>Ga0209096_1000839_pt1 | contig 37078 bp, 37 predicted proteins | sample AD_UKC034_MetaG_FD_184407 | JGI IMG/M metagenome (GOLD analysis project Ga0209096, IMG submission 184407) | Active sludge microbial communities of municipal wastewater-treating anaerobic digesters from USA - AD_UKC034_MetaG (SPAdes) (version 2) | ecosystem: Engineered > Bioreactor > Anaerobic >...
GCTGCCATTGTTCCTAATGTCTTTTTCATGATCTGTTACCTCCTTTGGGGTAGTTTGCTTTATTTGCCTTTAGATAATGAAATTTGCGTGCCAGAATGTTTTCGGGGATGATCTTAGTTGTATTACCTTGATATTATTGATAATAAATGATTTGTTGCTCCCTGGAGAGAGGGGCAGGACACCCACGATTTCCTTTGCTTTTTATGGAATGTTCAACCGGCTTGAACAAAATGATGAAAAAGAACCATTTTGTTTATGGATCTTGCGCACTTTTTATTCATGCGGTTTCTTGATGTATTCCGGATACAGTTTCTTTGCGCAGTCAGGGCAGATGCCGTGGCTGAATTCGGCCTCGGAGCGTTCACCGATAAAACTCTCAATTTGCTCCCAGTATCCTTTATCATTACGGATTTTCTTGCAGGAGGCGCATATGGGAAGCAGACCGCTTAATGTTTTGACTTCTGAAAGAGCCTGCCGCAATTCTTCAATAAGCTTTTCACGTGCCTTCTCCTCTTTTTTGCGCTCGGAGATGTCACGGATAATGCCTCTGAATCCAATGGGTTGTCCTTGTTCATTTCGCATGAGGGATATGGAACTCTCAACGCTGATTTTCCCAAGATTTTTACTTAAGATTTCCCAGTCGAGCTCTTTGATGGATTCTCCGGTGCGGAAGACCCAATTGTAACCTTCCAATAACTTGCGGACATTTTCTTCGTCAACATACTGATGAAAGTTCATGCCCATCATTTCGCTATTGGTGTAGCCAAGATTAGCAACAGCGGCGGCATTGAAAAACGTCAGACTTCCTTTCAAATCCACTTCATAGTAAGCTTCTTCCATGTTGTCGAGTATATTGCGGTAGCGCTCTTCCTGTTCGCGGTGACGGGCTTCGCTTTCGCGTAATGCTTCTTCCATCTGTCTACGTTCCGTGATATCTCTTCCTTCAATTAAAATGGAAACGGGTTTCCCCTTTTGATTCCTGATGAGACTGAACTTGATTTCTCCCCATATTCTGCGGCCGTCGTTGCAGAGCAGTTCCAGCTCCAGTGTGCGATTGAGAATATAATTGGAAGGAGCGGCTAGCGCTTTGGGCATTTCTTCATCCATGAAATCCATCGCTTTTTTGAAAGATTCTTCCGGAAGAATCTTTTTCAGCGGGGAAACCTTAAGGTCGTCAAGCGAGTATCCCGTTGTTTTTTCTACGGATGGACTGATATACATAACATTGAAATTCAAATCCATCAGCCAGACCTGATCTTTCATGTGGTCGGCAAGCAGGCGATACCGCCTTTCGCTTTCCCGAATGATTTTTTCAGTCTGCTTGCTCTGGGTGATAAGGCGCAACTGAACGATGATCGCTTGCACAGCATAGTGGTAAATAAGATTGCCTGCAACAATCTCGAATAAAAGCCATTGATCATGAATGTCGCGAATACGAATTTCGTTTTTTTGAGGTGGAGCATCGGCTTGCTCAAAAAGAGCGAGGAAAGCGTCTTTTACAAATGTCAATTCGTCTGGATGAATGTTGTCAAAAATATTTCCGCCGATTCGCTGGGCTGCTTTAAAACCCAGAATATTTTCCACGGCGTTATTTTCATAGATGATCACGCCTTTGCGGTTTACGACAAGAATAATGTCGGAAGACTGCTCGACCAGCACTCGGAAGAGCTGATCGCCCGTGTGCAGCATGTTTTCAATGCTTTTGTCTTGTTCCGAAGCGTCCGATGGGGTTTTGGGGCCGTTTATTTCCATATATTACCGCAACACCATGAATTTAAAAAATATCCGGTGTGAACCTTTCCTGTGGCTTGTCCAAATGAGCTGGCATCTTCAATGAAGGAAAACATAGGTGGAATGAGGAGAGAAGTCAATGGATTTTCATAACGAAAATGTATGGTAATTTGCCATGGCCTGATATATGTCCAGTACGTCAAAATCAAATGTTCACGGTGATCTTCATGAGAATGCGAAAATTCATTTTTATAGCCCTTGCAGGGGTGGGATTGATTTTTTGTTTAGGAAAGGGAGCGGCGGTTTGTGCCGATTCGTCTTATACTGTGGCCGAGCACATTGAAGCAAAAATCCGGGCGGCGGATCCGTCCAGCGGTAAAAGCTGTCTGAACGGAGGGGTCTGTATATCTGCTCTGACGAGGAAATTTTACGCGGACCGTAAATTTCAGCCGGGATGGATCAATTCTGCGGGACCTTTGCCTGCGGCCAGAGAATTACTGGACGTGATTCGGGATTCTTCCCGTGAGGGTCTGAAACCCTCTGACTATTTCCTTTCCAGGTTGGAGTCGTCCCTTGACTTCGTTGCGGCAAACAGCCAATCCAGAATAATTCCCGTCCATGAAAAATATGCACAATTTGATCTTTTGTTTTCGGAAGCCTTTTTTCTTTATGCATCTCATCTGTATTTCGGAAAAGTGGATCACCGCAAAGCCTATCCGGAATGGGTCATGTATCAACGTTCTGGAGATTTGACGGTGGTACTGGGCGGTGCTCTAGCGTCTGGCAAGATCAGGAAATCCCTTAATCAGCTCATGCCGGCTCATTCCGGTTATGAAAAACTGAAAGAGAAATTGTCATTGTATCGGCGCATTGCCGAAAACGGAGGCTGGCCACGGATTCCAAAAGGAGAAAAAATGAAAAAAGGCGCAAAGGGCAACCGCGTGGCTGTTCTGAAGCAGCGTCTGGCTGCATCCGGCGATCTGGATGCTCTGTTGGCAAAAGAAGGCGATGTTTTCGATCGAAACTTGGAAGAGGCGGTTTTGAAATTTCAGAAACGTCATGGTCTAAAAAGCGACGGTGCTGTCGGTCGCGAAACTTTGGACGCCCTGAACGTGCCAGTCGAGAAACGAATTTCACAGATTGAGCTGAACATGGATCGCATGCGCTGGCTGCCCGATGAATTGGGCGGGCGTCACATTTTGGTCAATATTGCGGACTTTGATTTAAAAGTTGTTGAAAATCATCAGGATGTGATGTCCATGAGGATTATCGCGGGGAAACGGGATTGGCGAAGCTGTGTGTTGAGTGCAAAAATGACCTATATGGAAGTCAACCCTTACTGGAATGTTCCTCAAAGCATCGCTTTGAAAGAAATTTTACCTGCTGTCAGAAAAGACCCGGGCTATTTGTCCAGGAAGAACATAAAAATCATCAAAAATTGGGAGGAGCAGGGCAAGGGGGTTGATCCCTCTGCTATAGATTGGTCGAAAATGCAGAAGAACTTTCCCTATCGCTTTCGTCAGGAACCGGGAAGACGTAATCCTCTGGGCAGGATTAAGTTCATATTTCCCAACGCGTGTGAAATATATCTTCACGATACTCCAACGAATCATCTTTTTGGAAGACAAAGACGAGATTTCAGTCATGGATGCATTCGAGTCGAAAAACCTTTGGAACTGGCCGCCCATCTTCTGAAGGATCAGGATTCCTGGACAAAACAAAAAATTCAGGCGGAAATTCACAAAGGAAAAAGAAAAGTGATCATGTTGGCCAAGCCACTGGATGTCCACATATTTTATGGCACAGCCTTTGTAGACAATGAGGGCAATCTCCAGTTCCGGAACGATATCTACCAAATTGACGAAGTGCCTAATCCGCAGGCGATTGCAGACGGCCGTCAAGGATGACACGCCGGAAAACCTTTTGGAAGAAACAGAGTCGGGTCAACTGCCTCCTGATTTAAGTATACGTTCCAGTGCAAATGCGGACCGGTGGCTCGTCCAGTAGCTCCCACGGTACCCAGACGTTCTCCCTGCAGAACGGTTTGTCCGAGGCGGACGGCGATTTCGTTTAAATGCATGTAAGCTGTGAGCAATCCCTGTCCGTGATCGAGGAAAACGGTTTGACCGCTGAAAAAATAATCGCCTGTGCCGATCACGAAGCCGGAAGCCGGAGCCAGTACAGCCGTGTCCGTTTTGGCGGCAATATCCAATCCACGATGCATACCTCTGGGCTGATTGTTCAGAAAACGCCTTAATCCAAACAGACTGCTCCATCGACCAATAACGGGTGCGCAAAACGAAACATCGGCCGGCCGGTCGCTCCAGACATCTTTGATTTTCCTGACTTGCTCTTTTTCGTCTTTGATGCGGGCCAGATCCTGAGCATTCATTTCATTCACCAATCGTTTTCTTCTGATCCTCATGCGCTGTTCAGGATATTGCTTGTGGGTAATTGTAAAATTAACCAAACTTGTCCCCTCCGGATGTTCAATGTTGATTTTCTGTGGTCCTGGTTTTGCGTCAAGCGGAATGCCCACAATGGCCAGCCAAGAAGAATGATCCGAGGTCACCAGAATTCTCCTGCCTTGATAAAATACTTTCGGAGCCGGTTGTGAAGCATTTCCTACCGCTATTTTAGCAATGCCGCCCGGCACAAGCGCTGATTGAGGCAATGAACCGGCCAGACAACAGGATGGCAGGAAAAGAAAAATGAAAATGAGTCGTTTCATGATTCTTGCGTAACGAAAAACTTGTGGAAATGCAATACAACTACTTCACGTTGAGAAGATCAAAGATTGAAAACAGCATTTTTTTCGGTTGGAAACCGGGAAGAAGGATTTTTGCATTGTTTAAACAGGCAAAACACTGGAACGGTTCGTTCATGAGAAATGAAAAGAAGTTATGGTATCGCAACGTTTGTGCGAAAATGTAGCGCAGAAATGCGACTCGATAGCGGTAGATTTGCAGAACATGCCCTCCTGTTCTTTGTCTTTATTTTAACTATTTTATGCAGTATGATGGCATTATCCTTGCCGGAACGAGGACTCTGGAAAAAATCTTGTCATGTGATCCGGCTAAACGGGTTACAGAACTGAAGGCTCAAGGAATCGAGGTGTTCATATGCGGAGCAATTTCACGTCCTTTGGAAATTATGATTATTTCACAGGGGATCGAGGTTCATTCCTTTGACCGGGGAAGTGTGTATATAATTGTTTGAGCTTACCTTGATAAAAGACTCGAACAGGAGGTTTTGTTCTGCCGGGGTGCTGACGTCGGAGAAGGGCTGGAAATTTTCAAAAAAAGAGAAGAGTTGCCAATGGAAGTGAAAAGAATTGACTTGCCGGTTGCCTTTCTGAAATTATAAGAGAAAATCAATCTCAAAAAAGGATGTGTCCTATGCTGACATGGATAAGAAAATATCGTGCAATTCCGACGTTCATTCTGTCGTTGGCCGGTATTGGACTCATGCTGTATTACGACCGTTGCAATACAGCATGCAGTTATCTTCAGGGAGATATTTGGGGAATCGATTTGAAGTGGGTTGGAATAGCCTTTATGTCGGTATTAATTGTTCTGACTTTTTTCCGTCAGATGCAAATGGTTCGGATGTTACTGGCCGGTGGACTTGGAGTGGAAATATCCTTGTATGCATTTCAGATTCAACATGACGCTTACTGTCCCTTTTGTCTTGCATTTTCTGTGATGGTGATCTTGTTGTTTATCCTCCACTACGCAGTGCCGGACGCTTGGCGTGAAAATCGCCGCTACAAGTGGATTTATTTTCTTGGTGAGCTTCACCTGCCAATGCTGAAAAACCGTAAACTGCCTTTGCTTCTGGTCACTGTAGCGGGATACCTCTTTATTTGGCTGACGTTTTCAGGTTCAGTGACTCCTGCCTACGGTCAGGAAAATCTTGTTTTGATTCCCTTTTTGGGGAAGGGCACGTGTGAGGGGATCCTTTTTACAGACAATTTTTGCGGTTCCTGCCGGTGGTTTGGCGCTCAAGCGGAAACTGAACTCAAAGGTCTGATTGAGATTGGTATAAGTGACCATGATCTATAGGAAAACGGATGATATTAAATGCCATCTCCGTATGTGAAGGAAAAAAATTGATTTCTTTGAAGAAGCTTTTCATTGCGGTGGTTTTTCTGTTCATTCTGATATGGACAGGATGCACACACTTGTCTTTTCGATCTCCATCGGTTACGCTTGCAGACATCGATATTCTTAGCTTTGGGCTGATCGAACAGAGATTTGTGTTTAAATTACGTGTTCAGAATCCCAATTCTTTTGACATTGCCATCAAAGGCTTGAGGTTTGACGTGGAAATTAACGGCAAACCTTTTGCCAGAGGAGTCAGTAACAAGCCGATGATCGTTCAGCATCTGGATGAGCAAATTCTGGAGGTTTCCGCGGTAAGCGATGTTTATGGGCTGCTTCGTCAACTGAAACAGTTTCTGTATGGACAAAACAAGGAAATTCAATATTCCATGAAAGGACAGCTCTGGTTGGACTCTTTCGGAGAGGTTAACTTTGAAAGAACCGGCAAATTGAAAGCGCCAAACTTGGAGCTTGGCATTCAATAAAAAATGGAAACGACAGCCCCTCTTCCGGAAAGAGCCTATACGGAAATTAATGAAAACCGGCGCAGGTTGCTCCATAAAGCTTATTTTTCCTATCCGGAATATATTTATTGTGATCCCGAGGAGTTCAACTGGTACACGCCATCAGGACGGATGAATGTATTTGATCTTTTTTATCTTGGAGATTGCCGGTATCTTGATTTGATTGGCGGCGCGAATGAAACGCACCGCAAACCGGATTTTTTTATGCTGACGCCCAAAGGAGCCGATGTGATTGAAATTCCAGGAAGTCTGGATCAGAGATTTCCATTGACAGGAAATTGAATTCTGTAAAGGAGGTTTCATATGCATCAAGAGGAAAAAAAATTCCCTGCGCCAATAAATCGCCGATCGTTTTTTAAAATTACGACGGGAGCGGCAACGTTTTCAGTAATTGGAAAGCCGAACAAAGCTGCCGCCCGAACAACAAGTCCGTTTTCCACACTGATCGATTTGAGCCTTTGTGACGGTTGTGCCGAGCGGAAAGTTCCAGCCTGTGTAAGTGCCTGCAAAACCATCCATAGAAATGAAATTCCGCTTGTTGCCGATCCTATTCCTGAGCCCTGGCCGCGCAAAACCATTGAAGACTGGTCAAAAAGGCAGGAAGTATTTCATCGATTGACTCCTTATAATTATCTCTATGTTCATAAAGCTGAAGTGAACATCAACGGCCGGAAGCAAACCCTGTTCGTGCCTCGCCGGTGCATGCACTGTGATAATCCAGCGTGCGCGACGATTTGCCCTTTTTCCGCTAATCATAAAAATAAAAACGGCGCGGTGGTAATCGACCCTAAACTTTGTTTTGGCGGTGCAAAATGTCGGGATGTCTGCCCTTGGGAAATTCCCCAAAGGCAGTCCGGTGTTGGCATCTACCTTAATGTGCTTCCCGGATTGATGGGAAACGGAGTGATGTACAAATGCGATTTATGCGCTGACCGTCTGGCGGCAAATCAAACGCCCGGATGTATCGAGGCCTGTCCCAGGGAAGCGCTGCTAATCGGGACGAAAAGCTCGATTGAAAAGCTGGCCAGGCATAGAGCCGACCGCATCTCCGGATATATTTACGGAAATACCCAAAACGGCGGAACGGCAACTCTTTACGTTTCTCCCGTGCCTTTTACGGAAATTAATAAAACGATGACAAAAAAACCTGGGCAACCGGATATGAAAGAAAATGTTCCACGAAGAATGGCGGGTACGGACCCATTGGCAAAGGCTGTGCTTGCGGCCCCTGTTCTAGGGATGGCTGCGGGTGTGTTGGGGTGGCTGTTGGGACGCAAGGGTAAGGCGGAAGGGAGGGACTGAAGCAATGACGGAAAAGGTATTGCCGGAAAAAAATCTCGTTGTTCGCCACAGCGTTTTGGAATTGTTCGAGCACTGGGCGATTGCCGTTTCGGGACTGGTTTTGATCTTAACGGGAATTTTTGAACTTCCCGTGGGCAAACGCTATTATATTGTTAATATGCCGGGATTGGGCTGGTCGGCGGACTTTATTACGTCTTTATATCTTCACTATGGTGCGGCGATTGTTTTTACAGTGGTTGCGGGCTTTCACGGAATTTATCACTTCTTCCGCGGCGAAAAAGGATTGCTTCCCCGAAAAGGAGATTTTTCGGAATCCATCACCGTTATAAAAAGCCTTTTTGGATTTGGGCAGGAACCGCCGCAGCATAAATACCTTCCGGAACAGCGCCTGGCTTATGCAGGAATGGCTTTTGTCATAATCATGCTGATTATTTCAGGGCTTATAAAAACCTATAAAAATGTCTATGCGCCGGATATGTCGCTTGCGATTGTGCTTTCGGCTACATGGATTCACAATATCTTTTTTATCTTGTTCTTTCTGGCCTTCCTTGCACACATGGCAGCAATTGCATTAAGGCCGAACTGGCCGTTGATCCGCGGTATCTTCACCGGTAAAGTGCGTTTGGATTACGCCCGGCATCGCCATTTGTTATGGCTGGCCGATTTTTCTTCCGAACCGGAAGAAAAGTTTCCAACAGAAACCAGTACCGAGCAGGACATCGGTACACAGAACGATGGTGAACCATTCGGAGAAAACACAAAAGACTAAAAACGCGCCTATAAGTCTTTCTATTTCCTGGTCATGGTAATCATCGAGATGTCCGCATTAGTAGCGGCGGGACTTTCAACAATTGCTTCCCGGGTAGCCATTCCGGACAAGCTGCCGTCGTCATTTTTGTTTAATTTTGCGGTATAATACACATAACCGCTGGAATAAATTTTGAGAAATAATGAGGTATTGCTGACCACACCCTTGACGCTGTATAGGCCAAGAGTGCCGTAGACATATCGTCCCTGCTGGATTAACTCGGCGCTGCCCCAGCCGCCCGCCATGGACAAACCGGCGTTCCATTTGCCGGAGACATTGATTTCCGGCGCTGAATTATGAGTTTCTAACCATGCGTCATAGTCGGGTGTGGAGGCGCAGGCAATCATGGTTACAAGCAGCGCCGTTAGGCATGCAATTTTAAAGATTTTCATGGATTCTCCTCCTTGAATTTTCATTTTGGGCATATTATGAAGAATAGAAACGCGTGTCAACAATTTATTGTTTCCCAAAAACTGATATTTGGAGAAAGCTTGGCTCTTCTGATTTGGTCTTGCGGTTTGGCATGGAAAATATTATTGAACCGAACGGATAAAAGAATCAGCGTCGAAGGTTTGGCCAGTTCCACAAATCAGATCGAAACACGCAGCTAGCAATGGAGAAGATGGCATTGAAGAAGAGTTTTTTTGTATTCTTGACGGTTATAAGTATTTGGGGGGCTTATTCAGCACATGCGCAGACAGCACTGGAAATGGCGGTTTATAAAGAAATAGAAAATAACATGGTTATGGTGAAGGGCGGCTGTTTCCTGATGGGGAATTCATTTGATGATGGAAACGAGGATGAAAAACCCCTTCACAGGGTTTGTGTAAGCGATTTCAACATCAGTCGTTTTGAAGTGACACAGGATCAATGGCTGGCCGTGATGGGCAATAATCCATCCCATTTCAGCGGCTGTGGCCTGAAATGCCCGGTGGAAATGGTAAGCTGGGATGACATTCAGGCCTTTCTTCTTCGTCTGAATCAATTGACGGGCAAAAAATACCGCCTGCCCACGGAAGCAGAGTGGGAGTATGCTGCCGGAGGCGGCGGCAAAAATCAGAAATGGGCGGGAACAGGCAAAGAGAGTTTATTGGGGAATTATGCCTGGTATGAAGCCAATTCCAACGGCCGACCTCATCCGGTGGGGCAAAAAAAACCGAATGATCTTGGTCTATATGACATGACCGGCAATGTCTGGGAGTGGTTGGGCGACCGTTATGGAGAAAATTACTATCGGGAAAGCCCAGTGGACAATCCATTAGGGCCTTCTTCAGGATCGGAACGAATTCTGCGCGGTGGTTCCTGGTATTTTGATTCGAGAAACATCCGTATCTCGCTTCGGCTTCGGGATAATCCTGTTTACCGGAATTTTATTTTCGGTTTTCGTCTTGCCCTGTCACCGGGGCAATAGATGGAGAATCTACTTTCCGCCATAACCTTGAAACCTTCACGCAATTCTGAGATTTTTCCCTCGGTGATTTTATCAGCAAGTCGTCACCTTTTTTTCCTGAAAATCATTTTTAATGGAACCTTATCAAATCCGAATTCTTCCCGTATGGAATTCATCAGGTATCGCTCATAAGAAAAGTGGACGCCTTTCGGATTGGGAACAAAGAAGACAAACGTGGGCGGTTTCACGTCGATTTGTGTTGCGTAAGAGATACTCATGGCCCGGTTTTGATAACGTCCCATCGGGTTTTTGCGGCCGGCTTTTTCCACCAGGTCATTGAGAGGCGAGGTGTCCACTCTTTTGGAATACTGGCTGTAAACCTGATTGATTACATCAAAAATCTTCGGTGCTCGCTGGCCAGTCAGTGCGGAAATAAAAAGAATCGGCGCAAAATCCATAAATTTGATCTTTTCCTTGACGGATGCCACATATTTGCCCACGGTGGCATTATCTTTGGAGACTTTGTCCCACTTGTTGACAATGATGATGCAGGCTTTGCCCCTTTCATAAGCCAATCCGGCAATTTTGGCGTCCTGCTCAGTCATGCCTTCCTCCGCATCAATCAGGATCAGGGCGATATCACAGCGGTTGATGGTTTTCAACGCCTGGATGACACTGTATTTTTCCAGGGTTAAACTGATTTTGTTTTTCCGGCGAATGCCTGCCGTATCAATCAGCAAATAATTTTTTTTGTGTACCCGGATAGTCGTATCAATCGCGTCACGCGTGGTTCCAGGGGTGGGATTGGCGATGCTCCTTTGTTTGCCTGAAATCAGATTGATCAGCGATGATTTGCCTACGTTGGGCTTTCCGACAATGGCCACAGCAATCGGTTCATCCTCATCCTTATCCTTCCTGCTTTGATCTACATCGGGAAAATTCTCCGTTAATGCATCCAGCAGTTCGTCCAGGCCCAAACCATGCTGCGCGGAGATCGGATAAATCCGTTCAATGCCCAGACGGTAGAACTCCGTCAAAAGTTCTTCATGGCGTACACCATCCACCTTGTTGGCTGCGAAAAAAATATTTTTTCCTCGTCCACGTAAATAATTGGCAATTTCCATATCCGAAGACATTAGACCGTCCCGGCCATCCATCAGGAAGATGATGACATCTGCTTCTTCTACGGCCAGATTGGTTTGTTCGCGCATCTGCACGAGAATGCGCTCTTCCGCAGCCGGTTCGAAGCCGCCAGTGTCAATCAGGGTAAAGGCTTTGCCATACCAATTGCAATCGGTATAGTTGCGGTCGCGCGTCGCTCCCGGCTCGTCAATGACAATAGCCTTCTGGTTTCCTGCAATGCGGTTGAAAAGCGTTGATTTTCCGACATTGGGCCGGCCAACAATGGCGATGACGGGTTTTGCCTGCATGAGAGCCTCTACTTTAAAAGTCCGAATTCGCGCAGCATTTTTTCAGAACTGGTCCAATCTTTTTTTATCCGGACAAAAAGTTCCAGAAATACTTTTGCTCCAAAGAGCTTTTCCATCGACATGCGTGCCCGCGTCCCGATTTTCTTGAGCATAACGCCTTTTTTACCGATCATGATTGCTTTTTGTGATTCCTTTTCAACATGGATGGTTGCGCTGATGCGGATGAGATTTTTTGTTTCGTCTTCCTTGAACGCATCAATGGACACGGCAGCGGCGTAGGGGATTTCCTGCTGGGTCATCACCATGATTTGTTCGCGGATAAATTCTCCGGCAATAAAGCGCTCCGTAGCTTCAGTATTGATATCATTGGGAAAAAGTTGCGGACCTTCCGGCAGCGTTTCCCGGAGGTCTTTGATCAATGCCTCCACGCCAAGATCTTTCAGGGCACAAATAGGATATATTCCTTTAAAATCATAGAGTTTACTGTATTGGGCAATCAGGGGCAACAAAGACGTTTTTTCAACTCGGTCTATTTTGTTGATGGCCAGAAATACCGGCGTTTTGATTGTGTCCAAGGCTTTGATCACAAAAAGCTCGTGCGGACCGATCAATGTATCGGCTTCCACCATCAGCAAAAGGACATCGGCATCACCTATAGTGTCCCGGGCTGCCTGTACCATGGCCCGATTGAGCGGGGTTTTGGGCTGATGCATTCCCGGCGTGTCCAGAAAAATCAGCTGCGCGTCCGGATAGTTCTTGATGCCCGAAATGCGGTTTCGCGTGGTTTGCGGTTTATCGGCGACGATGGAAATCTTGTCACCAATGACCGTGTTGAAAAAAGTGGATTTTCCCACATTTGGGCGTCCCAGAATGGCGATGAATCCGGATTTAAACACGATTTCTCTCCCATGATTTGTTAAATTTCCGGAATATCGGCGGAAAGTATTTTTTCTGGTCCGATATTCACGGTCAGGCGCCCTGGGACGCGGTCATGATTGGAGTCTATAACGATTCGGACACGCGGGTAAAGCTTTTTTATTGAGTTGATATTGGAATTTTGGTAGCCGCGAAAATTGGAAATGTCATGCCGGGCCACGCAAAAACGCAATTCTCCGTCCGGGTCCCGTATTTTGTTTAAAAGATTCAACGTTGCCGAATAGAAAATGGACGAATAAACGAGACTACCAAAAGACGGGTGCAGCGGACCGGCCGGAACTGCTCCGTTTTTACACATTTCCTGCGAAATTTGCAGTCCGAAACGGATAATCCGGATTCCCGCCGGTGTCAGAACATCCCAGCTCAGGCGGCACCAGTCCACTGCCTCTTCCAGCGAGAGGGGATGATAGTGCCCGGCCTGAAATTTCTCAAACAGCCTCGTGTTTTGTAAAACGAGGACAGGGTGAATGCGGGCGGTATCGGGCTTCAATTCGGCTGCCTGTAAAAGCGTTTGGTAAAAGCCAAAGCGTGAGTCGCCGGGAAGGCCGGCCATCAGGTGCAGGCCGGTCTGGAAGTGATGCTCCTGGAGAAGTTTCATGGCTTTCACCGTAGCTGCAGCATCGTGTCCCCGTCCGGCGAGGCGAAGAACTTCGTCATTGAGAGATTGGGCTCCGATTTCCACGGTTTGCACCCCCCAGGATCGCAGAAAACGAAGCTGGGTGTCGTCAATATTGTCTGGCCGGGTAGAAATCCGTATGGAACCAGCCTGATGATTCCGAAGACAGTTCTGGGCCATTTCCAGAAGGCGTTTCTGTTCATCGGTTTTCAGTGCCGTGAAGCTCCCACCATAAAATGCGATTTCAATCGGGCGACTTTTATTCCGGTTCCAATGAAGATAGACGGCGACTTCCTCGTTGAAACGATCCAAGGTAATCTCCGGAACAAAATATCCAGCGGCAATGTTCTGATTACAGAAAATGCAACGTTGCGGACAGCCTCTTCCCATAATAAAAATAGGAATAATCAGGGGTTTTGGGTCTTTTTGAAAATCAGGAGCCATCTTCACGATGCAGACTTTCCCAGGCTTTTTGCGCCGCCCGTTTTTGCGCCTCTTTTTTACTTTTACCGTGGCCGGTTTCCCGGATAGCCCCACCGGCTTCCACCTCGATTTCAAAGGTTTTGTCGTGGTCCGGGCCAGTTTCGGAAAGAATCGTGTATAGTGGAGCGGATTTGTATTTTTTGCGGCAGAATTCCTGAAGGGCTGTTTTATAATCAAGGCAATGCAGGTTGTTCAATGTGTCTTTTAAAAGAGGTGACATCAGTCTTTTGATGACGGCTCTAGTTTTACTGAAGCCGGAATCCAAATAAATCGCGGCAATGACAGCTTCCAAAGCATTTGCCAGAAGCGATTCCTTGGTGCGTCCACCGGAATGTTCTTCTCCACGACCTAGAAGCAGGCAATTTCCAAGTTCCAGATTTACCGCAAGCCCTGCCAGTGGTTTTTCATTGACCAGCAAAGAGCGTATTTTAGAAAGAGTGCCTTCGTCGAAATCAACATGTTTTTTCATCAGCAGATCGCTGATGCAGAGTCCCAGAACCGCATCGCCAAGAAATTCCAGTCTTTCGTTATCTTTCCCTCCTGTGTGCGGATTTTCATGAGCATAGGACCTATGGGTCAAAGCTGTCGAAAGCAAGTCGATGTTTCGGAAATCATAAGAAAGTTTTTCCTGTAGCCGTACTAATTTCTCCTGCCTGTCATTTTTCATGATCCACATTGCCCCTGAGCCTGTTTTCCTGATACTGCTCAATTCTGACGTTGACCAGTTGATTTACGGAAGCGCACGACGCCTGCTGAAGCAGCACGGAAAGATAATTATGGGAAATGCCCTTCCACAGGCCTGTTTTTTTATCTTTGGAGTGTTCCACCAGAACCGGCAGGATTTGGCCCAAAAATCGACGTGAAAATGTTTCCTTTTTTCTTTTACCGAGCTCCCGTAAAATCGTTGCCCGTTCTTTTTTGACTTTTTCCGAAACTTTCGGATGGAGATTCAGGGCTTCTGTTCCGGGTCTTTCCGAATAGGGAAAAACGTGCAAATACGCAATTGGCAAATTAGTTAGTAATTCCATTGTATTGTGAAATTCCTGTTCACCTTCTCCCGGAAAACCGGTCATGACGTCCACGCCAACAGCAATATGAGCTATTGATTTTACCGCTTTTTCAATCAGCATTCTATAGAAGGAGCCATCGTAGCCTCTTTTCATGGCCCGCAGAATCGTATCATCTCCGCTTTGTAAAGGAATGTGCAGATGTGGGCAGAGATTGTCATATAGGAGGAAAAGCTCCAACAACTCCTCCGTTATTTCTTTTGGCTCGATGGAGCTTAGACGAAAGCGCACATCTGGATACTTTGGCAGAAAAAGTGCTAGGGTTTTGGCCAAGTTGGTCCGGGGTTGTAAATCCCGTCCATAATCCCCAAGATGAATTCCGGTGAGAACAATTTCACGATAATCTTGCGCAACAAATTGGTGAATGCCTTCCAGTAGTCTGGAAGCAGGCAGGCTGCGGCTTCTGCCGCGTGCGAAGGGAACGATGCAATAGCTGCAAAATGCATTACAGCCGTCCTGAACTTTGAAAAAAGCCCTGGTTCGCCCGGAAAGCCTCGATGGAGTGGAGATCAACTGTTCTTTCCAAACGGCCTTTTGTGTTCGGGGGCTAGATTCTATATTCATAATATCGTAAAGTATTTTGGAAATTTGATACTTTTGTTCATTGTCCACGACCAGGGTGACGCCTTCCATCCCGGCAAGTGAAGAAGATTGGGTTTGGGCGTAGCAGCCGGTGACGACAATACAAGCAGAGGGATTTTGGCGAAAGGCACGGCGAATGAGTTGCCTGGCCTGGAAATCGGCAATGGCCGTAACGGTGCAGGTGTTGATGATATAGGCGTCGGCAGGGGCACTAAAAGGAATCAGTTCAAAATCAGCAGCTTTCAATTGGTCCGCCATAGCTGCGGAATCGCATTGGTTTACTTTGCAGCCCAACGTGGTCAAGGCGACTTTTATTTTTTGCCCGTTTCCGGGAAGCTTTTTTTTATGATTGGCTGCATCGATCATGAAATCTTTATCTAATGGAGACGATCCTTTGTCAAGATAAACAAAAAATGGATTTTATAAAAAAAATGAGATATAAAAATGGAAACATTATCAAGGAAAAGAGAGGTGCTCGAATCATGGAATCCATCGCTGCCTATTTTGCCGCAAATCCTGAAAAATTCACCATGTTTGCTGTTTTTATCATCATTATGCTTCTTTATTTCATTATGTCCAAATTGATAAAAATGGCTATTGTTGTCATTGCGGTGGTCTTGATTATTGGTGGAGTGAATGCTTTTAAAGATCCGGCGCCCATGTCGGTCAAAGTGAAAAAAACCGCCGAAACATTTGTTACCGGAGCAAAGCAAATGGTTGGCCGTCTTGGTGATTTCTGGCGGGATAGCAAGGAAGTGGCGGGTGAAGTAAAAAAACTTCCGGGGGATCTGAACAAGGAGTTGAATGACGCTTCAGATACTGCCGATAAAAACATCAGAGAAAATCGAAAAAAGTAATCTTTTTAGGGAATAAAGAGATCATTGGTCGAAAAATTCGGATCACTGGTCAGATTAACGCCCATGCGCCTCAATCCCGCTTCATCGCCCGGAGTGGGAATGTGAGTCATGTGAACCTCGCAATCCTTTAATTCTTTAATTTTTTCCAGGGCCAGGTCCGCAGCCGGATTGGTTGTGGCACTGATAGCCAACGCAATGAGCGCTTCTTCTAGATCCAGACTAACATTTTTTTCATTGAGGATCTCCGTTTTCAGGATACCGATCGAATTGGTGATATTGGCAGGCAGGAGCTTAATTTTATCCGGAATGTCCGCCAGATGCTTGATGGCGTGAATGACCACGCTTGAAGCCGCATGCATCAGAGGCGAGTTGCTTCCGGTAATGATGGAACCATCGGCCAGTTGAATGGCGGCACCGCAAAAAATTCCTTCATTTCCCTTTTCACGCTCTCTGGCTTCCTCGGCTGCACGGCGTGCGGGCAGAACGACACTACGGTCTTCCGGTTTCAGATCATAATCATGGAGAAAAAGCTCAACACGCTGAACGGTTTCTTTATCTGTGAATCCCATGGCGTATTCACAGCGATAACGAAAATAGCGGCGAATGATTTCCTGTTTTGATGCCTCTTTTGCAATATCGTCGTTGATGATGGCAAATCCGGCCCGATTGACGCCCATATCCGTGGGCGATTGGTAAAAGGATGCTTCACCGGTGATTTTTTCCAGAATTCTCTTGAGAACCGGAAAAACTTCCACATCGCGGTTGTAATTCACGCAGGCTTTACCGTAGGCATCCAAATGAAACGGATCGATCTGATTGAAATCGAAAATATCCGCGGTGGCCGCCTCGTAGGCGACATTTACCGGATGCTTGAGGGGCAGATTCCAGATGGGGAAAGTTTCAAACTTGGCGTAGCCTGATTTTACTCCTCTTTTATAGTCGTGATAAAGCTGGGAGAGGCAGGTAGCCATCTTTCCACTGCCCGGTCCTGGTCCGGTTACGATGACCAGCGGCTTTTCCGTGGGGATGTAATCGTTGGCTCCATAGCCGTCATCGCTAACAATCAAATCGACATGGGTTGGATATCCCTTTGTAAATCGGTGTGTAAAAACCCGGATGCCCCGGCGTTCAAGCTTCTTTTTAAATAAAATTGCGGAGGGTTGATTTTCAAACCGGGTGATGACCACACCCATCACGTTGATGTTCCAGCTTCGCAAATCGTCAATGAGTTTCATGGCGTCTGCGTCGTAGGTGATGCCGAAATCCGCGCGAATTTTTTTCCGCTCGATGTCGCCGGCATAAATGCAAAGTAAAATGTCTGCCCGGTCTTTGAGCTCTTTGATGAGACGCATTTTCACGTTCGGGTCATAACCGGGTAGCACTCGGGCTGCATGGTAATCATAAAGCAGCTTGCCGCCAAACTCCAGATAGAGTTTGTTGTTGAATCTTTCCACCCGTTTTTGAATGGATTCCGTCTGTTGAGCAATGTATTTTTCGTTGTCGAATCCTTTTTGGTTGAATATCATAATCTATTCCATGTCTTTCTTGAAAATTGTTGCCGCTATAATAAATTGATTTCCATGGCACGGACAGGACATGCGGAAACACACAGTTCGCAGCCGTTGCATTTTTCGGGATCGAACAGAACTTTCTGTGTCTTTTTTTCAAAAGATAATGCGTTTGTCGGGCAAAAACCGGTACAGGCTCCGCAATGAACGCACTTATCTGCGTTTTGATAAACGCTTTTGGAGAGAGACTCGACATGAAGTCCCATTTCTTTCAGAAAGTGAATGCCACGGTCGAAATCTTCTTTCTTTCCGGAGAGTTCCAGGACAATTACACCTTCCCGGCGCGGATAGATTCTTGCCTTGAGAATGTTAAAAACCAGATTGTGTTTTTGCGCCAGTTGATAAATGACGGGTTGCTGAACAATTTCCGGTGTGTAACGAATAACAATTTTTTTGGAGTATGAGGCAGTCAAGATTGGTCATCCTGTTCGTTTTTTTTGGGGCTGGTTGCAAATAAATCAAAAAGAGGCTTAAAGGGGGCCAACCCCATCATGTTTTGCGGGTTGGGATGGGGATAATTTTCACCATACTCAAGCAGCTTTTTGAATTGTTCATCTGCTAAGTTCCGAAAAGTTAGGTAATTTCGAATGGTCTGTTCCAGGTACTTTTCAAAGAACTCCGTTAAAATATTTTCACCGTAACGGATCATCAGGTAAAGCAGGGGAGGGGGGAGCAGGAATTTTTTTTTGCGAGCTTCTTCCAGAACGATTTGCGTCAAGATGGCCGATGTGACATCTTCACCGGTTTTGGCGTCCAGTACTTGAATCTGTCTTCCGCTGCGAATCGCATCTGTTACATCATCCAGCGTCACATAATTACTTTTTTCCGTATCATACAATCGCCGGTTGGTATATTTTTTTAACTGCAGAATTTTTTCGTCCATATCTTCCTTTCTCGTTTTTCTTATGGCAGGATGCAAAATATTGCAACACAAAAAAATGATATTTAGGATAGCCAAAGGTGGAGGTATATTTATAAGTGTTTGTAAATTATGTATAAAATTAAATACTCTTTCCGTGAAGCGTTAGGTAGAAAAAAATATTGCATTGCAACATTTTTCTATTGACAAAGAAAGAATACTGATTATAATTAGCCATAACACAAATTAAAAAAAGGAGAAATCATTATGCAAACTGAAGAAATTACAAAACAAATTATAAGCTACCAAAAAGCGGCCTTTGACAGCGGTTTCAGTGCCATGGTTATGTTGCAGGAGCAAACAACACAGGCTGTGGACAATATGTTGAAGCAGTCTCCCTGGATTCCGGTTCAGTCCAGAACGGCGATTTCAGAGTGGAGCAACATGTGTAAAAAGGGAACCCAGGATTTCAAGGAAGCAGCCGATCAGAATTACGCGAAACTTGCGGAAATGGTCAGCACAGGCGTCTCAAACTTTACGACAAAAGAAAAAACAAAAAAATAAACCCATAAAGGAGAAAAACGATGGACCCAAAACAGATTGCAAAACAGATGGTGGATTTTAACAAGACAGCTTTTGACAATTCCTTTGCCGCAATGGCGGTGATTCAGGAACAGACCGAAAAAATGGTTTCCAATATGTTGGAACAGACCGGTGTTTTCCCGGCCGAAGGCAAGAAACTGGTTCTGGATTGGATCAAGACCTATAAAAAGGGTCGTGAAGAATTCAAGACGGCCGCAGATGAGAATTTTAAGAAAGTGGAAGCCTATTTTTCAGGAAAGTAATTGTAATTCTCGGGAAAACTAAGTGTAAAAAAACCGCCGCGGATTCCAGCGGCGGTTTTTTTATTCTAAAGAATGTTATACTTTAGGTGCTTTGGGTGGGCTGACAAGACCTTCTCCGCTGATGACCACCACACCGTCTTGGTTTGTGCAGGTGGTTTTCAAGCGGACACGATTTTTTTCAGTGATTAACTCAATCACTTCGACACGCCCGGTAATGGTGTCACCGATGCGTACCGGCGCAAGGAAGCTCAAGTCCTGTTTGAGATAAATGGTTCCGGGACCGGGAAGCTGGTTGGCGATAATGGCCGAGATGAATCCCGCCGTGAGCATGCCGTGAGCGATGCGTCCCTTGAAGAACGTGTTCTTGGCATAGGCTTCGTTCACATGCGCCGGATTGAAATCTCCGGTGATGCCTGCATAAAGATAAATATCTGTTTCAGTAACGGTTTTTGCAAATTCTGCTGCATCGCCCACTGCCAATTTGTCAATGCTCTTTCCTGCGATCATGTTTGGTTTTCCTCCTTGCTTAATGGGTTTTTCCTAAAACCAGCACTTGTGAGTCCAGATGTTTTCCTTCAAATCCTTGATGTCGTCCTGCATGTCCATGTAGAGGCAGGCATTGTTGATGGCTAGTCCTCCCTGATAGGCCAGCGCCGTGACCAGCGAAACCTCGTCTTCCGTAAATTTCCTTTCCTGTCCGCTGTAGATAATCAGCACGCCAATGATGTCGCTTTTGGCTTTGATCGGTACATACAGCATGGAAACAATTCCTTCTTCCTTTTTCTCTTTCTTATACTGGATGCCCTGATCTTTCTGCACGTCTTCAATGGCGATGGTTTTTCCTTTCAAAGCCTCGGCAATATTCTTGTCCGCCAGAATGGGGCCTTTTTTAAGGTATTTATCGCTCAATCCGTAACTGGCCACGGTTTTCAGGGTTCGCTGATCTTCATCCAGGAGACGGACCGATGCGGCTTTCAAATCCAGAGATTCCACCATATCCTGAGTCATGGCTTGTAAAATAGCTTTGACATCCAAGCTTTCCGAGATGCTTGCGGAAAGTTTCAGAAAAATGCGGGATTGGTTACGCAGTTTCCTGATAAGATTGGTATTTTCTATTGTGGTTCCCCCTTCTTCCGCCAGAATGGAGAGGAAATCAATTTCATCTTGCGTAAATTTGCGGGTTTCCTTGGTGTAAACACTTAAAATCCCCAGCATTCTACCTTTGTCCATGACCGGAACGGATAAAATGGAGCCGATTCCTTCCGCTTTTTTCGCTTCGCGATTTGCCAAGCGCTTATCCGTCGTCGCGTCTTCATAATACAGATAACCGTCCTTTAAAAGCTGGGGGCTGATTTTAACCGCGTGTCCCTTTCCCGCATGGACATATTTTGAGGAAAGTCCCACCTGCGCTTCGGCGACATTTTGAAACTCGTCTTCCGAGTCCTTATCCATCAAAAAGATGGCGGCTGCTTTGGCCTTCAGAGTTTTTACAGCCTTGGACACAATCAGATTCAGCATTTTTCCCTGATCTTCGGCCGCGCCCAAATCCTTGCTCAGTCTGCTTAACGCTTTGAAATAGCTCTCTTCCGTGGACATATTCTCCCCCTAAATGGCTTCAGAAATTCTTTGGATTAGCGACATTCGTTTTTTTCCGGACAAAGATGAAGTTTGCGGCATTTCGTTTTCTTCTAGTTCCGGTTTCTCCGTTTTCTCCGTCTTCTTGACTTCTTTTGTGTTTTTTCCGCTTTTTTTGCTTGCTGCCGTCTTTGGAACAGGCAATTCAAACTGGCTCTTTGATTTCTCGGCACGGACCGCCGGATGCTCTTCCTTGGCGGCTGTCATTGCCGGCTTGTCTTCACGATCTCTGTCTTTCAGCCAACGCGCTATTTTGGGCGCGAACTGCCGCTGGAACTTGGAGCTTACATAGATGCCGATATGTCCAGTTTCCAGGCAAATGTCTTCGGTGTCCTTGCTGCCCACCGCTTTTGTAAGCTGATTACAGGCTTGGGGCGGCACCAGATGATCATACTCGCCATAGAAATTCAGAAGCGGCATGGTCAGTCTGGACAAATCCACTCTTTTTCCATTCAAATGCATTTTGCTTTGAATCAGCAGATTGTTTTTGTAGCAGTCGTTGATAAACTGGCGAAAGGTTTCTCCAGGCACGTCGGGGCTGTCAAAGATCCACCGTTCCATACGTACGAAATTTTCCACAAAATCCCTGTTGTCCATGTTTTCCAAAAAACCGACATATTTATCGATCATCAAGCGGGCGGGATTTAACAGCAGAAAGCCAAAATTCATCAAATCCCCGGGAATGTTGCCGAAGGTGCGGATCATCCGATCCACATCGACATCTTTCATCCAGACATGCAGGAGTCCCTTATCGTGATCGAAACTGGACGGAGTGACCGTCGTCACCAGATTTTTAATTTTCTCCGGATGAAGCGCCGAATACATGACGCAAAACGATCCGCCCATGCAGATTCCCATGAGGTTAATTTTCGGGACGTTATGTTTTTCCCGGATATAATCCACCATGTTATCCAGATAGCCATTAACGTGGTCGTCAATGGTCAGGAAAGAATCTTTACGCTTGGGATATCCCCAGTCCACCATGTAAAGATCAATACCTTCCTGAAGAAAAGTTTTCACAACGCTGCGGTCAGGTTGCAGATCAAGCATCGTTTCGCGGTTGATGAGGGCGTAAACTACCAAAAGAGGGGCTTTGAGCTTGTTTTCAGCGTTTTCATTGCGGATATAGTGCTTCAGTCTGACTCGGTCTTCCTCGTAAACAATTTCATAGGGCGTCGAGCCCAGGGCATAATTGAGTTCGCCCAAAAGCACGTCGGAAGCTTTGGAAACTCGCTTTTGCGCCTTTTCCGTGTCTTCGGCCATTCTTTCCAGAATCAGGTCCAGGGGAATTTTTATTGAGTTCATATGGAGATTTTTTCCTTCCGGTAATCTTTCGTCATCGTTTGCCAAAGCGGGAATCAATCTGCATTCAGCGCGTTGGGAGAAATATTAAGACGCTTTTCCAGTTCTTTTACTCTTTTTTTCAGAAGATGAAATTCCTTGTATAAATCATCCAGATCCCTGTGCGTGGCCACAGGGAGCATTTGGAGAATATCATACATGGCGTTATCCTTGGCGATGAGCAAATCTTCCAGCTTGTTTAGTGTTCGGTGCAGGGCGTCCGTGTATTCCCGGGACTTAAAAAGATTCATGTAATGACCTTCAAGAATCTTTACCCACATGGCATAACTTTCTTTGGTATCGTAGGGGAGATTCCCTTCTTCCGCTCTTTGTTGAAGCTTTTCCTGAAGCACTTTGAAGGATTTTTCCATGGGCAGATACAGGATGGACAGAAACTCTGCCAGAGTCGTTTCAAAAAGGTTGTGTCTGTCCAGAAAATCGTTGAAGCGTTCCTGATAAAAACGGGTCATGCCCAGAGGGGGAATTTTCAGATACTGCCTCAACTCTTTCTCGTAGATGTCGGTTAGAGCCCGGAACACTTCCTGATCCAGATTTTCGAAATTATAGGCTTCTGTGCGTTTGCCGATTTTTCCCGCCTTTTCAATCAAATGATTCTGGATCTGCATGGCCGCTTCAAAACCGGAACGGGTCATTTTCATCAGAATTTCGGGCAGGGCATTTACCGAGTTGGCTGCGGCGGATGCCGATCCCGGTTCGTTCATCAGACGGGAAAAAGACCGTAGAAGGTTTAAATTGGTGTCCAGTTGCTCCGTGAAACGGTTTTGTGCAACGGTTTGCGTTCGCAAGGCGTTGTCGGGGTTTGCGGGCATCATTTTGGCCATGTTCATCCACATGTCCGAAGCCGCTTTCAGCCAAGGAAACACCGAAGAATCATCAAATAGAAACTGTTTGCCGTTGTCAGTCATGGTCACCTCTTTGTCGAAACAGCGATATTGAAAATTATGAATAATTCATATAAACTAGTTTAAAAATTTATTAGTATAGCGAAATGCTTTTGTCAATGCTTTTTGGTTGTCTGATTGGGGATGCGGACTTTTCGGGCAGTGTGAAAATAATTATGTGAAATTCCCGGTATTTGAGGGACAAAAGGGGAAGGAAAAGGGAAGATATGGAAAATGCAGGGAAAACGGAGATAGAAAAACTGACACCGGATGAGCTCTTATCCGTCATCGGCTTATCTCCCGCCGACAACATTGAAAATTTAAATTCCGTGATGACGTGGAAAAGTAAACTGGTTGGCGGACAGGTTCGCGCGTTGTTTGGATACCAGCGGATTCTGAATTCCCTCAGCAAGGATGTGGTCTTGTTCGGTCCCTGGGCGATTGCCGCCGCCTGGCAGAGCGCTTTTCTGGATACGGTTTTGCGTCCCATCAAAGCCGGCGCCCGTCTGGCGGTGGGGGCGTCCAGAAATCCCGATCTGATTGCGGATATGAATGGCTGGATTTATAAAAGCTATTCCCGCCTTCTTTATACTCTGACGGGTTTTTTCATCAAAGACGGCAAATTCAATCGTGAAAAAGCGCATCGTATTTGCACGACACGCAAGGGAAAAGAATATCTGAAGAACTACATGGAGGAATTTGCACAACTGGAGTATGCCTATAATAATGTCGGCCTGACCCGCCTCAAGGCAATGAAAGAACTATTGAAATGCCTTCTGGTGTTGATTACGGAGCAGCCTTTCGCCGGCAATGGTCTGCCGTTTGCAAGGACGGATGCGGACGGGAAACTGGCGACATCTTTTGAGGATTACCTTGCTGTAAATCGCCTTCGCTTTGAAAATCTGTTTACGGAAAATGCCTTTGACATTAAAGAATATTCCGAAAGAGCCACGGGTGGTAAAATTGGTTGTTCGTTTTATGAATATGTGGAGGGTTCCACCATCCACCGGGTACGCCTTCGTTATTATCCACTTGCCGAGGGCGTGAAATCCAATAGCAAAATCATCTATATGGCAACGCCGCTCATCAATAAGCCTGAATTATTCGATTTGGCTTCCGGTAAATCCGTTGTCGAAGCCATGCTGAAAAAAGGATACAAAATCTACGTTGTGGATCATGGAGATCCGGGTTGGGAAGAAACAGAGCTGGGGCTGGATTTTTATGGAAAAACAATTCCGGACTTTTATATCGACATGATTCAAAAGCGTCATCCGGACCATGAAATATTTGTGATGTCCTACTGCATGGGCGGCACCATCATTTTACCCTATCTCGCCAGACGGGCGGAAGAGAGGCTGGCTGCCGGTAAAGCAATGGACATCCGGAAAATCGCCATGATGGCTTCACCGACGAAATTCAACGACGAAGATAGCGGCCATGGTCCGATTCGCTCCCTGATCCGCCGCGATTACGATCCGGATTTGATGAAAGAGCTGTTTGGCGCCGTAAATATTCCTCCACAAACGATAGAAGCCGGCATGAATGAAATTCAGCCGGGCGTTCAATACACCGTGGTGTTGGGATTTTACGGCCGCGCGGAGATCATGGGTTCCATTCAGGATTCAGCGCCATTTCTTTACTGGCTGACGCATGGCACCCGGTTTCCCATTACCGCCCACATTCAGTGGATTCAGAATATTTTTCTTGGCAATCAGGTTTATGAAGGAACCTATTGTCTTCCCTCCGACAATCCCTCCTTAAACGGCAAGCCCGTAAACATGGACATCTTAAAAGAGGCGGGGGTGATGATTTTTGACTATAAGGGTTTGCGTGATCCGATTGCTCCGGCGGGTTCCTGCGTGGCTGGTGCAACCTGGGGACAGGTGGATGACGGCAATGTCCGTTTTACCAGCGCAAACCTCAACCGGACAATCGAAAAAAACATCGGTCACATTTTCGTGGTCAGCCGGAAATTGCTTGCGGAATACCTCGAACTGGTTGAAGCTTTTTATGAAGACCGTTCTATGCCTGTTCAAGAAGAGCGTCCCATGGAAACGAAGTGAATCGGCGACTTAACGGGTGGTCGTCTTCCACAAAATGGTGTTCCAGACGGGCGAATGTTTTTTCAGCAATTCTTTTCGTCTCGTGCGGATTGACGACGTCGTCATGCAAACCGTGGTAGAGGATCGTATTGGTCTGCAATTTCCGCCTGACGGAGCTTTCAAATCCTTCAATCGTGAGTGCAGGGGCCAGAAGAACCAGCTTATAGGTTCTGGATTCATCTTCCAGGGCGAAACTTGCCGCCATGAGCCCGCCATAGCTTGATCCCACCAGAATCAGGTTGTTCTTTTCCTGCAGAAGAAGACGCAGACGGCTCATTCTGGCTTCAAAATTCCCTGTATAATCTTCAATGATCATATGAGGATACGATTTGCGAAAAAATTGCGCTTTATTGCCCAACGACGTGCTTTCCAGACCATGAATAAAAACAAGCGTCTTTTCCATCATTTTTTCCTCTTCAGCGGAAAATCGTCAATTTGACGTTGCCCGGATTATGCCATTATGTTACAGCCTTCTCAACAAATTTCCTCTTAAAGGAGCAAATTCATGGCAACAGTATTACCTTTTCAGGCGGTTCGTCCGCCGGCGAAATATGCGTCGCAGGTGGCCGCGCTACCCTACGATGTGATGACCAGGGATGAGGGAAAAAAAGCGGTGGCGGGCAATCCCTTGAGTTTTTTGCATGTGGAAAAGTCGGAAATTGACGTGCCGGACGGCACGCGTCCGGACGAGGCGGTCATCTATGAGACGGCGAAACGCAACTTCATGAAATTTCAAGAGGAAGGCATTTTGAAGCAGGATAGCATTCCCTGCTATTATGTCTATCGCCAACAGATGGGCCAGCAGATACAAACGGGAATTGTGGGAGTTATGAGCGCCGAAGAATACGATGAAGGCAAGATCAAGAAACACGAACTTACCCGTCAGGACAAGGAGGATGACCGTATCCGCCATGTCGGCACGGTCAACGCGCAGACCGGTCCGGTGTTTATCAGCTACAGGCAGCGTCCCCGCATCGGTGAAATTGTGGAAATCGTTACCTCAGAAAAGCCGGAATATGATTTCACCGCTGAAGATGGTGTCATTCACACCGCCTGGATGATGACGGATTCTGAGCAGATCGAAGAACTGAAAAAACAATTTCGTCAGGTAGAAGCTTTGTATATCGCCGACGGGCATCATCGCGCCGCCGCCGCCGCCACGGTCGCCAGAGATCGCCGAAGAGAGGGAATTGCCCAGGAATCAGATAATATTCTGGCTGTTTTATTTCCGCACCATCAGTTAAAAGTGATGGATTACAACCGCGCCGTCAAAGATTTGAACGGACTGACGCCCGATCAGTTTTTGCAAAAGATCAGCGCTCAATTTATGATTTCGAAAAAATATTCCCAAAAATCACCGGAACATTTGCATGATTTTGGCATGTATCTTGGCGGAATCTGGTATCGCCTGACCATTAAGGATGGCATTTATGACGCGAAAGATCCGGTGGCGGCTCTGGATGCTTCCATTTTGCAAGAGCATTTGCTTGGTCCTGTGCTGGGGATTGCTGATCCGCGTACAGATGACCGCATCAAATTCATCGGAGGCATTCGGGGAATGGGTGAACTGGAAAAACTGGTGGATCAGGACGGCTTCGCCGTGGCTTTTTCCCTCTATCCGACAACGATGGAGCAAATCATGAATGTAGCGGATGCAGGTGCGATCATGCCGCCGAAGTCCACCTGGTTTGAGCCCAAACTGCGCAGCGGTTTATTTGTTCATGCCCTTTAAATCTGGCCTTCCCCAATGAAGCCGAATTTAAAGACATTATGCCTTTTAGCTGTTTGGGTGTTTCTGTCTGAACCAGGATTTGCGGGCGACATTCTGCAAAGGCAAATACATTTGTCGCCTTGGTTAAAATCACAAGCTCCATTTGCCTCCGTGTCGGTCAAAAATGCTTATTTTCATCAAAGCTCTGATTTTACTCAGGGTTTGCTTGTTTATCGGGGAGAGATATATGAATCCACCGGCCTTCACGGCCAGTCAAAACTCATGCGCAAAGATATTCGCACAGGAAAAACGCTCCAGGAAATTGGTCTTCCGCGTGAATTTTTCGGAGAGGGCATTGCCCTTTTTCAGGATAAAATTTATGTCCTGACCTGGCGCAATGAAACCGTGATCATCTACAGAGCCAGTTCCCTGAAAGAAATCGGCAGACTCAAATACCGGGGCGAAGGCTGGGGCTTGACCTCGGACGGACGGCATCTGCTGAAAACAAACGGAACAGCAACAATTTCGTTTCATGATCCGCATAGTTTCAAAACCGTCCGGGAAATTACGGTAAAAGACGGTGATATGCCCATCGGGCAGCTCAATGAAATTGAGTTTGTCCAAGGAGAAATCTGGGCCAACATTTTTACCGAAGATTGGATGGTCCGGATTTCTCCGAAAAACGGCAAAGTATTGGGATGGATAGACCTGTCCGGGCTACGTTCCTATCTTCCGCGCGGTGCACAGGTGGATGTGCTAAACGGAATTGCCTGGGACGAAAAAACGAACCGCATCTTTGTTACAGGGAAATACTGGCCGAAACTGTTTGAAATTGAGATAGTTAAGTAGTTGCTTAAGTAGTTGCGATTTTTAACAGCCTTGACCCTTGGCGGTTTTTGCACTATAAACGCTGCAATTTTTAAGGAAGAGATCATACAAACCAAGGAGGATTACGAATGAGAATGATATTGCTGGGCGCGCCGGGCGCAGGGAAGGGAACCATCGCCAAACTACTGACGGAATATGACGGTTCCGTTCAAATCTCCACCGGAGACATTTTACGCTCCGCCGTGAAAGAAGGCACGCCTTTGGGAAAAAAGGCAAAAGAATACATGGACCGGGGAGATCTGGTTCCGGATGCCTTGATTATGGACATCATGGAAGCCAGACTCAAAGAGCCGGATTGTCAGAAAGGGTTTATTCTGGATGGATTTCCACGGACCATTCCCCAGGCGGAAGAACTGAAAAAATTGCTGGAAAAGCTTGGCATTTTCCTCAATTTTGTGGCCAACCTGGATGTGCCGCGCGAGGTCATTCTGGATCGTCTGACGACGCGCCGAACCTGCTGCAATCCTGCCTGCCAGGCCATCTACAACGTCAAAAGCAATCCTCCCAAAGAGGATGGAACCTGCACCCTATGCAATCATCAGACGATTCAAAGAGATGACGAAACGGAAGAGGCGATTAATAACCGGTTGGAAACCTACAATTCCAAAACCGCGCCCCTGATCGGATATTACGAAAAGGAAGGGCTTTTGAAAACGTTTCTTTCTCTTTCTTCCAAGGATACAGTCGCTGAAATCAAAAAAGCCCTTAGCGCTTAAGAATTCATCATGATTGAGTATGAAAAGGAACTGAACCAGGAGCAATACCGGGTAGTTATGGAAGCAAGCGGGCCGCTTCTCGTTCTTGCCGGAGCGGGAAGCGGCAAAACACGCACGCTGACCTACCGTGTGGCTCGTCTTTTGGAATCAGGTGTTCGTCCGGAAGAAATTCTACTGGCGACATTTACGAACAAAGCCGCCCGGGCAATGCTCCATCGTGTGGAGAGTCTTGGCAACTGCTACACCGGCAAAATCGTGGGTGGCACTTTTCATTCGATTTCTCACCGTTTTTTAAGAAGTTATGCCTTTCGCCTGGGCTATCAAAACCATTTTTCCATTGTGGACAGCGAGGATGCCCGGCAAATCATCGCTCAGGCGATGCACGAATTGAAAATCGATGCCAAAACCGCCAAATTTCCCAAGAGCAACATCCTTTCAGAAATGATCAGCCTAACAGTCAATACCGGAAATTCACTGGAGGAGGTGATTGCATCCCGGTATCCTTTTTTTAGACATCTGAGTCAGGAACTGCATCAAATTGCGTGCCTCTATACCCAAAAAAAGAAAGCCCTCAATGTCATGGATTTTGATGATTTGCTGGCCAACTGCTGCCGTCTGCTTCGGGAGCATCCGGATGTGCTGCAAACGCTTTCGTCTCGTTTTCGTCATGTTCTGGTGGACGAATATCAGGACACCAATCTCCTTCAGGCGGAAATACTGGATTTGCTGGCCTCCGGACATCGCAACCTGATGGTGGTCGGTGACGATTCGCAAAGCATCTATTCGTTTCGCGGGGCCAATTTTGAAAACATCATCCGTTTTCCGGAGCGCTATCCAGACTGTAAAATCTTCAAGCTGGAGACGAACTATCGCAGTACGCCGGAAATACTTCATCTGGCCAATCTGAGCATCAACAACAATGAAAACCAGTTTCCCAAGGCTCTCAAAGCCGTCCGCGAAAAAGGTGCGAGGCCGGTCATCGTTTCCGCTTCGGACGTCTTGAAGCAGGCGGCTTTTGTTGCGCAACGCATTTCAGAACTGGTCAGAAGCGGCGTACCCCTCCACGAAATATCCGTTCTTTACCGCGCTCACTATCATTCCATGGAAGTACAGATGGAGCTGGTCAAACGCAACATTCCCTTTGACATTCGCTCGGGGATTCGATTTTTCGAACAGGCGCATATCAAGGATGTGACATCCTTTATGAGAGTACTGGTCAACCCACATGATGAACTGGCCTGGCGCAGAATTCTGATGATGTATCCAAAAATCGGCAGTGTGACTTTTGGGAAAATCTGGATGAAACTCTCCGGTGAGGACAACCCCCTGGAATCCCTGATCGACGAATCGTTTGCGAAAACGTTGCCGAAATCCGCCCAAAACGGCGTCCTTTTATGCAGGAAAAACCTGCTGACATTGCTGACGCTGGATGCGCCGGACAGGATTCCCGAAAATATTATTGATCTCTTATTGAACAGGTGCGATTACCGGATCTATCTGCAGGAACATTATTCCGACGCTGCCTCGCGTGAAGAAGATTTGATTCAACTGGCCAATTTTGCATCCAAATTTGAGAGGATGGATGATTTTTTGCGTGAGCTGGCGCTATTGACCAATATGTCCAAAGAAGAAGAAAATGAAGAAATCCCGAAAGATAAAGTGATTTTGAGCACCATCCATCAGGCCAAGGGGCTGGAATGGTCTTCGGTTTTTTTAATCTGGTGTGCCGACGGCATGATTCCCTTGCAACGGGCATTGAAAGAACCGGGAGGAGAGGAAGAGGAAAGAAGGTTGTTTTACGTGGCGATCACGCGTGCCCGCGACCAACTCTATTTGAGTTCGCCGGAGGTGGATTACGCACGTTCGTCCGGCGTGTTTGCTTTGACACCTTCCCGCTTTATCAGCGAAATTCGGCCCCTTTCGTCCGGCGACGGGTCGCGTCCCTTTGAACGATGGAAACTTCTGAACGACGAGGTCATGCGGTAAACATCAATAATAATCCATTATATCAATGGCATATGCCTCTGTTTTTGGCATTTTCCCAAGTGGGGCAATGCCCGAAAGCACAGGCTTTTTGCAGATCGGCGCAGCCTTCCTCTGTCTTTCCCTGAGACAGGTACGCATCCCCTCGATACGTGTAGGCTTCCGCATAGACGGGTTTCAGACGGATAGCCTCGCTATAGTCGTCAATCGCACGTTCGGGCTGCTTGAGCGCCCGGTAAGCGCTGCCCCTGTTGCTATAGGCTTCGGCCAAATCCGGTTTCAGACGGATCGCTTCGTTAAAGTCTTCAATCGCCCGCGCGGGCTGATCAAGATTCATATATGCTCCGCCCCGGTTGTTGTAGGCCTCTGCAAAATCCGGCTTCAATTTGATAGCACTGTTCAAATATTGAATCGCTTTATGGGGGTCGGGACAGGTTTTGCCGGGGCAGTGCGTCAGGGCGCTGTTCGACAATTCGTAGGCTGGAACAGAATGATCATCCGATTTCGGCGTCGGGGTTGCGTCTGGTGAAGGAGCATGCTGTAGTAAAGGAAAAAGATCAGGCTCGGAAAAAGGCGCAGGAGGCTCGGCGGGGGGAAGATGTGCTTTCGGTGGTTCAATCTTCACTGGCGGCTGTTGAATTCTTTTCAATCCTGCATATTGAACAATGATGATCAGACAAGCAAAAAAAAGAAGAATGCCCAGAATCGTCGGTTTCAGCGAGAGATTCTGACGGATTCGGGTCAACCGAACAAGCCGTTGCCCACAAGTTCGGCAAAACTGGATTTTATCCTCGTATTCCTGATTGCAGTAAATGCATTTTTTCATCGGCTACTCTCGCGTCAGATCCGGTTTTTTGTTTTCTTATAGTATTTTTCCGGTGGGAAAGACAATAGAAAATCCACCATTTTCGAGAAAAACCTTTGGAAGGGGCGGCCGGCTGTTTTCAAGTTTGCGACGGTCGGGAAGCAGTTGTATTTTCATGACAAATGAAGTAGGAAGAAAACAAAAAGGTCGTGTGTCAAATTACTCAATTCAGGAGGCGAGGCATGATGAATAATCGTCAGGACATCAATGTGGAAGCAATGAAAAGCAGGTTTGGAAAAGCGCCGGTGATCATCGCGCTGGTCGCCGGAATTTTTTTTCTTTTTTATCTTCTCAATCCCTTTGTCATTGTTGGGCCTGGAGAAAGAGGGGTCGTTCTCAATTTTGGCGCGGTCCAGAAAGATGTTTTGGGTGAAGGTTTGCACTTTCGTATTCCCATCATGCAAAAAGTCCTGAAAATCGACGTGCGGATTCAAAAGTCACAAAGCGATGCGGAATCGGTTTCCAAGGATTTGCAGGACACCAAATCCATTATTGCCGTAAATTATCATGTGGCTCCGGACAAGGCCAATAAGGTGTATCAAAACATCGGCACCAATTACAAGGAACGGATTATTGACCCGGCGGTTCAAGAAGTGGTGAAAGCCATTACCGCCAAATATACCGCAGTGGAATTGATTACGCAGCGTGAAAAAATACGTGGAGAAATCAAGGACCTGTTAAAAAATAGACTCATTGTTTATGATGTTTTGGTAGATGACTTCTCCATTGTGAATTTCCGGTTTTCCCATCAGTTTGAGCAGGCCATTGAATCGAAACAAACCGCGGAGCAACTGGCGCTCAAAGCCCAGAGAGACCTGGAAAGAATCAAGATCGAAGCGGAACAAAAAGTGGCGAGCGCCAAAGCGGAAGCAGAATCTTTACGGCTTCAGAAAGAGAATGTCACGCCACAGCTGATCAAACTTCGCCAGATCGAAGCCTCCATTAAAGCCATAGAAAAGTGGGATGGGCGCTTGCCGAAAATCACATCCGGTGCGATTCCGTTTATCGACATGAAGAGTCTGGAGAAAGATGAAAAATAGCGCCAAAGACAGAGTTTCGAGCAGCGAAACCATACAAAAGGTGCGACCATGATAAAGTCTATCAGAATCAAGTTGTTAATCTTGATATTGATGGCCATTCTTCCCTTGCTGGGCGTTCTTGTTTATTCCAATTATGAGCGCCAGCGTCAGGATCTGGAATCGGGACGGGCCGATGCATTGATTTTACTAAAGGGGATTGCCCATGAGCACGAAAATATTGTCGCAGTTACGCGCAAATTTCTCACTACACTGGCCAAATTACCGATAGTGCAACAAAAAGATGCGACTGCCTGCGAAAAGCTTTTTCGGGAGCTTCTCAAGGAAAATGCAAAATATGTCACCATTTTTGCAGCGGATAGCGAAGGATTGATTTTTGCCAATGCTCTTCCGTCCGGGAAATTCAGCATAAAAGAGCGCAAATACTTTCAAAATATTCTGAAAAAAAAGGATTTTTCCGCAGGAGGATATATTATCGGGCCGGTCTCCGGCAAGTCAGGCCTGCCCTTTGCCTTTCCGGTGCTGGATTCCACAGGTCAGATGATTGGTGTGATCGGCGTCAGTCTGGACCTGGAAAAATACGGTGCTACTTTTCCCGGAATGACCAAGTTTCCCCAAGGTTCCACCCTGAATATCCTGGATGTTAACTTCATCCGTCTGTACCGGTATCCGGACAACAACGCTTATAAGGGGAAAAAAGAGTTACCGGAAATTGTCCGGATTATTTCAGAAGGTCCGCCGGAAGGCACTTTTACGGCCAATGGAGTTGATGGTGTCCGACGTCTTTTCGCTTATCAGCGTTTCTCTCTTGCCGATGGTTCTCCAACGTATCTTTACATGCGTGTCGGCATTCCTGAAGCGATGATCCTGGAGCGCACCCAGAAAACTTTTTTGCGCCATTTGGTCCTGCTGTGTCTCAGCTTTACGGCCGCCCTGCTGATTGCCTGGTTTTTCGGGAATGCATTGATTGTCAAAAGATTGGCCAAACTGGTTGAGGTGTCCCGACGATTGGGAAGCGGCGACCTGGCGACGCGAACCGGCCTGGAACATCAGCAAGACGAGTTGGGTAAACTGGCCCGTTCCTTTGACGAAATGGCACGGGCGCTGGAAAACAAGGAATACGAGCGCAGTCAGGCCGAGGAGGCACTCCGGCAAAACCAGGCTTTTTTGGACACGCTGCTCAATTCGATACCTTCTCCGGTTTTCTATAAGGACAATCTTGGACGTTACGCCGGGTTCAACAGAGCCTTCGAAAAATTTTTCGGCGCTAATCGCGAGAAACTGATCGGCAAAACCGTTTTTGAAATCAATCCACCTCAACTGGCCCAGATTTATTACGAAAAAGATAGGGATCTTTTTATGAACGGTGGCGAGCAGCAATACGAAACTCAAGTTGTCAACGCATTGGGGGAAACCAGAGATGTGATTTTTGATAAAGCCGTTTTCACGGACATAAAGGGCAACAACAAGGGGTTGATCGGAATCATTGTTGATATTACCGAGCGACGACAAATGGAAAAAGAAAGAGAAAAACTGATTACTGAACTTCAGGAAGCGCTTTCCGAAGTGAAAACCTTACATGGATTGCTGCCAATTTGTGCCTCCTGTAAGAAAATCCGTAATGATAAAGGCTACTGGGAAAAAATGGAAAAATACATCAGCGACCGGTCACCGGTTCAATTCAGCCACGGGATTTGTCCGGATTGCGTTCAAAAAATGTATCAGGAAATTAATCTGAAAAAATGAAAATACAATCGGGTCATTTATGATGGGAGAGGCGGCATGATGAGAAAGATATCTTGGATAGCAGGAGTTTTGATTATTGGTGTTGTGGGGTGCAGTCAGCCGGTTTTGCGGCAGGATATTCCCGTGACAACAAATCCAATGGGAGCGAAGATCTATGCTAACGGTCAGCTTGTGGGAACGACACCTACATCTGTTTCTCTGGAGCGCAACCGCAACCACATTCTGACCCTGGTGAAGGATCAATATCGCCAGGAAGATGTGGTGATTCAGAGGTCCTATCAGAAGGAAAAAGTTTATCTCAATGCAATTGCGTCAGGCGTTAATTCCGGGCTTTTTTTTAAAGATCCCCGGATGGGAGTCGGCAGTTCCATGAGTTCAATTTCCTCGCAGGAAGAAACTGGCGCGGCCTATGTTCTTGTTCCGCCGGCTGTGAAGGTTACGCTTACTCCCGCGGGAGGCGCCGAAAGCGTTTCTGTTCAACCGGATGCGACACGGGAGTCGTCGTCGGAAACGATAGATGCATCAAAGGATGATTCCGGAATGGATAAAGCCAAGATGGCCAGAGGATTGGCCGTAATTGGAGCCGCAGCGGCTCTTTCACAGGTCAAACCCCTGGAAAAAAAGGTGGAAACTTCCTCGTCATCCAGAAGTTATGTTCAGCCGGACGGGACAAGAGTTACGGAAAAATCGAGTACATCCGTCGGGGTCAGTGTCAATCCGGCGGCACTGTTCAGTGTCGTGGATGCATTGTTTCAATAATGCTTTGTGCCATTAAGCCGTCATCAGATGAAGGAGAGATTGAAATGAAAAAAAGGTTGTCAGTGCTTGTGTTGATCTTGATTCTTTTTGCTGCGAACAATGTTTTTGCCGTTGATGTTATATCTTTGGACAAGGTTGCCATCTTCATGTCCAAAGCGAAGGTATTGTCCCTTCTAGGCACCGCCCAGGAAGTGGTGACGCTGGGAAAAGGGTTAAACGTTGAAGTTTATTCAGTGGAAGCAGCGCTGCCGCTTACTCATTCCGGCTGTATCTACGGCCAGGATGGAATCCTGATGGGGCAATCTTTTGTGTTTCAGGGTCATACGGCTGCCAATATTGCTGACCGTTTAAAAAAACACGGCTTCACTCCCTTGCCTCAAAAAGAGGGTACCCTTCGGTTCGCCGGCGTCGATGATGACACAGGTCGCCCTTTGGTGGCGGCTATTTCAGAAAATGACAATTTGACGACCATTACGACGTTTGAAAAAGCCTTTTATGAGGCTCACGTTCAATAATCGGCGAACGGTGAGCAAGATCATTAAGATTGTGGATGAAAATAAGCAAAACGAACATATCATGACCTGACGCCGATCAGGTGCCGATCCCTGTTTACGCTTTTTGAGATTTTCTAGAAAAAGTTAATGCTTTTGATGCCACGCCGGTTCTTGAACGCTTTGTATACGACATTGGCGCAAGAGATATCCTCGATGGCCAGGCCCGTCGCATCGAAAAGCGTTATTTCCTGTTCGGATGTTCTTCCCCGTTTTTGTCCCGCCACGATGTTGCCCATGAGCGCGTGAATATTTTTTTTCGTGATTTGTTTCCGGGTCAGTGGAACATTGATTTCACCACTGTGCGACGCCTGTATCCAGTCGTCAACTACCACTTTTGCCTGCTTCAATATCTGCGGATCAATTTCCTGTTTTCCAGGGGCATCGGCGCCGATGGCATTGATATGTGTTCCGGGAGAGACGCAATAGACCAACGGAGTGCGCGATGGTGTGGCGGTGATAAGGATATCGGAATTCATTGTGATCGCATCCATGCGGGAAGAGACTTCGACTTTTAGCGAAAACGTTTTTTCCGCCCAATTCTTGAAACTTCGGACACAATCCTTATCCTGGGGAAACTGCCATACCTTGATCTTCCGGATAGCGCGGACCTCCATAAGACAAGACAACTGCGAACGGGCCTGTGCGCCGCAGCCGACAAAACCCGCGATTTCCGAATCTTGACGGCTCAAATATTTTGCCGCCACTGCTCCTGCCGCTCCGGTACGCACACAGGTGAGGTACGTGCCGTCCATAACGGCCAGCGGAAAGCCTGTCTGTGGATCATTCAGAATGATGAGAGCCATGACGGCCGGCAGATTGTTTGATGGATTATCCGGATGGACGGTGACGTTTTTGATTCCGGCAACATCAAAACCTTCACCGCAGATATAAGCGGGCATGGATCGCAGATCGCCTTTCGGAAAATACAGATAACTTTTCGGTGGCATTTTTGCGCTTTTCAGGCTGTACGCACGGAAAGCTTTTTCCACCGTTTCATTCGCCACAGCGGGAGTCAGTACTTTTTCAATATCATTTTTGGTAAGAATCAGTGTTTTCATCAATCATTACCCGCCGCCATTCAATAGGTTTTTCAGAGTCCCGATGGTAAAAAAGGGTCATGGGCGGAAGTTTACCATACATGAAAATCTTCAGCCTTAAATAACAATGACTTCTTTTTCCATGGCTGAAAACGGGGTTACGTCTGGCCATTCATTTCTTAGGATTCGACTGACGAATCGCCTTGCCAAGGCGTAACAGGCCTTCCGAGCAATCACGGTTCGGAAGACGAGCCTCAATAAAAATCAGCTTGTTTTTTTCCGCGGCCGCCGTTGCAAATGCCTGAGCCAGTTCATCCTCCGTGTTTGCGAGGATGCCGATGACCTTGTCTTTGCCGCCGAACGCTTCAGGCAGGGACGCATAATTCCACATCTGAATATCATTATAAAGACCATCTTCATGCAACATGCGCTCGATCAGATATCCATCATTATTGATGAGAATGATTACGGCATTGGAGCCATGCCGGATCAGCGTTGACATTTCCTGGGCGGTCATCTGAAATGCGCCGTCGCCGGTGAGGACCACCGGACGTTTTTTGGGCCGTGCCATGGCGACGCCCAGCGACGCAGGCGTACAGAAACCGATGGATGTGTAATAGGCCTGGACGATAAAATTTTCCGCTTCTTCGATATGAAAGTCCGGTGCAGCGCAAAACGCATCACCAGGTTCGGCTAAAAGA
>Ga0209096_1000843_pt1 | contig 36958 bp, 30 predicted proteins | sample AD_UKC034_MetaG_FD_184407 | JGI IMG/M metagenome (GOLD analysis project Ga0209096, IMG submission 184407) | Active sludge microbial communities of municipal wastewater-treating anaerobic digesters from USA - AD_UKC034_MetaG (SPAdes) (version 2) | ecosystem: Engineered > Bioreactor > Anaerobic >...
ATGTGCTTATTATAAAGTGATCAACTATAACAAAGCCGGGAAAATTATCGGTAAGATTAAGGACTTTTATAAGTCGGGAGAGGGATATACCACCTCCGATGGGGCCAAGGAAATCAACCGGGACAATGACAACAAGTCCGTATATTGGGGTAAGCAAATCAGGTATTACAAGTCTGGCGCCATGAAGGCTATTCGCCTGTTTAGCCTTGATGGTGATATTATTTATGAAAAGAAATGGTATTCCAGTGGCAAGATCAAGTCATTCGGATCCTATAAAACTAAATACGGATCTACTTTCATAGAGTTTGCAGAAGACGGATCCATCATAGCAAGTTATAGAAACCGCAAGGGAGAAGGCGATCCGAGGGTTTTTGTACAAAAAGATAATCAATATCTAATCGCCTTTATGGAAGATTTCTCCACCAACCAAAACCGGCAATTCTGGGAATATGAAATGCCCTTGGAAGAAGGTCAATTTGAAATTGGAGTAGGATACCACATAATAACAGAACAAAATGGGCATTTTGCCAAGATCCTGCCATTTTCGGATTCCTTTGACGATTCATACATGTTCAGTACAAACATAGGATCTATAAAAGGCGACAAAAACACTTTTCACGGCATTGTATATGATTATTCCGGACCCGATCAATTTTCCTGCTTTGGTATCAATGGTATGGGCAAGTTCTGCATCTATCATGTCAATAAGTCCAAAAGCTTTTTTGAAGTCCCGATAACAGATAACAGCAACATTAATACCGGCAGGAATAACAACAACCTTACAATCCAATATTTGGATGAAAAGATTTCATTTTTAATAAATGACGTTGAAGTATATACTTCCAACAAAAATGAATTCGGGGAAAAATATTTCGGCTTGTTTTCGGATGGTGGAAGAAAGGATGTCGTGTTCCAGAATATATCATTACTCTACCTGAACGAAGAAATACGGACCATGATGGACGACATGATAGTAGGAGATGGAGCATTTAAAACAGGCACCGGCTTTATTATAGATGACAGAGGATATATGATTACCAATCATCACGTCATTGAAAATGCCGATTTTATCGAGGTAGAATTTAAATGGGAAGGAAAGACAAAAACCTTTCCTGCCAGGATCGTGAGTACCGACAAGGAAAAAGACCTTTCTATTTTGCGTATCATTTCCAATGATTTCAAACTTCCTAAAAAGATCCCCTTTGCCATCGAAAAAGCGGACATCCCTACCGGTTCTGAAGTGTTTACGCTTGGTTATCCCGAAGCATTCAATATGGGTAGGGAAGTGAAGTTTACCGATGGCAAGATTAGTGCCCTGTCCGGAATTAAAAACAACAAGTCTGTATACCAAACTTCGATTCCGGCCCGGGGCGGAAATTCCGGTGGAGCAGTATTTGGTCCCAATGGAAATATTATAGGCGTACTGTATGCTGTTCGGAGCGGTTCGGAAGTTTATTCTTATGCCATAAAATCATCCGTCCTGATCGAATTCATACAATCATTTAACAAGGATATCGTCATCACACGACCCAATACGATCAAGAATCAGCCATTGGTTTCGAAGGTCAATACCTTGAAAGATTATGTAGCGTTGGTCAAGGTTTGGTGATTTGTTGAATTTCGTCATTTAAATTTATATCACTATTTTTACTTCAAAAAGTAAAAATAAGCACTCTTGACTCAGGAAGAATTCTTCACGCGATATTCGATTGACTTTGACAACGGATGGTTGGGAGAGGGGTCTTTCGGTACCGTGTACAAGGCATATGATAATTATCTCAACATATGGAAGGCAGTCAAGATTGCAAAGGTGCGCATCATTGACGGCAAGCAGTTTTCATTGGTGTCTGAATTTCAGGCTATTAAGTCCCTCCCGCTTCATCCCAATATAGCATATTATGAAAATGTATACCAGTTTCAGATGTCCAATGGGCTATTCGACTATGCTGTCATGCAGTATTACAAGGATGGAAATCTGAAACAATTTCTTCAAAGCAGGACTCTTGACTATGAGAGTAAAAGGCAGGTTGTAGAAGGCTTGTTGCAGGGAGTTATTTTCCTGCACGAAAACAACATCATCCATAGAGATATCAAACCGGGCAACGTCATGATTGCCATACATCCTCAAGGAATGATCATACCCAAGATCACAGATTTCGGGCTCAGCCGAATCAAGGATGGAGACATTTCATTTATGACAGGAAGCATTGGCGGGGGGACTCTGGAATATTCCTCTCCTGAACAATTATATGGTAAGCCCATCAGTTTCAATACAGATCTTTGGTCATTCGGCGTAATTGTCTTTGAAGTCATGACCGGCATGAAGCCATTTTATGATGATATGTCGGGCAATACAGAGGCGCAGAGATTGAAGCTTTATCAGAATATAACAACCGGCAATATCTCCGAAAAAATCAATACTATTCCAACGCCATACAAGGAAATTATTGAACTGTGCCTTGAAGCTGACGTAAGGAAAAGGGTCGATAAAGGAAACATCCTGTTGAATTATTTGAGGAAATATGATAAAGTCGGTGCCACAACCGGTGATATGGATGAGGAAACCTATGTGATGACCAAAGCCGAAAGAGAGGAGTATGAACACATCCGGGACAGCCATGATATCAATGACTTGAGAATGTTTGTGGGAAAATTTCCGAATAGTATATTTTATGGCGAAATCTCTGCAAGAATAAGTTCTATCCAGGGAAACAAACATAACGGGAATCAGCATCCACAATCCGGATTACATAAAAGTACCGACAAAAGAGAACATTCAAAAGACACTTTAACCCCGCATCAATCCAATTCTATGGCTCACATTTCTCTAAAGGACAGAATAAATCGTCTTCTTGCCCGATATCGCAGGTATAGTTATCGCGATTTTCGTACATCCAATACTAAGTTTCTGTATCTGATTCCCATTTTATTCTTCTCATTTATTGTCGGATACTGGGCCTATTCCCATTTTTCCAAAGTGGAAATATATTCAGAAAAAGGCAAGTATGGGCTTCAATCCCAGTTAAAAGGGATTATATATGAAGCGGTGTTTGACACCATCATCCCTTTGGAAAATGGTCATTTTAGGGTAATACAATTCAATAAAACATTCATCGTTGACGGAATGGGCAATTCTCAGGTGGATGATACAAAATGATGTTTTTTTTAATAAAATAAATTTGCTTTCAATTGCGGTTGGTACTCTATTACAGAAAAGACAATAGACTTAGAATGAAATTGCAAAGTTTTTTTTACTGCCAATAATGAAAGTATCCTGCTTGGAGAACACAATGATTTTTACCGCCCGCCAATTGACTTTTTTGTATTTACCAGTTTTGTAAATCAATCCATTGACTTTTTAATGTCACACTCAGACAACACGACTTCTGACTTATCCCTGGAAACAAACAGACTGCTGATCAGACCCATACAGGAGACCGACGCCGCGTTTATGCTTATCCTGATGAATACCCGGGGATGGTTAGATTATATCGGTGATCGGCATATCACTTCGTTATTGCTGGCAAAAAAATACATTGCCGGGCTACTCCGGGAGGGCAAAAGCCATTATTTCGTGGTTTCGGAAAAAGATTCCGGTAAAGAGGTCGGTGTATTATCCTTGGTACAACGGGATTATCTGGAGTATGTAGACCTGGGTTTTGCTTTTCTTCCACAGTTTCATGGAAAAGGAATGGCATATGAAGCAGCGTCCTCCCTGATGGCCAGAGTGAAGGACATTAATCAAACTATCCTTGCTGTGACTACACCTGATAATACGGCCTCTCAGGCATTAATAGAAAAATTGAATTTTTCTTTTTTGAAAACCATCTTTAGACACGATCAACCCCTCCTTTTGTACATACATACTACAAATTAATCGATGGGGTATTGAACAGTTGCCTGCCTGCTGAACAAATAAGCCGGCAATAACACGGTTAGTATCGCATGTCATTTTCCGACCCTTGTTATACCAAGATGATTTATATAATATTCCATAAATTTTTGGTATACTTGTCCCGAGAGCTAAGCGATTCGGGGATGCCGAAGGTACAGTCGGTATTATATACTTTTTTCCATTACTCCGGAGAGTCCTTGCCTTCCTTTTCCAATTTTTGGCAAAAGGCCATGTCGGTCTAATTTTTTATTACAAATAAAATTGGGCCGGTCTCGGCGCGCCCTCTTTTGTTCTTATAATTTGATGAATTTGAGGGTTTTTGATAATCCGCCCTGTTCTACAGTAATAAAATAAATGCCGCTTCCCAGGTTTCCGGCATCTATCGTCTGTTCTTTTATTGTTTGATTTGTTCCGGCCTGATGCAGCGTTCCTTTTATCAGGGTTTTACCACAGATATCAAAAATCCGGTAATGACTTCCTGCGGAATAACGCAGGGTGAACTCACCATTGGTGGGGTTGGGAAACAACCAAATGGCAGGCTCCTCATTTTTAGGGTTCTTAACTGAGGATACCAGGTTGATATATTTTTTGACACTTAAACGCTTATTGGCACCAAAATCCTGATATGCCACCCAGGGATTGCCTTCGGGATCAATGGCCATGGATATATAGGATGAAGCATTGGTAAATCCGGGTTTGCCAAGATATTGCCATTCTATACCATCATACATCATCGCACTGACCTTGTTATCATTTTTCCCATCCCTAAATGTAGCTATTAGCTTCCCTCCTAGACCGACATTCAGGTTGCAATAGTTGGACGCCCCACCGCTAACATTCGCTTTTATCAATTCCCATTTGTCGTCTTTCAGTTGATAGATGTTAAGGCCCTGTTCAGCTGCCCCTATAGTCAATCCCGCATATATGTTTCCGGTGGATGAGGCGACGGCATCATGATAAAAATATGTTTGAGAAGCGGGCTCAATATAGCCGCCACCCTGAACTACCCATTGATCGTTGTCCAAAATAGCCACCTTTGAATAGGAAATATTTACTCCTTCGGTTCCGTAAATAAGCATCGGCCTGCCAGCAAAGTCTGTTTTGAATTGATTCCATACTGTATACTTCTTATCAACTGTACCCAAGGGCTGCCAGTTTGAACCATCAAACTTAAAGGTTAACGTGCTTTTATCGATATCAAAATACACAAGGTATAAAGTTCCGTCTCCGGCAGTCACGATGGCAGGATAAATACAGGCACTGCCCGGAAGGTCTGTGCCTATGGCTTTCCATTCAGTACCATTCCAACCTACAACTTTTTTATCTGAAAAAACAACCGGAAAACCCTGGTCGGATAAGGTCATCGAACTGTGGAACACATCTCCTTTGATCACGCCACCCAGTTGTTTCCATGGTTCTGTGTTTTTATCCTTTGAATAAACCACGATATTTTTACCCGAAATGTCTGCGGCCAGTACATAAGCCGTCCCTTCTTTATTTATTTTTAAGCTTATGGAAGTCGCCTCAAAGGTGGAAAAACCCGGTTTTCCCACCTGGATCCAATCTTCCTTAGCATCAGAAACTTCCAATATAAAGGACTGTTCTATTTCGTGCCTTCCATCCGATAATTTAAGGGTAATAGGAAAGGTTCCGGTTACTGTCGGCTTACCATACAATTGAGCGGTTCCATTACCCTCATCCTTAAACGAAATGCCTTCCGGTAAATCTCCCGTCTGTGTGATGGTCAAAGAATCAAAATCGGGGTCGTGAGTTATAATTACATATTGATAATCCAATCCTACAAAAGCGCTTTCCTGGGGTACAGAATGGAAAAAGGGGCGTGCATTATCACTGCCATTAAGATATGAGCTTTGTCCTGCATTCAACACGGTCCCTTTATTGGCGTCAATCAACAAACCAGCCACTTTGACATATTCTTCATTGTAATCTTCTGGAAGCACATATTTATAAACATATGAATATGATTGCCCTGCGTTCAGATCAGCAGGAAGGGAATTCTCTGCGCCATTGATCCCGCCGGCAAGATGGCGGGCAACGTGGTTATATACCATTCGTGAAGCTGGAACCGGGTTGGGTAGATTTTCATATCCGCCCATGGGCCCTAAAGCTCCGCCTGAATAGATATTTACCTGGTCATATTGTGGTCCTGTTCCTGTAACTCCATCTTCAACCACAATAGCCGCCAATCGAAAATCACCCGAGAGATTCCCGGCCATTTCGGCACTGACTTTAATAGTAATCTCGCGGGTATCAGCATTCCACCCGGTCTGCACTGTTACCTCAGCCGGTGCTTCCTTACTGAGATGCGCTGCCATGTCTGAATCCAAATCGGTAAAGGGCAACAAAGTATAAATGGAAGAACGGTCAAACCAACCTGCAGGAATTCCTGTAAAGGGCACCGCATCAGCATACTCCTTTATCTCCATGGGGTCTGATAAATGCACCGTCACAAATACAAATTGACCCGGATATTTTTTTGTCAACTCCCGGACATAGACATCTCCCCGGGGGCAATTGGTGCACCAGGTGCCACTTCCCTCCTCAATAAACACTTTCTTAATAGGTTGTCCGTATCCCAAAACCATTAAGGATACCATTGAAAATATTGTAAAAATTAGTTTCATGATCATTTTGGTTACCTGTAAATAAAAAACCAAATTACAGCTTTTCTATCAATTGATTCCGATAAGGTAAGTATGTATTTAGACGCATTTTTATATCCTTTTTAGTTGCTCAAATCATCGGCGTACTTTATTACCCCGCCAGCCTTCCGTATCCTTGCCAATTTATTCATGAATATTTGCCGCCATTTCCAGATACTCACATTTAATTGAATTTTAATTCTTTAATCCCTGATCATTTGTTATTTTTACAAATTATAAATTATACAAAAACATCTTCAAACGAGTGACTTTTTAATTTTTTTACATCTAATAAGATGGTGAGGCATGTATTATGTGCTTTTACGACTAATTTTTAATATGTTATAAACCATGGCAGTCAATATTTTGCCACTTTTTAAAGAGCAGTTTGAGTCAACCCTTATATCAAAGGCAAGTGAATTAACCGGGGAAAATTTTGAAAATTCAAAGTCTGCAATCAACTCCATTGCTGTCGCTTTCCTTGAAAAAGTCACGGTGAAAACATCGACACAAAAGGGTTCGTTAGCTGTGCTGAGCCTGATTGGTCAACATTGTTTTGATGAGATGGCCGCCCTAATCTCGAATAAAGACAAAGAATACGATTTTAATAAAATCATGAATCTGGGACTTATTCTAATCAAAAATATCTTCGCACAAAAGTCAGGAGCTTTGATTGATTGGGTCTCATCGGATTCCGGGGTTAAATCATCATCGGCCGCCTCCATCATGAGCATGGTCGCTCCCTTCATCATGTGTCCGATAGGACAACAAGTAAAAAGCAATGGCATGAACGCTGCCGAGCTCACAGCCATGATGACAGACCAGAAACCATTTTATGCATCCTTGTTGCCTTCAGAATTGGCTGCATTGATCAATGCTCCGGATCCATTGACGCTTGAGAGAGATGTGGTAAAAGAAACGAAGGAGGAGGAACAAGACTTGAATCTTGGAAAGTTCCTGCCTTGGCTTTTGCTGATTCTTGGTCTTTGCCTTGTTTGGTATTTTATGCGAAATGACTTTAGGAAAAATATGGCGGGGCCTGTTATGTCGGAACATACAACGTTGGACACTGCGATTCAAACCAACTCCGACACTATTGCATCCCGACTCTCCACTATTGATGACGGTATGGTCAATGGCAATGTGGATGATATGGGCAACTGGGTGGCTGAGTTGGGTGGAGAATATACCCTTCAACTCCCTAATGGGAAGACACTGAAAGTGTATGAAAATTCCATAGAGCGCCAGTTAGTTGATTTCATCCTGACGGGACAAAAGGACGAATCCGTCCTGAAGCAAAAATGGTTTACCTTTGATCGTTTGTATTTCCGGCAAGGGAAATCTGAACTAACAGAGGACTCCAAACTTCAAATAGACAATATCGCAGAAATACTACGAGCATTCACTGCAGTGAAAATAAAAATGGGGGGATATACCGACTCCGATGGCAATGAGGCATTGAATCTTAAGCTTTCTGAAGAAAGGTCCAACATTGCCCGAAAGGAATTGTTAAAGCGCGGCATAGCATCTGCCAGGGTCGAAGCGGAAGGTTATGGAGAGTCACATCCACTATGTCCGGCCAATGATACGCCGGCATGCAAGGCAAGGAACAGACGGATAGATATTAGAATCACCGGAATGTAACAGAAGTATATTCCTGTCTTCAATGATATAAATGAGGCAAAATGTGATTGCTCATCGCCTGGCGATATACATTCTTTTGTCATTCCTTTTTTTAAGCTCGCACTTCCGACACCAAGCTAGGAGTCTGCCAATCTCGATCTGTCCATCATCTTTTTGTGGCAGGTGCATATATCCCGGAATATTGGGTATTGTATGGCTTGGCTTTTCTGATGGTCAAAATTTCACGGAAAAGAGAGGTATATGGACCGGAATGTTGAATCATATTGCCATTTTCAAATGAGTATGCAGCATACTTCCGGATTGATGATTTATTCTTATTTATTTTTTCAAAAAATTCAGGGTAAAATATCAAAGGAAACTGTTCATACTCCTTACTACTTCCTGCCTTCAAAAAGGCTCTCTCTATAGCGGCCTGGTTTATTTTCCTCTGATCCTGCTCTGCATCCAAATCATCACAGTCATACTGCCAAATCATAAAATGAGTGCCCAGGTCCTTGGAATTTTTAAGCACCAATTGAAGGTTATCTTCCATGGCATAACGGATACCTAAGTTGATCCCTGCAATCAATCCGGCATTTCTGATGTTTCTGATCAGGGTAGCTATGGGATTATTATTATACCCAATATTTTTTGTTGCAAATTGTTCTGAATATTCATTTCCAAGGTTGATGATCACACCTTTTATTCCTTTGGCCGATAATGATTCATAATCGTATTCATAGGCATTATCATCAATGACAAGCCAAGGCTCCGTCTGAAGATCCAATACATTCAGGAATCGGGCAAGCATATAGTTCATGGATCGGGGTTGATTCCACTTGATATACAATTTATGGGTCAGGTCATACAATTTGAATTTTTTTGTTACAAAAAGATCTATCGTAGTATTAAGTCGACTCTGACTGCCACAACTTGTAAAATCGATATAAGAAACCCCGGGTAACAACAGTCCCTGGTCTTCCTTCAGGTTTTCAAATTCATTGATGATGTATCGTTCGAATGCTTCACTGAAAAAAGTCGGCAAAAATGGATTCCAAAAAAATTTACCATTATGTTTCAGCACTTTGTCAAAGTAAAATGGGCTGGTAAATCCATTGTATTTCTTATCAAGTCCTTTGAAATACCTGATGGCCGCATTGAGACTTTTTGTTTCCCCAAGACCAACAATGAATATTCTGGTAGAAAGCGCCGACATTAGATATTGCTTTTCAAACCGGCTCGAACTGAGAATCTTTGAACTGTTCGCCAGGTTTAATTTATCGGACATAGTTTTCTTTTCCATATTTAAAAATCAATTCTATTATTTCAAGCAATTTGATTAATTTGCGATTAAGTGAGAAAATATTGACTGATTTTCTATTCATTTGGGTTAATAAAGTAACTACTTTTTAATCCCATTCCGTCGAAAGTCCGTCTTAAAATTTTGTTAAAATTGGGGTATGAAACTCAAAATGATAGTCTTTATTTCATGGACAATAGCCTTTAGTTTGGTTACCTCATTTGGTGGTGCCCAGTCACTGGTGCTTTCCGGCGAAATACCTATGCCCAATGGTCACACCTTTGACTTGTTGGGCTATTTTAACGGAAAGATAACCCTGTTGGAAGAGGATGGAAGAAATGTTACTTTGCACCAGTTTGATGATGATCTTCAGAAGATCAATGCTCCTTCGATCATCAATAATAGCAAACGCAGTTACCTGTTTGGCTATGTACCTCAAGACAGTTTGCTGACTCTTTATTACAAATATTTTGAAGACGGTGAGTATATTTTTTCTGCGGTTAACTATGATCCTCAGTTGCGGTTAGCGAGCAGCACTGCTCTGCAAAAATATATAAAAAACCAAACCAAGGCATATCCGGTGGGTGTATCACAAGACAAAAACTGCCATCTGATCACCTTGGACGAAGCACCGTCCCATAACAGTCGATTTATCATGTATCAGGCAAACTCCAATATCGTACTTTGGGAGTTGGCCGATCCGAAAATTCTGAATGATCTCTATGATGACGATAAGCGAGGCCGAATCATTACCAATGATGGATCGGCATACATGCTGTACGTGGATGGAAGGCACAGATACCGCAATAACTATACTCTTGTCGCTTTAAATAAAACAGGACATTCCAGATTATCCATTCCATTATCTCCTGTTCCACTGACTGATATCAGGTTGGATTATGACAATAATCAAAAACAAATCATTATATCGGGAATATATATGGATGATGGACTGACCGGACAAGAGGGTTTACTGATCATCCGTTTGGATAAAAATATGAAGTATGAGGGTGAAATAAAAAAGATTCCGTTTACCCGTCAAACGATAACGGATTTTTATGGTCAGGACCAACGTCCGAGAAATGTGCTTTATGATCTAACTTTAAATGGTTGTCAGGAAAGGCAGGATGGAGGGATACTGATATTTTGTGAACAAAAAAAAGAAGTAAGCAGGTTGAGTAATGTAGGAAGAAGTGCCTTTATGCCGGTGAGTACCAGTACAGATTTCTATATTGAGGACATTATTCTGACCAGTCTAGGACCCAATAACCAGTTGGAATGGCAAAAAATACTTCAAAAGAAACAGTATTCCTATGATGATAATGCTATCTTCTCATCCTATTTCATACACGCCAATCCTTCCCGACTACATCTATTGTACAACGATGAAATCAAGAATGAAAATACCATCAGTGAATACATAGTCAATCCGTTTGGCAACGTAGAGCGCCGGGTCATGTTCAATACGGCGGGTAGCAATATCCAGTTACAATTGAGGAATTCCCTGCAGGTCAGTGCTAATAGTACCATCATGCCGAGCAGTCGCAAGGGAAAATTAAGGCTCCTTAAAATAACCTATTAAAAAAATGTGTGAAAAACTTTGCAAAATTGGAAAAACCCATATCTTTGCAACGCTTTTAAAGAAAGGTAATTAAAAAGAAGGGAGCATAGCTCAGCTGGTTCAGAGCATCTGCCTTACAAGCAGAGGGTCAGGGGTTCGAATCCCTTTGCTCCCACAAAATGAAAAGGGTTCCTGTTGGGGACCCTTTTTTTGTTCTTACCCTGCTATCCTTGTCACCTATTATCTGACTATATATTAATCTCTATATGCTGTGAAAGGTTGATTACTTTATGCTGAAATATACAGGCTAATCACATCCAATCTTATCTTATACAATTAGGAAAATAAATTCAGAAAATAAAATTCATGTTGGTCGGAAAATATAAAGCCCGGAATCAATTGTTGTGCTACCTTTTTTAGAGTAATTATTCTAATCTTTGAGCTGTTGCAAAAGTTTCACCCTGCCACCACCCGATTGTTCCACGTGAAACAATTTTTTATATATATCTTTATTAAATGTGTTGCTTTATTCAATTCTATAGTAGCCTTTTTCTCAATATATGATGAAATATTATCATTTTTGCCTTCTTAATAATAATACACCATGAAAGTATTGAAATTCGGTGGATCATCCCTTGCAACAGGCGATAGAATAAAAAATGTCGCCAACATCATCCGGCAATCCACCACTAAAAAGAAAAACCCGATAGTCGTAGTATCGGCTTTTGGTGGCATCACAGACACCCTTATTTCGTGTGGAAACAAAGCAAGTTCCGGTGATGAGGGCTATCTGACCATCCAGGACGAAATTATTAACAGGACACTGTCTATTGCAAAGGAATTATTTCCAAAGAAAGAAGGATATAATACTTTTATAAATAAGCTTAACCCGATCATCGACGAGTTCAAAGGCTTACTCAAAGGCATATTTCTTTTGAAAGAAATGAGTGACCGTTCTCTGGCTTTGCTACTATCTTTCGGAGAACGTATTTCTGCACTCACACTTGCTTCCTACCTGACCAATTCAGGCCAAACCTCATCGTTTGTTGATGCCAGAGGATTAATCAAAACTGACCATCATCATCTCAAAGCACAGGTTGACTTCATGGCGACCAATCACCTGATCACAGAATTTTTCAAAAAACATAAAGAGACTACCATCATCACCGGTTTCATCGCTTCAACTTTTGACGGAACTACAACAGTCCTGGGACGAGGAGGTTCTGACTACTCAGCATCGATATTTGGTGCCGCCATACGTGCTGATGTTATTGAGATATGGACAGATGTAAATGGGGTATTAAGTGCCGATCCGCGCAAGGTATTTGATTCCTTTACAATTCCCCAACTTACCTATGATGAAGCCTCAGAAATCAGTCATTTCGGCGCAAAGGTAATATATCCACCTACTGTCATTCCGGCAAGAAAAAACAACATTCCACTGTTGATCAAGAATTCTTTCCAACCACTCCATCCGGGTACCATCATCAATAACGATAAATCGAAGGAAAACACAAGCATCAAAGGAGTAACCTCCATTTCAAAAGTCTCCATGATTACCTTGGCGGGTGGAGGTCTTGTGGGTGTACCCGGCAGTGCTGCCAAGTTATTTCAGGCCTTATCCGATCAGGCAATAAATATCATCCTAATCTCACAAGGATCTTCAGAAAATTCAATCTCTTATGTCATTGATGCTTCAGAAAGCGATAAGGCTGTCAAAGCACAGGAAAAAGCATTCGAAAAAGAAATAGCGGCGGGGCTTATCGAACCGGCCAAAGTGCAAAATGATCTGAGTATCATTTCCATTGTCGGCGAAAATATGTACAGCACCCCCGGAATAGCCGGTAAAATGTTTCGTGCTTTAGGTAAAAACGGTATCAATGTATATGCCATTGCACAAGGTTCAAGCGAATTAAATATTTCTTCCGTCGTTCATCGGGACAATGAAGTCAAAAGTCTCAAAGTCCTGCACGAAATGTTTTTTCTTTCAAAAACAATCCGCGTTAATCTCTTTATGACAGGAACCGGTTTGATTGCTACTACCCTTTTAAAGCAAATAGAAGCGCAACGTGAACATCTCAAGAAAGTCAACAATATAGAGATCTGTCTTATTGGATTATCAAATTCACGTAAAATGACCTTCAACAAAGATGGAATCAACCTGCAGTCATGGCAACAAGAACTAGACAACAAAGGTGAAAAAACGGATGCCAAAGCATTTGTTCAAATGTGCATTGATGCCAACCTACCCAATAGTATCTTTGTTGATTGCACTGCGTCAGGAGAGATACCGGCATATTACAGTCAATTGCTCAATCACAGCATTTCAATAAGTACGCCCAATAAGATATCGGTTTCAGGAGAGTTTGGTATGTATACTGAACTGAAAGAAGCAGCGCGAAAAAATAATGTCTTTTTCCTGCATGAAACAACCGTAGGAGCAGGTCTTCCAATTCTCAATACTTTGAAAAATCTTAAAGAAAGCGGGGATAATATATTATCTATTGAAGGAGTATTTAGCGGATCAGTCTCATATATTTTTAATAATTTTTCGGCAAGTAACTCATTTTCCAAAGTAGTAAGTCAGGCTGCTGAAAAAGGATATACCGAACCAGATCCCCGCATCGATCTAAATGGAATAGATGTACGGAGAAAACTTGTTATTCTGAGTCGTGAAGCGGGATTTGTAATAAATGAAAAGGATTTTAAGATCAAAACCTTCCTGCCTAAAGAAGTACAGAACGCCCGCGCAATGGAAGAATTTTGGGAGCAAATAGACAAAGCGGATGCTTATTTCGAAAAATTATTGCATAAAGCAAAGAAAAACAAGTCCAAACTTCGATTCATAGGCACCATAACATCAAAAGGAGCCAGTCTTGCATTAAAAGAAGTCGGAAAAAAGAGTCCATTCTATAATTTAGATGGAAGTGATAATATGATTGTATTTAATACGGAAAGATATAAGGAAAGACCCTTGGTTATCCAGGGGCCGGGCGCAGGAGCAGAGGTAACTGCATCCGGAATCTTTGCTGAAATTCTCACCATTGTTACTATGTTAAAAGATTATTGATGAGCTCGGGAATAAAAGTATTTGCACCGGCCAGTGTCGCCAATCTTGCCTGCGGTTATGATGTACTTGGACTTGCTCTGGAAAAACCAGGGGATGAAATCATTTTAAGAAAATCAGAAACAAAAGGACTGAAAATAACTTCCATAACGGGAGCTGACCGCCCTTTACCAAAAGATATCGACAAAAATACGGCAGGAGTTGCAGCTATATCGCTACTTGAGAATATTGGCATGCAAGATATAGGAATAGAAATGGAAATACACAAGAAAATGCCGTCAGGCAGTGGCCTTGGTTCAAGTGCCGCCAGTGCAGCAGCAGCAGTGTGGGGAATAAATAATCTGTTACACTTAGGTATGACAAAACGTGAACTATTGCCATTTGCTGTATTGGGAGAACAAAGTGCTGACGGTGCCTTTCACGCTGATAATGTTGCACCATCATTGATGGGCGGTATAATATTTATCAGAGATAATGTTACCTTAGATTTATTCAAACTGCCATATATACAAGGGTTATATCTCGCAATGGTTCATCCTGCGTTAACTATTCTTACAAAGGATGCCAGGAGTATAATTGCTCCAGATGTGACCCTGCAGCAACATATTCAACAATCGGGGAATCTGGCAGCATTTATACTCGCTACCTATACATCCGATATTAATTTACTGTATCGATGTTTGAATGATGTTATCATAGAACCACAAAGGGCATCTCTCATTCCTCATTTCTATGAAGTAAAGGATGCAGCAAAACAGAAGGGTGCAATAGGGTGTTCCATCAGTGGAGCAGGCCCATCGATATTTGCACTGTGCGACAATAGTCTGATAGCTGAAGAAGCAGCAAAGGCAATGGCTGATGTATTTATTAAAAATAAAATTGAAGCCACCTATTTTACTTCTAAAATCAATCACGAAGGAGCAATTGTGCTCTGATAATTTATAGTAACCATGAAATATATAAGCACAAGAGGACATAATACCAGATATTCCTTTGATGAAATTATAAGACAGGGTATCCCTGATGATGGAGGACTTTTCGTTCCGGAAACTATTCCTACATTACCCGAAGAATATTATGAAAATATAACCCAAAAAACATTTCACGAGATTGCATTGGATATTGCCGGTTTATTCATTGATGAAGACATCGTACCGCGCGATGTACTAAAAAAAATCATCAGCGATGCATTCAATTTTCCTTTACCTTTAAAAAATATATCTTCCAGCCTGGGAATTTTTGAACTATTCCATGGACCAACCGGAGCATTTAAGGATTTTGGAGCGCGTTTTATGGCACAAATTCTTAGTTATTTACAATCTAAAAAATCAGAAAAAGTAACCATCGTCACTGCAACTTCAGGGGACACTGGTGCCGCTGTCGCCTCAGCCTTCCATAATGTCAACCATGTCGAGGTATTTATTCTATATCCAAAAGGAAGGGTATCTAATTTTCAGGAGAAACAAATAACCGGTCTCGGTAATAATATCCATGCCCTGGAAATAAAGGGAACCTTTGATGATTGTCAGGAACTGGTCAAAAACTGCTTTAATGATCATCATTTCAAAAATGAATTGAATCTGACATCTTCCAACAGCGTTAATTTTTCAAGATTGATTCCCCAGATTATTTATTATTTTGAAGCATACCGTCAGGCAAGGGTACTTGGTCATGAAAATATTTCGTTTATCGTACCAAGTGGCAATTTTGGCAATTTAACAGGAGGAGTATATGCCAAGAAAATGGGTATGCCTGTTAAAAAACTTATCGCAGCTACCAATGCCAATGATGTATTCCCAAATTATGTAGAAAGTGGTATATATGAACCAGGTAATGTGAGTAAACATACTATATCAAATGCTATGGATGTTGCCAATCCATCCAATATGGAAAGAATCTTTTTTATCTATCGTTCCACGTGGAACAATATCGTACATGATATAAATAGCAACTCCATTGATGATGAAATCACCAGGCTAACCATATCTCATTTTTACAAGAAAAACAAATATTTGGCTGATCCGCATACAGCCGTAGGAATTTCAAATTACAACCTGGAAAATGTATATCACGGCAATACTTATTTTGTGGTATTATCTACTGCACATCCATACAAATTCAAGGAAGTAATCCATGAAATATTACCGGATGTTGAAATAGAAAAAAATAATTTTATTCGTGAATATGAAAGAACTGAAATTAAAAAAATCCCCTTTAATAAAGATCTGGATGCTATCAAGGAATATATAAGAAAAACAGTTGAATGATCCCTCAACTATATCATTGTCTTTTTATCATATCCCAATATCCAACAATAAAGCTTAACTCTAAGCTCCTTCCACTCTTTTCAAAAAGTCAGCAAGTATAACATTGAATTTTTCAGGAATCTCCATCATCGGGCTATGCCCACATTTATCCAAAAAATGAAGTTCGGAATTCTTGATTAATTCATTGAATTTTTCAGCAACAAAAGGTGGTGTAATGGTGTCATTATTTCCCCAAATCAAACAAGTGGGTGCAGTAATATTGTGTAGCTGATTTTCAAGGTTATGACGCACCGCTGACTTGGCAGTAGCAATTATCCTAATACCCTTTCCTCTGTCATTAACTATACCATACACTTCGTCCACCAGCTCCTTAGTGGCAACAGCAGGGTCATAAAAGGTAGCTTCTGTTTTCTTTTTAATATAATTGTAATCACCACGCCGTGGATAAGAACTACCCATGGCACTTTCAAATAATCCGCTGCTCCCGGTAAGAATAACTGAAGATATCTTATCGGATCGCTTTAGTGCATACAGAATAGCTATATGTCCCCCTAATGAATTTCCCAGTACATGTACTTTACCGAAACCCATATAATCGACAAACTCGTCAATATAATCAACCAGACCTGATACAGAAACCTTCAATAAAGGCAATTCGTAGATTGGAAGTACAGGAATTACAACCCTGTGTGAATCCTTAAAATAATCAAACAATTCATTGAAATTACTGAGGCCTCCAAACAAACCGTGCAGCAACAACAATACATTTCCATCTTCCCTGGATTGTTTGTATTTAAACTTCCCTGATGTTATTACCGGATAATCCATTTAACAAAGATTGAAAAAAAAATTCAGATTAATTATTTTTTTTTATTCAAACACTAATATAAAGCCAACTTTCAATCATATGCTTTCTAATTTTCTAAATAGAACAAAAGCATCGATCATAAACCAATCATCAGGTTTTGACAAACCTGAAATTCATATACAATAAGGCACTGATGATACCAATGGCGCCCAACTGATGTACTACACCCAAAAAAACCGGTATACTGCCCTTACAACTCATCACAGTTGCAATACCTATAAAAACCTGAAAACACAAGGTGATAATAAATATCATCATAGCATTGAAGAATAGCCTTTTATCTTTCAGTAACCCGGTCCATTTGAAAAATATCATAAAACCAAGAATGAAAATAATATATGCGACATTCCTGTGGAAAAACTGAAAGAATGATGCAGCAAAAGAATAACTATCATACTCCACAAAATTATTTCCATTCCAATTACTGAAATCCAGCAGGTCATGCGGCACATACACTCCATTCATCAATGGCCAGGTAGGATACCAGAGTCCTGCTTTCATACCTGATACAACCCCACCCAATATTAGCTGCACAATAAGCAAAATATTAATAACCTTGACGATTCCTATCCGCTTCCCGATGATTGCCGCAGACCTTTCCGGAAAAGTAACCTTTAGGGTTGTCCAGAATAGATAGGCATAGACCAGAAAGGCCAGATTTAAGTGCAACGTCAGCTTATAGGCATTGACCCACGGGCGGTTGACTAAGCCACTGGCAACCATGATCCAACCAAATATACCCACTATTCCACCCAACAGAACTATAATGATTAAGTCACGCATCAAGGATCTATGAATCATCTTCTTATATAAAAACCAACAAAAAGGAATGATGAAAACAAATCCAAGACTGCGTGCCCAAAGCCGGTGAAAGTATTCCCAAAAATAGATGAATTTGAATTCCGACATCGACATACCCTTATTGATCTTGTGATATTGTGGTGTGTCTTTATAAAGATCAAAAGCTTCTACCCACTGATGTTCATTCAGCGGTGGAATAGTTCCAATGGCAATCTCCCACTTGGTTATGGAAAGGCCTGAACCGGTCAACCTCGTAATTCCACCAATCATCACCTGGATGCTGATCATGATGACACCTATCCAAAGCCAATTCCGCACAACTCGGGCATGTCTGTGTTGTTCGATATTCTGCCGGTCCTTAATAATAAGTTCTGCTTCCATTTCCTATTCGCAATTAAGAAAACCAAAATTAGGATAATATACTTAATCGACCCTACATTTTTCCTCACACTCATATTAATAAATAAAATAATAAAATTATATAAAGAAAAAAATAGTTGTTGTTGAAGGCTGTGAATATGTGGATAATAAAAATGAAATAATTTTGAAATATCATTACTAACAATATTATGTAATAATCCACAGAAAACTAACATTATAATATATTGATATACAGATAAATATAATATATTTAAACATATACACAATTCATATTTATTTTATTCATGTACGAAAATTCTGGGTGATAAAATGTGTAATCATTGGAATTTTCAGAGGAGGAATTTGGGAAATAACTCTAACATATTTAAAAATAATGAATATAAGTTTTAAAATATTATTTATCCACAAAACAAAAAAAGTTACTCACAATTTGTCGTATGATATGGTCTATTTTGTTGATTTGTATAAAATTAATTTGGAGCGTCAAATAAAGTAACTTTATCTTTAATGTTAATAAACCGTCATTTTAACCTTGAGAGCAGTTATACAAAGAGTCAGTAGTGCCTCTGTTGTCATTAATGGAACGGAGCATGATGCCATCGGTCCCGGATTATTGATATTGTTGGGCATCACGGAGGAAGACACGGCGGATGACATCGATTATCTGGTACAGAAGATTTGTATGATGCGGATATTTTCCGATGCAGAAGGAAAGATGAACCTAAGTGTCAGGGACAAAGATGGCAGAATTATGGTGATCAGCCAGTTTACCTTATTTGCTCAGACACGCAAAGGCAATCGGCCTTCCTTTATACAGGCAGCAAGACCGGAGACAGCCATCCCACTGTACGAGGAATTTTTACTCAGGATGGATATGGCTATGGAACAACGTACTGCCCGTGGCCTTTTTGGTGCAGACATGAAGGTGAGCCTAATCAATGATGGTCCCGTAACCATCGTTATTGATTCAAAAAATAAAGATCTATGACAATCAAGGAATACCAAACCAGGGTGGACAAATGGATTAAAAACCACGGCGTCCGCTATTTTGATGAGATGACTAACAGCCTTCTGCTTGTGGAAGAGGTCGGGGAATGGGCCCGCCTCATCGCACGTACCTATGGCGAACAATCGTTTAAATCTTCGGAGTCCCAAACAGACACCACTACCATGCTTGCCGATGAGTGGGCTGACATCTTCTTTGTCCTCACCTGCCTTGCAAATCAAACCGGCATCGATGTAGAAGCTGCCATTCACCGCAACTTTGAAAAGAAAACCAATCGGGACGCACAGCGACATAAAGGAAATAAGAAGTTGGGAGTAGAAAAATAACCAAAGGAAGATACGTTAAACTTTTTGGGTTGGCCAATATTTACACATTATTGGGTTGAATCGGTGTTGAAAACACCTGGGAACCAGGCAGTGTAGTATACATCATAATTTTTTTATTAATTATTTTTCATTAATCCCCTATCCCTCTAAACACAAACCGATTTCAATGAAAATCCACAAATTTTTTTCACTTTTTTTGAAAAAATATTGGAAATATTTTCCGGACCGTTTACATTTGTCCCCATGATTTCAATACAATCATATTTCGGCTTTTATTTTTATTGCTTCTTTTACGCAAGGAGGCCGGAGATGCTATGGTTGAAATAGAATAATAAAATTATTTTACAACGATAAAGAGAATCCTCCGGCCAAAAGCCGGGGGATTTTTTTTTTGCACTTATGAGAAGTGATAACTATGACAGAGAAAAAAAATCCAGCCGCTGTACAAACATCCGGGGACAAGAGCCCAATAAGCGGCACCGGAAGAGCGGCATCACAGTTGAAGGTGTTTATCCAGGGCATTGAAGGCAGCTTTCATCAGATAGCCGCGCGAAAGTTTTTCGGAGAAGAGGTCAGCGTCATCTGTTGCAATACATTTCGGGAAGTGATTGCCGGAGCATCTATAACGGATACCGATACCTATGCTGTGATGGCCATCGAAAACTCCATCGCCGGAAGCATCCTTCCCAATTATAACCTCCTGCACCAAAGCAGGATGGTCATAACCGGGGAGATTTATCTGCAGATAAGGCACAACCTATTAGCTTATCCGGGTAATAACATAGAGGATATCCGGGAAGTACACTCGCATACTATGGCATTGCAACAGTGTTATGATTTTCTGGACCATCATCCGTGGAAATTGGTCGAAACAGAAGACACGGCCTTGAGTGCCCGCAATATTCAACACGACAAAAGCCGTCACACAGCGGCCATCGCAAGTACCTTAGCCGCAGAATTATACGGACTAGAGATTCTTGCCTCCGATATTCACACCCTTAAAAACAATTATACGCGATTCCTGGTGTTGCAGCACGAAGAAATGGATCGGCCTTCCATACAGGCAGATAAAGCTTCGGTGACCTTCCATACAGACCATTCCAAGGGCAGTCTTGCCAGAGTACTCGACAGAATAGCAGTTGGCGGCATCAACCTCAGCAAGCTCCAGAGCTTCCCTATTCCGGGGACTGACTTCAAATACGCATTCCATGCCGATATGGAATTTGATTCGCTGCACCAATTTGAGAGGGTGATAGAAAGCCTCCGATCGATTACAGAATCGCTGCGTATATACGGTGAATATAGAAAAGGCGGCTTTTATTGATAAGAAGAATTTGGTATGGTAGGACAATAATGAATCCATCCATATCCATTGTAAAACAAAATATACAGATGATAAGAATATGGTAAAGACAGCTGTTAGATTAGACGGTATCGGCGAATACTATTTCTCCGGCAAGCTCAGGGAGATAGATGAACTGAATAAGGCCGGCAAAAACATTGTCAATCTGGGTATAGGGAGTCCGGACTTGCCGCCACACCCGGAAGTGATCAGGACGTTGTTAGAGGAATCGGCCAAGGCCAACACCCATGCCTATCAATCCTACAAGGGCTCTCCGGTGCTTAGGAAGGCGATCAGCGACTGGTACCTCCATTGGTATGGTGTAAACCTGAATCCCGATCGGGAAGTTCTCCCATTGATAGGCAGTAAGGAGGGCATCATGCATATATGTATGACCTATTTGGAAAAAGGAAGTGTGGCATTGGTTCCCAATCCGGGCTATCCGACTTATTCGAGTGCAGTAAAGTTATCCGGTGCTGAGCCGATGTTTTATGATTTGAAGGAGGAAAATGATTTTGAGCCGGATTTCAATCAACTGGAAAGCCTTATTACTTCTGCATCTAAGGGGCCATTGAAGGGGGCCCGGATGATGTTTGTCAATTATCCCCACATGCCGACGGGTAAGATGGCGTCAGAGCAATTGTTCAGGAGACTGGTCGAATTAGGCAACAGGCACGGAATCCTTATCATTCATGACAATCCGTATAGTTTCATCCTCAATGACAGGCCACAGAGTCTCCTGAGTGTGGAGGGTGCCATGGACTGTGTGCTTGAGTTGAACTCACTCAGTAAAAGTCACAATATGGCGGGTTGGCGCATCGGCATGCTTTGTGGCGCACAGCAGCGTATCGATGAGGTACTGCGCTTCAAGAGCAATATGGATAGCGGAATGTTCCTGCCTGTCCAATTGGCAGCGGCAAAGGCCCTCACACTGGGCGAGGAATGGTATCGTCAGGTGAATGAAGAATATCGGCAACGCCGGGAAAAAGCTTTTAATGTGCTGGAATTATTGAATTGCACCTATGCTGTTGATCAATGCGGCATGTTCGTCTGGGCAAGGATACCCACCTGGTATAAGGATGGGTATGAACTGAGCGATAAGATTTTGTATCATGCAGGTGTATTCATCACACCGGGTGGCATTTTCGGCAATGCCGGGGACAAATACATAAGGATTAGCCTTTGTTCGTCGGTTTCAGTATTGGAAGAAGCCTGTCGAAGGATAGATTCACTAAAAAAACAACGATGATGAGTCAAAGAAAGCAAATTGCGATTGTTGGAACCGGCCTCATCGGTGGTTCACTGGCGTTGCGACTTCACGAAAAAAAGCTTTCATCCCACCTGATAGGCGTGGATAATGATGAGAAGCATGCAGAAAAGGCTATTGCTATGGAGTTGGTGGATGAAATTCTGCCTTTGGAGGAAGCAATCCAGAGGTCGGAAGTCATCATCCTGGCGATACCGGTAGATGCCATTAAGCGGGAATTGTCCGGGATATTGGATAGAATCGATGGTCAGATTGTAATCGATCTTGGATCGACCAAGCAACAACTCATTGAGTCTGTTAAGAACCATCGCAATCGCGGCAGATATGTTGCCGCTCACCCTATGTGGGGAACAGAATACAGTGGGCCTGAATCCGCTTTGAGGGAGGCATTTACTGCAAAAGCCGTTGTTATTTGTGATCCGGACGCATGTGATGCCGATGCCTTAGTGTGGACAAGGCATATGTTTGAAAAGATCGGCATGCGTATTCTCGATATGGAAGCCGAAGCGCATGACCTGCATGCTGCATATGTCAGTCACATCTCGCATGTAACATCCTTTGCCCTGGCCAATACTGTTCTGGAGAAGGAAAAGGAAGACAATGCCATCTTCAACATGGCTTCAGGCGGATTTGAAAGTACGGTTCGATTGGCAAAAAGCAACCCACTGATGTGGTTACCCATCTTCCTTCATAACAGGGTGAATGTTTTAGACGTATTGAACGAGCACATAGGTCAGCTGGAAAAATTCAGGGATGCGCTATATTCAGGCGATGAGTCGAAGTTGATACACTGGATGGAAAACGCAAACAGGATAAGGAGAATTGTGGGTTGACATAAATCCCGCATTAATAACAAAAAAACAAAAAACATGAACACAAAGACAACAGAACAAACAACGATGACAACCATGGATGCGCTATGGAAAAAACGCCCCATAATCATCAGCGGCCCGTGCAGCGCTGAAACCGAAGAGCAAATGCTTGCTACAGCGCGCCGGCTGGCTGATACCGGCAAGGTGGATATGTTGCGTGCCGGCATCTGGAAGCCCAGAACGAAGCCCGGGTTATTCGAGGGCGTGGGCGCAAAAGGCCTCCCTTGGCTGAAGAAATCGGGAGATATTACAGGGTTGCCTGTGACCGTAGAGGTAGCCAATGCCAAACAGGTTCAGGATGCATTGGCCTTTGAGATTGATGTGCTCTGGATCGGAGCGAGGACAACAGTCAATCCCTTTAGTGTACAGGAAGTGGCGGATGCCTTACGAGGAGTGGATATACCGGTATTGATTAAAAATCCCGTCAATCCTGACCCCGAACTTTGGAGTGGCGCTGTGGAAAGGATAGCAAGGGCCGGCATCAACAGAATAGGACTGATTCACAGAGGATTCACCAGTTATGGCAACTCGGAATTCCGCAATGCACCCATGTGGCATCTTGCTATTGATATGAAGTTGCGATACCCGGACATGTTGTTTATCAACGACCCATCTCATATCTGCGGCCGTCGTGACAATCTCAGGGAAGTCATGCAAAAGGCAATAGACCTGGACTACGATGGTTTTATTATAGAAAGTCATTGTGATCCTGACCATGCATGGAGCGATGCCTCGCAACAGGTGACACCTGAGACTCTGAGCCTGATGTTGGACCAAATCAAATGGCGGAAGGAAGACACCAGCTCAGCGGAATTCCATATTGCTCTGGAAAAACTTCGCAACCAGATCAATCAGCTGGATGATGAACTGATGCAGATTCTCAGTCGCAGGATGAAGATAGCTGATCAAATAGGCCGTTACAAGAAAGATAACAATATCACCATTCTGCAGACGACACGTTGGAATGAAGTGATGGACCGAGCGGTATCCGGTGGAGCAGGTCTTGGTTTAAGCAAAGAATTTATCCTACGGTATTTTGATGCAGTCCACATCGAAAGTATTAACCATCAGAAACGTATAATGGATGGAGAGGAGTGATGGGTAACATGGTAGATATAACCCAATCCTGGATATTCGGTATATAATGGTATGATTATGAATGAAAGGCCAAAAATTAAATTGGAACAGACATCGATTGACAAGACCTTTGAAATTCTTGGTTGGACCTCTGTTATTGCAATTTGGATTCTGACTATTACAAACTATTCAAACTTACCTGAAATTATTCCTACCCATTATAATGGTGCAGGACAACCGGATGGGTTTGTTGGGAAAGCGAACATTTTGACGCTACCTTTGATAGCAACTGTTCTATTCGTTGGGCTGACAATACTAAATAAGTATCCTCACATATTTAACTATCCAACCGGTGTAACTCAAGAAAACGCATTAAGGTTGTATACAAATGCAACAAGAATGATTAGATATTTAAAATTCATAATTGTTGCGATTTTCGGATTAATTACTTTCAAGACAATTCAGAATGTGAACGGTGAAGCAAAGGGACTAGGAAATATGTTTTTACCAGTGTCAATGGGACTGATTTTTATTCCTTTGGCGTATTTTTTATTAAAATCATTTAGGACGACAAAATAATGACAGAGCGAGAAAGCATGGAATTTGGTGGGTACTGTAAGAATAAAGACCATCTGTTATGGAATCAGCAACAGGGAGAAATGAAGGTGCGCAATGGACAGACTATTTCTACTGCTTCCTGAATATGTGGATAGTTACGAAGCAATCAATTCAATCTTTGAAGGATGAAGATGCTGACCAACGCCAAAAACATTTACCTTTGAAATAAACGATAACAACAATAACAGTCAACAAGAATCGATGAAATCAATCATAAAGCCATCGCGACTGGCCGGTACCATCACAGCACCTACTTCGAAAAGCTCAATGCAGCGTGCTTGTGCAGCGGCACTATTGAACAAAGGTTGCACTATAATCCGCAATCCTGGCTTGAGTAATGACGATAAAGCGGCAGTGGAAATTATTCAGGCACTTGGTGCTGATGTCCGAATTTCAAAAGGCGAAATGATTGTCAAAAGTAACGGTATAAATCCGATAAGTAAGGAGATACACTGTGGCGAAAGCGGCCTGGGTATCCGCATGTTTACTTCAATAGCGGCATTATCTGAAAAAGAAATAACCATAACAGGAAGTGGCAGCCTGATGAGCCGACCGATGGACTTCTTTGATGAAATACTGCCGCAGCTGGGAGTGAAGGTCGAAAGCAACGGCGGCAAACTTCCCTTAAAAGTACGAGGGCCGCTGGTTCCCGGAAATATCACCGTAGATGGCAATCTTAGTTCGCAGTATACCACGGGATTGTTGATGGCCTATGCAGCAGCAGGAGCAAAAGGCGTATCCATTCATGTCAGAAATCCAACCAGCAAGCCATACATCGACCTTACCTTAGAGGTGATGCGGTCTTTTGGCATGGAAGTACCTGAAAACAGGCATTATGAAGAATTTGTATTCCATGGAAAACCGGAAAAGAACACGGCCCCGGGACAATGTCAATATACCGTGGAATCGGACTGGAGTGGAGGAGCCTTCTTGTTGGTTGCCGGAGCAATAGCCGGACCGATTACAGTATGTGGGTTACGGCAGGAATCAACCCAGGCCGACAAGGCAATTATGAAAGCCTTAAAATCAGCAGGAGCCGGAATAAAAGTCCATGAAGACAAGATACAGATCTACCCATCAGAACTGAAAGGCTTCCTGTTCGATGCAACGGATTGTCCCGATCTTTTTCCACCGTTGGTGGCATTGGCGGCGTATTGCCGGGGTGAGACCATCATACGAGGTGCCGAACGACTGACGCACAAGGAAAGCAACCGTGCATTATCACTACAGTCCGAATTTGGTAAGATGGGTGTTGTCATTGACCTTGCCGGCAACAATATGACCATACATGGCAGTTGTGAGGTGCAAGGAGCAGAGGTATCTTCCTGGCATGATCACCGAATCGCCATGGCGTGTGCGGTCGCTGCATTAAAGGCGAAGGGAGGTATGACCATCACGGATGCCGAAGCCGTCGGCAAATCCTATCCCGGCTTTTTTGAGGATATGAGGACATTGGGGGCGGATCTGGAGGCATAAAATTTTGATTTGACAAGGATTCCCTGCTATTTATAATTATTCGGGGGGTAGATTCATATATTTCAATCGAATTTTCGCAGAGCCATACCGGGTAGTTTTCCAATACCGACCGACCGTCAGATTTTTAAAGAAGTATACGCAAAATAGAAAGACAAGAAAGTTTCCGGATAAAGAAAGCTTTGTAAAGCAACGGATTATCTAAATATATTCAGTATACCCATGCTGTAGTGTGAGTTTGGAAGGAAGGCGTGAAGAGGAGAAAAGGAAAGATTTTATGTAACCAATCCCTGTTGGGGCTTATAACCCCGCAATCCAAACAGAGCCACTACCAGAAGGCAGATCAGAGGAACCAAATAACCATATTGAATATTGCCCGTTATATCGGCCAGATAGCCCAAGCCTAAGGGTAGGATAGCCCCGCCCACAATGGACATGACGATTAGGCTGGAAGCGGTTTTGGTGTCCTCGCCCAATCCTGCGACACCAAGGGCAAAGATAGTTGGAAACATGATGGATAGGAAAAAAGCAATGCCCAGCATACAGTAGATGGTGTAGGCACCGTAACCGAAAATAGCTATGACGGTCAATGCCGAAGCCGACAGGGCATAAATGAATAATAGCCGGGGGGCAGCAACAAACTTCAATATGATAGTGCCCAAAATCCGGCCAAGCATGAAAAGCAGGCCATAGGCGGCCAGGTAGTCGCTTGCCCTGAGATGGTCAAGACCGGAAGCCTTTTCTGCATACACGAGGAAAAAACTGGCAAAGCAGATTTGTGCTCCTACGTAAAAAAACTGGGCAATTACCGCATTTCGGGTATGTTTGACCTTCAAAACTTCCAGAAAACTTCTCTTTTTAACTGATTTTTCTTCTGTGATCTCGGGAAGTTTCAAAAACAGGAAGATGATGGCTACTGCCAGGATGATGAAGCCCAATATCATAAAAGGCCCCTTTACACTTTCAGAAGCCTGTCGGATAAATTCTTGTTTGGCCGTTGCATCCATCGATGCAATGTCTTCATTACTGACATCGGCAGCATGTGTGAGGATGGTGTATTTGCCGATGATAGGAGCAATGACTGCCGCTATGCCGTTGAATGACTGAGACAGATTGAGTCGGAAAGAGGAGGTATCGGGTGGACCCAGCACAGTGACATAAGGATTAGCTGCGGTTTCCAGGAAGGTAAGGCCGCTGGCCACAACAAAAAGTGCCCCCAGAAAATACACATATTGGTGGGTATCGGCAGCAGGCAGGAAGAGAAAGGCACCACCGGCAAAGAGCAATAAACCAAACACAATGCCGGCCTTATAGCCCCATCGGCGCATCATCAGCCCCGCCGGTATAGCCATCAGAAAATAAGCGATGAAGACCGAAAAATCTATCAGGGATGATTGGAGGTTAGTCAGGGTGTAGGTTTTCTTAAGATGGGCGATTAGGGTCGGATCAATATTATGAATTAGCCCCCAAAAAAAGAAAAGACTTGTGATAAAGACTAAAGGCAGCAGATAGCCCTTGGTTGAAGAAGATGTTGTGGGAGTTGTATCGGTAGGGTTAGCCATTTGTCAGGTTTTATCTTATCAAAAATAATCATTAGGTCGAAATTGGTATCATTTTATTATCCCGATGGGAACTTTGTGGCAAAACCAAAATATAAAAAACAACACCAATGTTATTTAGACTAAATATAAATTATATCTTTGCTCATTAATATTATTAAAGGATATGGATAAGATTGCATTGAGAAACGGGATTCTGGCATTTATTCTGGTACTTTTACTCATGCCTATAGGGCATGCCATCATGATTCTCAACGAGGTATTGCTTGGTGATGCCAAGTATTATGGAGCTATAGCGATGGGCTTTCTGGGGGTGGCTTTGATTGTAATTGGCTTGCTTAAGAACGGCAATCCGACTTTTGCCACATTAATGGGCTTCCTGGGCGGTGTACTTGTGTGGACCGGGTGGGTGGAATTTTCCTTTATGTGGGTTGCTGAGAAAAATAATGTTGCCAATCTGATGGAGAATGGAAATATTGTCACAAAGCGGGAATACCTTGTCATGCTTTCATCCATGGGTCTGCTATGTACTACGGTGCTGTTCTATCTTTTTTCCAGGTCCAATTGTACTTTTTTCATCTGGTTTCAGAAAGTTTTGGGTTTCAGAAATCAAATTCTGACGCAAACGGGTTATAAAAAGCCATTTTCCATTATTGTTTTTACAGAGACTATCATGCTGCTCTGGTTTTTCTATATTCTTTTACTCGCCATATACGATGATCACATAGCCGGTGACCGCCACTGGATTACCTACACTGTCGCATGGGGCTCATTGTTCTGGTCTCTTTACCTCATCAATCGACTTGTAAGGATTCGTTCCTTTGATTATGCCGTAAGGTATGCAGTGCCTACGGTCATAATATTCTGGAATTTTGTAGAGATTCTTGGAAGATGGGATCTTTTCAAAGAGATTTGGATTCATCCGATGGAGTATTGGTTGGAAGTTTTGTTGTTATGTTTGGCCTTCGTTACATTGATGATTTTGTTTATTGTCAATCCTACATTTCACCGAAAGGGTAATAAGGAAACGGCAGCGACCTGATAATGGAAGGCCGGTTAAATTTCTGATTATTGGATAGAATAGGCTTAGCGGGCAGGTGTGGAGGCTTGTGGTAAATGGTGGTTAGCGTGGTCACACTGAAGTAGGTAGATAAATAATACGAAAATGAATATTTAAATAGACCAAAATGAATCTAAAGAAATATATTTGTAATTGCATATAGATTTAATATTATCTGAGCTTAGATAATGAATAGTTTGAGAGAAGAACTCACTGATTTCATCCAGTGTTTTATAATGTTTGTTGGTAAATTTTCTTTTAAAGTGCTGCCAAATCTTTTCTGCAGGGTTTAATTCGGGGCTGTAAGCAGGAAGAAATAATAGTGTTATGTTGTGTGGAATGACCAAACTTTTTGCTTTGTGAAATGCTCCATTATCTAAAACGATGATTTTGTACTCATCCGGATCTTGTTTGGAACATTCATTTAGGAATAGTTGAAAATTATCTGCATTGCAACTGGGTAATTCTAATAGAAATTGACTTCCTGTAATTGGAGAAAATGCACCAAAAAGGTAAGTATATTGGAACACTTGTTGGAAAGAACAAACAGGCTGAACACCTTTGGCAGTTAAACCTCTGCCATACTTGGTATGTAATCCAAATCTGCTTTCATCTTGGAAATAAAGATTGATACGTTCGTAGCAAAGTGGAGCAGCAAGTGCTTTTTGAGCTATTGTTTGCGTGAAGTTTTTTTAAAAGTGATTACGGCTTCGCTGTCTTTTTTGACATGACTTTTACGAGCCACTTTTACTCTTGACCCAAAATGTCTCATGGCATATTTTAGAATAGTATTGTACCTTACCTCTTTTTTAAATTCTTGTTCAATCCATTGTTGCAGTTCAACATATCCGGCTAATCCATTTTTGGGATCATTGAGCTTTTGCTCAATTTTCTTATGTTCCTCTAAGGTAAATATAGATGGTTTTCCCACTTTCCCTTTCCTGCCGTTATGAAGAAGCGCCTCCATTCCTCCGTTTTTATAAGCCGTACGCCAGTTGTGGATACTTTGACTACTGGCACCCACACAAGACATCAACTCCCTTTTTGAAATTCCTTGATCTCCTGCTTTTTTCATTTCAATAAGCATTTTAATGCGAGGTGCCATCATGGGTGAAGAAGCCTTTAATCTTGTCCTTAGTTCTTTCAGTGATTCTGTAACCGGAATGTTTAATGCAAATGACATATTTATGATATATTTTATAGACCAAAGTTAATACAAATAATCCAATACACCAAATTTTGGTCTATTTATTTTTTAACTTTCGTATAATAACCGTAGATAAAGCCCCATGGTCAATCCGGAAGACATGCGATTAAAAACGAGTCGAAAAAAGAAATAAATCGGGAAAGGAATGCCGGAAACGCTTACGCCTGTTGGCAGGGAAGCTATTAACCAAGTACATAGTTCGATTTTTTGATAAGCAGGTTGTACACCTCCAACACAAAGCATCAAAAATCAAATTCTAAGTATTCAAAAGTAAGGACAGGAAGACACGGGACAAAATAACAATGTTCCCAACCGAAGTAGGTAGATAAATAATAACCGTAGATAAAGCCCCGCGGTCAATCCGAAAGACATGTGATCAAAAACGAGTCAAAAAAAGAAATAAATCGGGAAAGGAATGCCGGAAACGCTTACGCCTGTTGGCAGGGAGGCTATTAACCAAGTACATAGTTCGATTTTTCGATAAGCAGGTTGTACCCCTCCAACACAAAGTATCAAAAATCAAATTCTAAGTATTCAAAAGTAAGGACAGGAAGACACGGGACAAAATAACAATGTTCCAACCCGAAGTAGGTAGATAAATAATAACCGAAGATAAAGCCCCATGGTCAATCCGGAAGACATGCGATTAAAAACGAGTCAAAAAAAGAAATAAATCGGGAAAGGAATGCCGGAAACGCTTACCCCTGTTGGCAGGGAGGCTATTAACCAAGTACATAGTTCGATTTTTCGATATGCAGGTTGTACCCCTCCAACACAAAGTATCAAAAATCAAATTCTAAGTATTCAAAAGTAAGGACAGGAAGACACGGGACAAAATAACAATGTTCCCAACCGAAGTAGGTAGATAAATAATAACCGAAGATAAAGCCCCATGGTCAATCCGGAAGACATGCGATTAAAAACGAGTCGAAAAAAGAAATAAATCGGGAAAGGAATGCCGGAAACGCTTGTCCCTGTTGGCAGGGAAGCTATTAACCAAGTACATAGTTCGATTTATAACATCTTATTTCCCACTCCGCTTTTCATGAAAATGTCACCCAAAATCAAAATCTTTACGTGCCACTAAAACCCTTCTAATGTCTCAGCTATTCAAAATTAAACCCAAGTACACTCAATTTTTCCTCCATGGTCCTGAAGAAATTTAACCGCACCAAATCGTTGTTTTGGGTCAATCGTGTACATCCGGACTGCATATTCTCCAGCCATTCGGCCGTCCTCATACCAAGCTTGGGATCGAGTGTGATGATGAAGTTGGGATTATCAAATGCGCAGAATGTGATGATCTGCTTGGGTGCATGGACGGAAACAATGTTGTTGGTAAAATAGATATCATTGCGGTAAATAGTAATGTCAGCAGCAAAACCGGATTTTGAAGCATTATATTTCTTACCGGAGGAGGCCATTACCTTCATCAGGCCGATCAGGCTGTGAATATCCCGAGCGATATTCCTGACGTCCTTCATATTGTCAAAATATTCCATATCCCTGAAATATTGTAACTGCCGAATCGTGTTGTCATAAAGCTGGTCCGTCCAGTATTCCGTAGACCGCAGCTCTGAAAACCGCTGTAAAGCAGCCTCAGCGACTGTCCGGACTTCCGGGGTCATGATGGCTTCATAGTTGAACTTAACATTTTCAAAGCCGGGTGTCTTCCAGATGGTCTTAGACCAGCAAAATAATTTAAAGGCGAATAGTCGGGGATAATACAGATAATAAAACAGGGGTATTTCATACGTGGTGTATTTGATTTCTACTTCGGTGCCTGAGAAGAGCGTGATGAAATTATGAATCGAAGTGATATAGGCCAAGGCATCCGTTACCGGCCGGTCGAACACAGGATAATTCCAGACAATGTTACTTTGACCGGTTTCTCCTCCTTGATAGAGCACACGCTGAAAAGGCGGATATTCCAGAATTTTGACCATATGGTCATAGGCGATGGAAACATCCTGCGAAAGATATTTATAAGCAGTTGGCTTTGAAATACCAAGCAATGATTGAAGTGCTGTAACAAGCTCGTGCTTCGGTAAGCCGGAACTTAATAAGTGCATGATTTCAGTCTGAGAGCGAGAGGCCATGACTATGTTGCTTTATTGAGGTATTCCAACAAATATACAGAACGAATGACTTTGGATTTCATTTATTTTAGATTAAAAATGAACGCAATGCGATTTATTGATACGAATTTAACATAAGGCTAACAAAATCAAAAGAATATATATTTTATTTATTTTTTAAGCCGTGGGGTTTTATATGATTATTTATTACTAAAATAAATATATGTATAAAATTTTATGAAAAAAGTTCAGGTAGACCGCCATAGTTAAAAATCGTAGAATGGTGGATTTGTGCAGGTGAGGTGCCGATACGAACTTTGTAGCATCAGAAAGTTACAGAAAAGGGCCCTATGAAAGTCCAACTTCAAAACCAATGAATCGCCGGAACCCAACTGAAAGGTTTAACGCCCAACTCAAAAGAAAATAATTCGGATACACCCGATTTTAAGTGAAACGTCTCTATGGTTCAGTAATTTTGAGTGAGCCAAGTTCTACACAAGGGGATTTAGCCGAGAGGATGAATTTTTGATTAGAGAATAGGTTACGATGACAGCCTATTCTCTTTTTTTTTGGGCGGATCCGGAAAAGAAGTATAGCAATCAGGCACTTTTTACCAAAAAGATACCTATACAGGAGAGAACCTACAGGCATAGAATGAGGAAAGCAATACCTTTATATAGAACAAATTTTCTATTTAGATCAACAATTGAAAACCTCCTGATTCGTTTTTAGATCCGGAGAATGGTTGTACATCGATCAAATAGAAGTATAGAGCATCTTAGTCACTGATGGCCCAATCTATCGGCGTGATGTTATTTTCTATGAGATAATTGTTGGTATGTGAGAAGGGCCGATGGCCGAAAAAAGCACCCCTGGCCAGAGGAGAAGGATGTGCGGCTGTTATTATAAGATGCTTGTCAGCATCGATTAATGGCACCTTAGTTCTGGCGTAGGCTCCCCATAGTATAAAGACAACACACTTCGAGTAGTCAGATATGTTTCGGATAACAGCATCGGTAAATTCCTGCCAGCCGAGTTTTTGATGTGATCCGGCACTGTTTTTCTCCACTGTCAGGATACTGTTGAGCAACAGCACTCCATTCCTGGCCCAGGTGGTAAGATCACCGTGATTGGGAGGATCGACACCGAGGTCTGTTTTTAACTCCTTGAATATGTTGCGCAAGGAGGGCGGGACAGAGACTCCGCGCGGAACGGAGAAACACAATCCCATTGCCTCACCCGGATTATGATAAGGATCCTGGCCGAGGATTACTGCTTTGACCTGTTGTGGTGGCGTCAATTCAAATGCGTTGAATATCAGTTTGCCGGGTGGATATACGGTTACCCCGGCTGCTATTTTTTCCTTAATGGATGTTGTCAGACGGGAGAAATACGGCTTTTGAAATTCCGGTTCTAGCAGATTATACCAGTCCTGTTGTATCTTTACATGCATAATATGAAAATATCCAAAGGCTAAATTAATTCAAACCGGAAATCCAATGAAATATATTTTTCTGACTCTTACTCTGGTTATATCATGTATTCCGGCAGAAGCTCAGTTTCGGCCGGTCAATAGCGGCATGGACTCTATTGCCATTTCAGATCTCTATTTCGTTATCCTCACAGACTCCGGGAAAGATGCTGTCAGGATTGGTGTCGGTACCTGGAAGGAACAATACACTACAACTCCATTCTTTTGTACCTTGGAAAACAAGGTAAATAAGCGTTCCGTCAGGCCTGTTTTCTTTCGCCTGGGCAATAAAGACTATACGGACATGCTGGAACGAAAGGACATCAACAAGGCCATAACCGGTCCATTACACTAGAGGAGATTTCTTCAAATAACGGTAAGATTAAAGAGCCGTATAGAGCCCGACAATTTTATTGTATCTGTATTCCCGATATTTTTAGGGAAAAGTAAAAAGGGAATCAAGTACTTTTACCTGATTCCCTTTGGAAAATTTATTAAGCATCACCCTTTCCAAAAACTATAACATTTTGAACGAGACGTTTTTCTTTTTGTCAAAATATCTCCTTCATTGTTGATGTAAAGATGAGACCATAATTTTTTCCGGCCGTCACAGGAAGTTGCCAAAAATATTTTTAATGGTTTTTCTGTATAGGATTGATCTTGGTCTTGGACCTGATGTGGAGGCTCTTCCTGGAAGGATCATCGGTTGAATAATTCGAGAATGGTGGTTTTTGTGACTAAATGAACGGAAGGTGTTTTTGCAAATTGATTTTACAAAAAAAGCCGACCACTTTCGCGATCGGCTGCTATTTTATTATTTTGAGTTGATTGGTTCCTTAGCCGTTAAGGGCAGCTGCACCACCTACGATTTCAGACAATTCGTTGGTGATAGCTTCCTGACGCGCCTTGTTGTAGTTGATTCTCAACTCTTTCAGTAAGGTATCTGCGTTATCGGTTGCTTTATCCATTGCTGTCATTCTGGCACCATGTTCTGAGGCATTGGTGTCCAGCAAAGTTTTGTGAAACTGTGTCTGCAAGATGGTAGGAACCAAATATTCCAAAAGGCTCTTTTGGTCTGGTTCGAAAATATAATCGGCCTTCATATTTCCCCTCATAGCGCTCAATGGCTTCTTGAGGACCGGCAGGAACTGTTCAGCACTAAACAGCTGGGTACCGGCATTTTTAAACTTACTATAGGAGATTTCGATCGCATCGTATTTTCCTGTAGCGAAATCATTCATCAGTGTCGATGCGATTGGAGCGATATTGCTGAATGAAAGATCAGAGAAAGCATTGATGTAATCAGTAATCACCGGAGCACCCTTATGTACTCTTTTTACATAATCATATCCCTTCTTGCCGATGGTGATAAAGGTAACCTTATTGGCGTCCAGTTGTTCGGCATACTTTGTTCGGGCCAATGCTGTTGCCTCTTTGCCGATGTTGGTATTCAAGGCGCCGGCAAGCCCTCTGTTGGAGGTGATGATTACAATGGCGACATGTTTGATTTCCCTTTCAGCATTGTATACAGATGAGGCATCTCCATCCAGGTTGGAAAGAATATTGGACAACATCTCATTGAGCTTTTCACTATAAGGACGCAACTGCACAATGGCTTGTTGGGCACGACGCAACTTGGCAGCCGAAACCATTTTCATGGCCTTAGTGATTTGTTGGGTCGATATAACCGACTTGATACGCTCTCTGACTTCCTTTAGATTAGCACCCATGAATAAGTGTTATAATTTATAATGGTGGAGAGAAGAAACGAAAGTAAATTTTATTTCTTCCCTCCGACTTGATTTTATTTATCTGGCAAAATTTTTGGAAACAGTTGTGGCGACGGATCTCAATGTTTCAAGATCAGCATCCTCCAGCTTTCCGGCTTTGAAATTTGCCAGCATTTCGGGGTGATTCTTATCTAATGCAGCGAAGAGATTCTCTTCGAATTCACGCACATCGGAAGGTTTGATATCCTTCAGCAGGTTGTTGGTTCCCAGATAGATGATTGCCACCTGTTTTTCAACACTTACCGGAGAATATTGTGCCTGCTTCAACACCTCAACGTTACGTACACCCTTGTCAAGAACAGATTTGGTGGCGGCATCAAGATCCGAACCAAACTTGGCAAATGCCTCCAACTCCCTGTACTGCGCCTGGTCGAGCTTCAATGTTCCGGAAACCTTTTTCATAGACTTGATCTGAGCGTTACCTCCTACACGGCTCACGGAGATTCCCACGTTGATCGCCGGACGTACACCCGAGTTGAATAGGTTGGACTCCAGGAAGATCTGACCGTCAGTAATGGAGATAACGTTGGTCGGGATATATGCCGAAACGTCACCGGCCTGAGTTTCGATGATCGGAAGAGCGGTAAGAGAACCACCGCCCCTGACCAGGCCGGATTTCTTTAGAGATTCCGGCAAATCATTCATATTTTGTGCGATGGCGTCGTTGCTGATTACTTTGGCAGCACGCTCCAAAAGGCGGCTGTGCAGATAGAATACATCACCCGGATAAGCCTCACGTCCCGGTGGCCTTCTCAACAAAAGAGACACCTCACGGTATGCAACCGCCTGCTTCGACAAATCATCATAGATGATCAGTGCAGGACGTCCGGTATCCCGGAAGAACTCACCGATGGCAGCACCAGCGAAAGGAGCGTAGAACTGTAGCGGAGCGGGATCGGCAGCTGAAGCAGAAACAATGGTAGTATATGCCATGGCGCCATTTTCTTCCAGGACTCTTGCGACCTGTGCTACGGTAGAGGATTTCTGACCACAGGCAACATAGATACAATAAACAGGCTCTCCTTGCTGGTAGAATTCTTTTTGATTGATGATTGTGTCAATTGCAATAGCCGTCTTTCCAATCTGACGGTCACCGATGATCAACTCACGTTGGCCACGACCAATCGGAATCATTGCATCAATCGCCTTTATACCTGTCTGGAGCGGCTCAGTCACCGGCTGACGGAAAATAACTCCGGGAGCTTTACGCTCCAAAGGCATTTCATATTTATCACCTGTGATTTCACCCTTGCCATCAATTGGCTGGCCAAGCGGATTGACCACACGACCCAGATAACCTTCTCCCACCTGGATGGAAGCAATGGTATTGGTTCTCTTGACTTTTGAACCTTCTTTCAGGTCGTCAGATGGACCCAGCAATACAAC
>Ga0209096_1000844_pt1 | contig 36900 bp, 27 predicted proteins | sample AD_UKC034_MetaG_FD_184407 | JGI IMG/M metagenome (GOLD analysis project Ga0209096, IMG submission 184407) | Active sludge microbial communities of municipal wastewater-treating anaerobic digesters from USA - AD_UKC034_MetaG (SPAdes) (version 2) | ecosystem: Engineered > Bioreactor > Anaerobic >...
GAAGTCATCGCCGACTGGACCAACAACAAGTTCGGCACGCCCACCGAGATCGCGCTGGCCAACCATCTGGTGGAGTACTTCGGTCCCGGCGGACTCTGGTGGGACACCACCCCGGAAGCCGCTCACTAGAACGAACCGTCACCTAGCCAAAGCACAACGGGCTGCCCATCTGGGCAGCCCGTTTTTTTCGGTAACGGAATCACAAACCGCAGCCGGCTTCGACCACCCGCATCAGGGAGCGGCCGATCGCCCGCCCGGTGCATCGGCAGGGGGCGCGGGCCGGGCGGGGGGGTCACTGAATCAGTTGCCCCGCCTTCAAACTTTTGGCAATGGACGCCGCCAGTGCCTGGCGCTGGGCGGCGTCGCCACCCATGGCGCCCCAAACGAAACGGCCCCGCCAGCCCAGTTGGATGTCGCCGTTGTACTTGTCGCGAAACGCCTTGCCGCCGGCATCAAGCGCGCCGGCCGGCGCGTTTCCCCCGAACGCAAAGCGGGCCACCGCGGCTTGGGCGGCTTTCGCGTCGCCGCAATCCATGATGAATCCCTGCAGATTCTGCCCTTTCAACGAGTACTCCGCGATGTACGCGCCGCGGAGGAATTGGTACCCTAAAAAATTCTGGGCGATGTACTTTTCCGTGTGCGCCTTTCGCCCGCCCTCCGGCAACCGGCGGACCAGTTCCGGAAACCGGGCCGGCCCCGGGATCCGATCGGCGACGGCCTTCCCGAACATATCCAGCACCACCGGCCCCTCCTTCCCGGCGCCATCCACGGTGATTTTGACGTAACAGTCCCCCTTGAAAAAATTCAGGGTGATGATATCGCCGTAAGCCTCGGCGCCGATCGCCATGAAAAATCCGTTGGGGGGACGCTCCTGGCTGTAGATGCCGAAGGCGTCGGCCGGCGATGCGTGCTGGTAGATCTCCACGGTGGCGGCGGCCTTGTCCTTCCGCTGATAATTCTGCACCGCCAGGGTGCGGAAGTTGCAGCTCAGGTAGGATTCCGCCGCGCCGTTGATATATTTGTAGAGCGACTCCGGCGCGTACAGTTCCGCCTTGCCGCTGGGTTGCCAACCGGCCGGAGCGGCCAGCCACTGCTCCGGACCGGCCGCCGACGCCGGTTCGGCCAAGTTCACGAAGGCGATCAGGACGACAAGCAATGCGAGTGACCATCGGGACCGAAGCATATTCACCTCTCGTTCATGCCAACGGCATGCATGGATTGTGCTGTGGAGGCGGACCGGCGATCCGAACGCTGCCGGCGTGCGGTGGGCCGGATCGAGACGTTTCCGGCCGGCACGGCCCGGGATGCACCGTTATGATGCCGGCTGACGGGGAAAGTTTTCAGAACCCGCCGCTCAGCCCAGCAGGTCACGTGGGGCGTTGCGCAGACGGGCGATGTCCCGAACCCGCTCCCGCACCGGGAAACCCTTGGCGCAGCGGATGTCGCACGTCGCGCAGCCGGCGCACGGATCGCCGGGCAGATCCAGTTCCGCCAGCACGTCATGGGCCAGGCCGGGATTTCGATAACCGTACGCGTACATGTAGCTCCGCATCAGATCGGGGATGGGTAACGCCGCCGGGCACTGGGGCCGGCACTGGCCGCACTGCTGGCAATACAGTCCGGCCATGCCCGGCTGCTCGTCGAGGTCCAGCCGCTCGGCCGGCGTCAGCTCCAGTCCGGCCATCACCTTCAGATCAGTCTCCAGCTGGTCGAAGGTGGTGAAGCCGGGAATCGACGTGTGCACGCTGGGTTCCCGCAAGACCCACTTGAGCGCCGCCGTCATGTTGATGGGCAGCAGGCGCTCGCGGTCCCAGTAGACCCCGGCCTGGGTCTTCATGGCGACGATCCCCAGGCCCGCGCCGGCCGCTTCGACGATGGCTTTGCGCACCTCCTCCCGGTGGTCCTGGCGGAAGTTGTAGGCGGTCAGCACCACATCGAAGACTCCGCTGTCCTTGGCGGCGCGGATCACTTCCGGTTCGTTGGAGTGGGTGGACACGCCGATGAAGCGGGCCTTGCCCGTCTGCTTGATGCCGGCGGCGACCTCGAGCATGGCCTCGTCGAAGACCCCCGCCCGGCTGGACAGGTTGTGCAGGTACAGGATGTCCACGTAGTCGGTGGCCAGGCGGCGCAGGCTGATTTCGAGCATATCGAGGTAGCGCGCCTTGCGCCGGGTGGCATCGCCTTCTCCCGGTGGCGGGACCTTGGTGGCCAGGACCACGGCATCCCGTTTGACCGTCTTCAGCGCCTGCCCCACCATCTCCTCGTTCCGGCCGTTCTGGTAGCCGTGGGCGGTGTCCACGTGGTTGATGCCCGCGGCCAGCGCCGCCTCGACCAGGCGGGGGTTATCGGCGTTCATCACGCCCATGCCCACGATGGAAACGTTCAGTCCGGTCCGCCCCAGCGTCCGGGTCATCACCGGCCCTTTGGCCGGTGGTGCCGGTGCGGGTTCCAGCGAATGGGTGACCGGTTCCGGGGTGCGTCCGCAAGACGCGCCCAGCGCAACGCCGGCCAAGCCGGCCAGGCCCGCCTTGATCAGCGACCGCCGCTCGATGCCTTCGGGATTGCCGCCCATGGCCACCTCCTTCTTGTTGCCGTCGGTTCCGCGCGCGTTCATTGTACGGTCGCCGGCGGCGAAAAGCAACGCAGCGGCGTATCCGTGCATTCCGGACTTGAACGGCCCTATTCCCGCGGTGGTGCATGGCGAACACACGTCCGGAGGCCGCGAGGTACTCCGGGCCGCGGCCCGGTGCGGCTTATCGTCACCGGCACATCCGATCCGGTGCGACGGGCGGATGCCGGGTGACCGGGCGGCGGCTCTTGCGCTATACTGGGCGTCCGTGACCCGTCGCCGAAGGTGGTAGACACATGTCATTCGGCCTCATGCTCCTGACCGCCGGAACCCTATTGCAGATCTACGTGTTCTGCCGCGCCGCCACGGTCCCCGCCATCGCCCGCCGGGTACCGCGGCGTATCCTGGCCGCTTCCGGACTGATCCTCTGGCTGGCGTTTCTGGCCTCCCGAACGGTGGGCCGAACGGCCGAAGGCGCCTGGGAGGTGATCGCGGAGATTTTCGGCATGCACTGGTTGGCGATGCTCTTTCTCCTGGCCGTCTGCGTGCTGGCCGCGGACCTGGCCACGGGATTCGGCTGGTGGTTCCACCGTACGGCGCCCGCGCTCCGCGGCTGGGCCTTGCTGGCCGGCACGCTGTTGACCGGCGTGGCGCTGGTCCAGGGTCTGCGCCCCCCCGTGGTGCATGACTACCATGTGCGCCTGGCCGGTTTGCCGGCTGCGCTGGACGGGACGGTCGTTGTCGCAGTCTCCGACCTGCACGTCGGCACCCTTCTGGACGGGGACTGGCTGTCCGCCCGCATCGACCAGGTGCTGGGAGCCAAGCCCGACATGATCGTCCTGTTGGGTGATCTGTTCGAAGGGCGCGAGATACCCGATGGCGATCCCCTGGCGGCGTTGCGCCGCCTCTCCGCACCCTTGGGCGTCTGGGCCGTGGCGGGCAACCACGAATCCCACGGCAGCGAGGATAACGGGATCGGGATGTTGACTCGCGCCGGCATCCCCCTCCTGGAGAACCGCTGGGTGGGAGTCGCGCCCGGCCTGATTGTGGCCGGCGTCGAGGACCTCACCCGCGCCCGCAGAAACTCCTCCGGGGCCGAATCTGTGGCCAAGGCCCTTGCCGGACGGCCGCCGGGTGCGACCATTCTGTTGTCGCACACGCCCTGGGAGGCCGAGCGCGCGGCATCTGCCGGGGTGGGGCTGATGCTTTCGGGGCACACCCATGGCGGGCAGATCTGGCCGTTCGGCGAGATCGTCCGGACGGCCTATCCCCTGTTGGCGGGCGAGTACATCGTGGACGGGATGACGGTGATCGTCTCCCGCGGCGCCGGCACATGGGGACCCCGCATGCGCCTGTGGCACTCGGGTGAGATCCTCCGAATCACGCTACATCCCGCAGAGAGATTGTCGACGTCCCCACAATAGACCTCCTCGCATCGGGGCCGCTGCACGCGCACGCTCTGACCGCTGGGCGTTCCCCAAGACCGTCAGCGCGCCCGCTTTCTCGTTGCATTGTTCTTGGTGGATACAATACAATCTGATCAAGTTTTCCAGTCCGTTCCGTGACGAACCGGCCCGGCGTGCGCCTTCGCGAGCACCAGCCGCGCACCTGACGACAACCCCCCGGGAGAACCGGAATGATCGGCCGCACCATCACCCATTACCGGATCCAGGACAAACTCGGCGGTGGCGGCATGGGCGTGGTGTATCGGGCCGAGGATCTGAAGCTGGGCCGGACGGTGGCGCTGAAGTTCCTGCCGCCGGAGGCGGTACGGGACGACGAAGCCAAGCGTCGCTTCTTCCACGAAGCCCGCGCCGCCGCGGCGCTGGATCACCCCAACATCTGCACCGTCTACGAAGTCGATGAAACACCGGAAGGCGAAGTCTTCCTCGCGATGGCCTGCTATGACGGAGAGACGCTGAAGGATCGGATCGCGCGCGGACCGCTCCCGGTGGGGGAGGCCATCCACGTCGCCTTACAGGTTTGCGATGGTTTGGCGCGGGCGCACCAGCGCGGCATCATTCACCGGGACATCAAGCCGGCGAACCTGATGCGGACAACGGACGGCACCATGAAGATCCTGGACTTCGGCCTGGCCAAGCTGGCGGGGCAGACTGCGCTCACCCGTACCGGCGCCACCCTGGGCACCGTCACGTACATGGCGCCGGAGCAGGCTCGAGGAGTCGCCGTGGATGGACGGGCCGATGTCTGGGCGCTGGGATCGGTGCTGTACGAGATGGTCACCGGCCGGCCGCCGTTCACCGGCGAATACGCGCAGGCCGTCATCTACTCTATCCTCAACGAGGCGCCCGAGCAGCCTTCGCACCTGCGACCGGGCCTGCCCGCCGCCCTGGAGACCGCCATCGCCCGGGCGCTTGCCAAGGACCCGGAGCAACGGTTTGCCGGCGTGGCGGAACTGGCTGCGGCGCTTCGCGCGCTCGGCCTCGATCCGGCAATATCCCCCCCGCTGGCAGAGACACAACCGCTGGCAGTTTCTCCCGGAACAGTCCCGGGCGCCCGGCAAACCGATTCGGGTGATCCCGCAAGCTTCCCCGCGGGAAGGACCAGGTCCCGCCCCCCGTGGTGGTTGTACGCCGCCGCGATACCCTTCGTCTGCTATTCCCTCTTCATGATTTTCCATTATCTCTTTGGACTGGAGAGCCTGGGCTATCGATATAGCCAGAAAGACGGGGCGATACTGCTGATCGATGTCAGAGAGGGCTCCGCCGCGGAACGTGCGGGGCTCCAGGCCGGCGACCGGATCGTGACCGTGAACGGCGACCCGGCATCCCGTGATGTGATGAGGCGTTTAAACTATTATGCCGAAGGGGGGAAGGAGTATCGGCTGGAATACGTCCGCCAGGAACTCCCTCGCCATACCACCCTCGTTCTTGGGCGAAGGCCCTGGCGCTTCTGGCTCAGTCAGGACGGGCTGAACGACCTGGGCCCCATCTTCATCTCCCTGGTGTTCCTTGTCCTCGCGTTATCGATCGCTTTCTCCCGATCAAGAGATTCTGTGGCCCTCACAGGGGCCCTCTGGATGGCCACGTGGAGCATCCCGATGACCTGGCTTCTAGTGGGAGTACCGCCGGGCTTCAACCGGATTATCGGCCAGCTTCCCCTTCCGCTGGCCGTCGCCATCCTGCTGGCTCCCATCATCTCCCTCGGCTTATCCGCCGAACTCGGTTTCATTTTCATGGCGTCATTCCCGAGGCGGGTCTTCCGGGCGCGCTGGATCTACGTCGTGCTGTGGCTGTCTGCCCTTCCCCGGATCGCCATCATGGGGTACGCGATAGTGAGCACCCACCATACGCCCACTCCTTTCGTGTTCTGGCCCGGCGTGCTCCAGGTGTTCGCCTCGATCCGTTTCTTGTATTGGATCGGCGCCATCGGCATGTTGATTTACAATTTCCGAACCCTGCAGGATGTAAACGAGCGGCGGCGATTACGTCTTCTGTTCATCGGGTTCTGCACATTTTTCGTCCTCGCCCTGGTTCACACCCTCGGCTCCGTCCGGATGTGGGATTTTCAAAGAGTATTGATCGTCTTCTACTGGAAAACTCCCCTGCCCCTGGTGGTCTCGCTGTTCCTGGCGGCGTCGGCGGTATTGGTGGCGGTAGCCATCGTCAAGCACCGGCTGTTCGGCCTGCGGATGATGATCCGCCGGGGACTGCAGTACGCGGCGGCCCGCGGGCTCCTCCTGGCCCTCGCGCCCGCCTGCGCCGCGATCCTCGTGGGCGATCTCCTGCTCCACGCCGACCAGCCCCTCGGCGTCATCCTGGCCGCCAGAGGTTGGTTCTACGCCGTTCTCGGGATCGGCGGCGCCGTCGCCCACTTCAAGAGGAAGCACTGGCTGGAAGCTTTGGACCGGCGGTTCTTCCGCGAACGCTACGACGCCCGCCGGATCCTGGCCGATCTGGTCCAGGAAATCCGCCAGGCCGGCGATGTCGCCTCGGCCGCCCGGCAGGTGACCGCCCGGATCGCCGCGGCGCTCCATTCGGAGTATGCCGCCCTGCTGATGCGGGATCCAAACACGCCGGCATTTTACATCATGGCCGCTGCCTGCGGGCCGTCCGCCCCGACATCCCCGACGCCGGCGGATCCCGCCACCCTGGCCCTGCATCAGGCGCCGCTCCCGGCCTCGGGAAAGCTGATCACACTCATTCGCGTGCTGGAGAAGCCGGTGGAGATCAGCATGTCGGAATCCAACTGGCTCCGGAAACAGCTTCCCGCGTCGGAGACGGCGTGGTTGCAACAGGTCCGGATCGAATGGCTGTTCCCGGTGCGCCTCTCGGCCGATGGCGCGGAGATCCTGCTGGCGCTCGGCCCGAAGCGTTCGGAGGAGCCGTACTCGCACGAGGACCAGGACCTGCTGGCGGCGGTCACCGGCGCCCTGGCCCTCCGCCTGGACACGCCATCCGCTTCCGCGCCGCCCCAGCCGTGGGCCCCGGTCCTGCGCTGACCGCCACCTGCCTCAAGCAAAACGGGCATCACCGCTTGGCGGAGATGCCCGTGTATATCTGGTGCCGATGGCCGGACTTGAACCGGCACGCCCCTTGCGGAGCGAGGGATTTTAAGTCCCTTGTGTCTGCCATTCCACCACATCGGCTGATTATTCATCACCACAAAGGCACAAAGAACACAAAGACAAACAATGAGTTGCAGGCCATCACCAGCCCCGCAAGTCATCTTGTCGTTGACAAGACCATTATAAAGAAACGGTGGCCCGGACACGAAAAATTCTTTGTGTCCTCTGTGAACTCTGTGGTGAGAAAAGAGAGAAAAAATGGAGGCGGCGAGCGGACTCGAACCGCTGAATGGAGGTTTTGCAGACCTCTCCCTTAGCCTCTTGGGTACGCCGCCTCAAAGAACCGGGGAGACAAAAAAGAGCCCATGCCGGGCTCTCGGGTCTTTGAAAAAAACTGGAGCGGGAAACGGGATTCGAACCCGCGACTTCAACCTTGGCAAGGTTGCACTCTACCACTGAGTTATTCCCGCTCACCAAGGCGGGGATTCTAACAAAGCCCGTCGGGGCTGTCAACACCAAATCTGTCGCGACATGCCGCGCGGCGGCAGCCGCGATCGATCAGGATTGACGGCCCAGCAGATCCAGCGCCACGCGGCACACCAGTTGGCAGAAATCCACCAGCTGGTCCGTTTCGACATACTCGTTGGTCACGTGGAACGCCTCGTCGTCACCGGGACCCCAGCCCACGGCGATCACGCCGTGGACGTTGAGCACCTTGGCGAACGTGCCGCCGCCCATCCCGAACACCTCGGGCCGGAATCCAAGAACCTCGCCGCACTGCCGCTGGATGGCGTGGACCACCGGATTGTCGGGATCCACCTGGTGCGGCTCCGTCCAGGCCTGGAACTCCAGTTTGAACTCCCCTGCCACGGCACGGCAGCAGGCCATGAGCTGGTCTTCCACCTGCTGCCGGGTCATGCCGGGCACCGTGCGGATGTCCAGGTAGGCGACACACTCACCGGGAACGATGTTGGGTGCGGCGCCGCCGTGAATCTCGCCCAGGTTGAGGGTGGGCGCGCCCAGCTGCGGATGCACCGCATGCGCCAGTTGCAATTCTTCGATTAGAGCCACCAGCCGGGCCATCCGGTAGACGGCGTTGATGCCGCGCTCGGGCGTGGAGCCGTGGGCCTGGCGCCCGAACGCCGTGATCTTGACGACGGCGCGACCTTTTTCGGCGATATCGATCCGCTTCATATTCTCGCCGATATCGGGAATGATGGCCCAGGTGGGATTGATCCGCCGCTCTTCCATCAGGAACCCGATGCCGAAGTCCACCCCGTCCGGGTCGGTGGCCTCCTCGTCGGACAGGGCGGCGATCTGCAGCTCGCCCGCCAGCGCGTCCTCGCCGACGGTCTCCTTCAGGATGCGCGCGGCCAGCAGGATCGCGGCCAGTGGGCCCTTGTTGTCCAGCACGCCGCGGCCCACCGCTTTCCCGTCCCGGATGGTGACGGTGTATGGATCGCTGTCCCAGCCGTCGCCGGGCGGGACGATATCCATGTGGCCGGCCAGAAGCAACCGTTGCCCCGTTCGGTCCCGGCCGATCCGGCCGATCACGTTGGGCCGGCCCTCGTGCCGGGCGTGCACGTCGTAGCGGACGCCCCAGCGGTCGAACTCGCGGGTGACGATTTCCGCCACGCGGAATTCCTCGCCGCGGAACTTGAGGTACGGGTGTTCCACGAGCTTTTCGCTCACGACGTTGACGGTGCGTTGCGCCACCATCTCCGCAAGCAGGTCCAGCATCTCCCGGGCGATCCGTTGCCGGTTCTGTGTGAAATAGTCATGGATTATCTGGCTCATCGTTTACTCCCCACCAAAAATTGACAAATAGAGGCGTATTTCACCACAAAGATACAAAGGACACAAAGGTTCTTTGAGCGTCGGGCCGATTAAGCGCCCGCTGAAGGGAAGGCAAGTCAGGCTTCTTCGGGAGTGCGGAGGTGGGTGAATTCCACCACGAACCGGCAGCCATGCGGCTGGATCGGCTCGGCCCGGACTGCCGCCTCGTGGTCGTCCAGGATTTTCTTGACGATGGTCAGCCCCAGCCCCATGCCCTCCTTCTTCGTGGAGAAGTACGGCAGGAACAGGTTCTCCCAATGTTCGTCGGCGAGTCCCCGGCCCTCGTCCTCGACACTGAGGTGCACCCGGCGGCTCTCCTCCCGGTACGCCGTGGCCACCGTGATCCGGCCGTCGCCGCCTTCCTCGGCCACGGCGTCGGCGGCGTTGCGAAGCAGGTTGTTGATGACCAGCCGGATCAGTTCCCGGTCCAGGTAGACCGGCGGCAGGCCGGGATCCAGATCCGTCTCGACGCGTCGCTCCGGGTGGGCGACGCGGAAGGCCGCGGCCGCCTCTTCGACGAGTTGGTTCAGGTTGACCGGCAGCAGCACCGGGTTGGGCAACCGGGCAAATCGGCTGAACTCCTCCACCAGGTACTTCAGGTTGCCGGTCTCCGTCTGGACCGTGGCCAGCCCGTCGTCCAGGAGCTGGCGGAATTGGCTCACGGAGTCGATGCCCGGCAGTGCCCCCGCGTCCTGAAGGCGGCCGAACTGCTTGCGGATTCGCTCCACAAAAAGCTGGATGGGCGTAAGCGGATTTTTGATCTCGTGGGCCAGTCGCTTGGCGACCTCCTGCCAGGCGGCCGCCTTCTCCGTCCGGATCAGGTCACTGACATCGTCGAACACCACCACATAGCCGCTGACCCGACCCTCGGCGTCGCGCATGGCCGACGCGGTGACGGCGAAGTGCATGGTCCGTTTGCCGGTTTCGAAGGTGATTTCCCGGCTGACCCGCTGGTGGAACTCGGCCTCCTGGAGGAGTCGCTGCAGCTCGGGCATCTTCTCCGGCGGGATCACCTCACGCAGGTACGTGGCGCCGTCCTGGACACGACGCTGCTTGAGCAGATGGCGCGTGGCGGAATTGGAGCTGGTGATCCGCAAATCGGTGTCCACCGAAACGACACCCGTGGCCACGCTGTCGAGCACGGTCTGGATGAACGTGTTGCGCTCCGCCAACTCCCGGTTCATCCCGGTCAACCCGGCATTGGCTTGTTCGATGGCTTCCTGGCTGCGCGCCAGCTCGCCCATCATCCGGTTGAACGATTGGACCAGCGTGCCGAACTCGTCGCTGGCGGTCCACTCGATGGGCCGGCTCCAGTCACGCGCCGCCACCCGCTGGGACCCCTCGATCAGGGCCTCGACCGGTCCCGTGATCTGCTTGGAGATGTAGATCCCGAACCAGACGAAGGCGAACAGGAGGCTGATGCCGGCGAAGCTCACGATCAGGAGGTACTGCCAGCGCAGCAGCTCCACCTGGTTCCGGAGCCGGAAGTATTCCTGGTACGACTTGATGATCAGGTAGGACCGGTAGGCCACCGAGCCGGGGAGCGCCTTCAGAAAGACCAAAATGCCCCGGTCGTTCCACGGGCTCGGCGCGAAGCACACCACCACGTCCCGGTCCGGATGGTTCTCCACGAAGTGGGCGATCTCGCCGGGACGCACGTTCTGCACCACCAGCGCCGGATCCTTCAGGGTCACCGCCGGCTGGCCGCGGTCCGGCCGGGCGGCGTCCTCGCGGCGCACCCGGCCCCGGGCGTCCAGCAGCAGCACGGCGTCCAACCGGCGGCGCTGGCGGAACGCGGCCAGGTCCTCCCAAGTGAGTGCGCCGCGGGCGGCCTCACTCCGAAAGTCGGCCATTTCGCCGCGGACGCTGTCGATGGCGGTGATGTAATAAGAGCGGGCCAGCTCCTCCGAGTGGCGCAGGATCTCTTCGGCCGGCGCCGAGAACCACTGGCTGATGCTCCGGTTGATCACGGTGTACGCCAGAAAGACGAACAGCCCCGTGGGGACAATGGCCAGCGCCAGAAACGCCAGCGTGAGCTTGGTCTTCACGCTGGCGAACACCGTCCGCTCCCGCTTCTCGAAGAAGGTCTTCACCAGGTAGCGGGCCAGCACCAGCACGAGCACGAGGATGAACAGCACGTTCATCACCGTGAGCACGGCCAGCAGGATGGCCTGCAGGTTGAAGGTGGGGGATTCGATTCCGCCGCCGCCCAGCTGGTACTGGGTGAAGAGCAGCACGGCCAGGGCCAGCAGGATCCCCAAAGCCAGCAAGGTGATCTTCAGCTTGGTGAGCGGCCGCGGCGATTGCTTCATGGGCACTGAACCGGCTGGCGTTTCCACGGGGTGGCGGTTTCGACCGGGATGACGAACAACAGCTTCTTCCGCTGGAGCACCACCCGCGCCTGCACGTAGCCGCCCGGCTTCAGCGGTCCGGAGGACTTCAGGAGCAGCGGCGGTTCGGCGACGGCCGCCAGCCACTCGACGGCATCATCCAGAGTGCTGAATATCCGGGCGGACGACTCTTGGTTCTCAATCGCGGTTGATCCGAAAAATTGACGCGTGCGGGGATCATACGACAGCCGTTTGTCCAGCGTCGCCTCGGCACAGAACTCATCGAACCAGACACTCCGTTCGCCGCGCAACTCGGCCTCGTACCGGAAAACGATCGTCTCGCCTCCCTCCAACAACTGGCGGAGGGCGCTCTGGTCGACGTCCCGGATGCGGCACCGCAGCGCGACCGTCTGGGACTCGCACGCGCAGTTCAGGTTGATCAGCTCGCCCTGCTCATCGAGCAAAACGTTCAGCAGGCTCCAAATGGAGAGCAGGACGGCCAGCTGGATTCTCATCGGCGCTCGGGCTCCTTCGGCGTCCGGCCGTCGAAGACGATCCGGCCGCCGACCATCGTCACGAGCACCCGGGTCTTCAGAATGTCGCCCTCCGGAACCCGCATCAGGTCCTGGTCGGTCACGGTGATATCCGCCCATTTGCCTGGGGCCAGCACCCCCTTGTCCTTCTCCTGGAACGCGGCGTACGCACTCCATTCCGTCATGCCTTGCAGGGCCTGCTCCCGGGTCATCCGCTCCATGGGGGTCCAGCCCCCCGGCGGCTGCCCCGCTTTGTCCGTGCGGGTGACTGCGGCGTAGAAGCCGAGCAGCGGATCGGGCGCCTCCACCGGAAAATCCGATCCGGTGGGGATCACCACGCCTGTACGGATCAGGGTCTGCCAGGCGTAGGCGTAGCGGGCCCGTTCCGGTCCCAGCCGCCGGACCGCCCACGGCATGTCGGATGTGCAGTGGGTGGGCTGCATCGACGGGATCACGCCGAGCGCATGGAATCGCGGGAGGTCGGCCATCGCCAGCACTTGCGCATGTTCCACCCGGAACCGTCGTTCGCGGCCGTCGGGCAGTCCGGCCAGGACGCGCTGGTACACGTCCAGGATGGTCCGGTTGGCCCGGTCGCCGATGGCGTGAGTGCACACCTGGAAGCCGTAGCGGGCGCACAGCCGGGCGATGCGCTCCAGGGTTTCAGTCGGATTGACCGGCAGGCCGCTGGTGTCGGGGCGGTCGGTGTATGGCGCCAGGAGCCAGGCGCCCCGGGAACCCAGCGCACCGTCGGCGTACATCTTCACCGCCCGGATCGTCAGGAGGCCGGCGGCATCCTGCGAGACGCCGGCGGCGAGCTGGCTCTCCAACCACGCCTCGTCACCCTCGAGCATGGCCCAGATCCTGATGGGCATTTGGTCCGCCTGCAACAGCGCCCGGTACTGCGCCAGCTCATTGGGCCCGATGCCGGCGTCATGAACCTGGGTCAATCCCAGGGCGGCGCAGCGCTCCATCGATCGCTTCAGACGGCGGCGGATCTCGTCGGGCCGCGCCGCTGGGATTTTCGATTCGATCAGGTCGGACGCGCGATCCACCAGAATCCCGGTGGGGCGCCCGGACTCGTCCACGAGAATCTCGCCCCCGTCGATCGGTACGGCGCGATCCCCCAGGCCGGCCATTTCCATGGCCCGCCGGTTGCACCAGATCGCGTGGCCGTCCACCCGTGTCAGGACCACCGGATGCTCGGGGGCGGCGGCGGTGAGGCTGGCCTGAGTGGGAAACTGCTTCTCCGCCCACCGGTTCTGGTCCCACCCGCGGCCCAGAATCCAGTCGCCGGCCGGCGTGCCGGCGGCGGAACGCCGCACCAACGCCGCTACGTCGGCTTCGCTCGCGGCTCCGGTCAAGTCCAGAATCTCCATGGCCCGGCCCAGGCCGCCCACGTGCGCGTGGCCGTCGACAAAGCCCGGATAGGCCGCCGCGCCCGCCAAGTCCAGCACCACGGTCCGCGCGCCGGCCAGCGGCGCTATCTCCTCCCAGGAGCCGGTGGCCACCACCCGGTCGCCCCGAATGGCCAGGGCGGACACGACCGGACGCTCCGCGTCCAGTGTGTAGATGACGCCGTTCTTCAGGATCCGGTCCGCCGGTTCATCGGCCATCGCGACGCTCCAGAGGAGGGTAAAAACACATAGCATCGCCAACCGTGTTTGCATATAATAGCCTGCCTCAGTGGAAATTCGGGGCCATTGTAGCCGAAAGCAAGGATGCATTCAACGCCGATGCCCGACCGTGACGACTACCGATCTCTGTTCGCCGAATACTTCGATGCCCGCTGCCCGGACTGCCAGAACTCCCGCTGGGTGGTGGAAAACGGTGTCGCCCGCCGGTGCCACTGTTTCACCGAGGAGCTGGCGGAACACCGCCTGGCGTTCGCCGGCATCCCCCCTTCCTACCAGCGCTGCCGGCTGGACAACTTCATCCCCCAAAACGCCAAGCAGCGCGAGGCGCTGTCGTTCGTGGAGATGTTCATCACCTCGTTCCAGCGGGGCGAGGCGCTGGGCCGGGGACTGCTGATCCGCGGCCCGGTGGGCGTCGGTAAAACCCACCTGGCGGTGGCCGTCCTGCGCCGCCTCATCGAGCAGGGTTTCACCGGACGGTTCCAGAATTTCCTGCACCTCATCGAGCAGATCCGGCAGAGCTTCGATGACAGCGGCGCCGACATCGAGGGGAAACTGTTCCGCCGGCTGAGCCGCTGCCAGGTGGTGCTGCTCGACGAGCTGGGGGCCACCCGCCCCACCGAGTTCGTCTTCAACAAGCTGTACGACATCATCAATTTCTGTTTCGATCAGCGGATCTCGGTGCTGTTCACCACCAACTACCTGGACCATGCGGCCCGACCCGGCTGGTCGGCGCCCGCCGCCTCTCCGGCGGCCGATTCCGAGGGGCGTCCGACGACCGAGCCGGCCGGCCCGGGCTCGGCCACGGCATACACCCTGGCCGAGCGGATCACCCAGCGGCTCTACTCGCGGATCATGGAGCGGTGCACCGACGTGGTGCTGCAGGGATCCGACTACCGCCTCCGGCACAAGGCCAAAAGCTGAGAGCCGGTGTCTCCTGGTCATATTTCCGAAAAAATGGTGCAGGAATCGTGGCGGCGGCGGCGGTCAGCCCTTGACTTCGATTTTCTCGAAGGTGAGCAGCACGCGGGAATCGACCAGTTTGCCTTTGGTGATCGCCGGGAACACGATTGATGAATCGATCATGTTCCGGACCTTGACCGCCGTCCCCGGATCGCCCCCGGAAATGGAGAGGATCTCCGCGCTGCCGTCGGAGCGAACATGGGTGAGCACGCCCAGGCGGTCGCCCTTCAGTTTCTGAAAATCGTTTGCCGCGAACATCTTGACCGAGACCGTGCTGATCCGCGGCTGATAGACCTGGTCGGAGGAGATCCGCTCGGGGGAAAAATCATAGAGGTTCTCGAGATACTGCCGCTCCACCAGGTTCTCCGCCATGCCGTTGCCCGTGGAATCGTCCAGGAAGGTCTGCAGGTTCTCAAGTCCAACCGGCGAATAGACCAACAGCGAGATGGCCAGGAAGAACAGCACCGTGATGGGCACGGCGAGGAAAACTGTCCGCAGATGCTCGGCCATCGAGAACTCGAGCAAGCGGAACTGCAGGGTGGCGAACCAGTCGGATTGCAGGGGATGGGGTGCGAAATTGAGCCGGGAATTCAGCGCGTAAGTCAGTCGGGCAGGTGCTGAAACAGCGGGCAGGCTCCGGACCATGTCACGGGCTTCGGTCATCCGGGCGAGGTACATGCGGCACGCGGCGCAGCGCATCAGGTGACCGTTCAGATCCATCTCATCCGCGCTCGAAAGCTCGCCGTCGATGTATTCGTGAACCAGAATCTTGTAGTTGTCACAATCCATATGGATACCCTTACAGATAACTGTCCATCAAACCCCGCAACTGTTCGCGCGCCCGGGCGATCCGGCTCTTGACCGTGCCCAGGGACAGCCCGAGGCAGTTACCGATCTCCTCATAGGACATGGCCTCGATGTCCCGCAGCAACAGCACCATCCGGTATTTGAACGGCAGCCGGTCCAGACAGCGCTGCAGGTTCTTCCGCGCTTCCCGCACGGCGCACGCCTGCTCCGGACTCGGCGCGCCGCCGCTCAGGGACAAGTTGAGCCGGATCATCGCCGCGTGGTTCAGCTCGTGGAGCGAGACCGTGTGGCCGCGGCGTCGCACGCGCCACCAGCGTTGCCGGTTGGCCGCCTTGTTGGCCACGATCCGGTACAGCCACGTCTTCAAGGATGACTCGCCGCGGAATGTGTCCAGTTTCCGGTAGACGGTCATGAAGACATCCTGGGTCAGATCGAGGGCGTCGTCAAAATGGCCCAGCAGGCGATAGGCCAGATGAAAAATCATGTCGCGGTATTCGGTGTAGACATCCTCGAAACGGCAGCACACGCGGGCGGCATCGCCCGCTGTGAGTTCGGAGTCCGAATACGGCAGGACCAGTTTTGCTTCCGGGATGTCTTTCAACGTCAGATCCTGAGTAGCCATCGCCGGTTTCTCCCGAAGTCCTGATCAATTAGACAACAGGCCTCGGAAAAAGTTCCGTCCAGTTGAATTATAGCATACGCTTTCGCGTTGAAAGGTGTTGACAACAAGTGTCCCAATCTATACCATCAAATTCAGATCATTAGCTAAGTCATTGATATATGAGCTTTTCGCTTCATTATTATCGATGATATGTTGTTGTACTCTCCCGTGCGGAGAGTGCGTGTTCCAGTCCCGCGCCGACTGACCAGTCCAACGTATTGAGAGCTTGTTCAGCTACCTTCATACAGGAGGCCTTATGAAACGGTGTCTCGCGTTTCTCCTGCCGGCCTCCATCGTCCTGCTGATGGGCTTCGGTCTGGCGGCTGATGCCGCCAAGCCGTCTCCCGCCGAGGAACTCCTCCCCGAATCGAGCCGCCAGTGCGCGGGTTGCCACGACGAGCTGTACAACCGCTTTGTGGCCGCCAATGCCCACGCCCGGCTGAAATCATTTGAGTGGGGAGCCGGCCTCGGCGGTTGCGAAGCCTGCCATGGGAACGCTCAGAAGCACCTCGATTCGGGAGAGAAGACCGACATCTTCTCCTTCGGGGATGCGGACGAGGCGAAAACGAACGGTGTGTGCATGACCTGCCATAAAACCGGTGAGTTTTCGCAGTGGGCCCACGGCGCGCATGCCCGCAACGGACTGGCGTGCACCGAGTGTCACACCATCCACAAGGGCAAAGGACGTACGGCCGGCAACCAGATGGTGTTGTGCGGCAGGTGCCACGCCGACATCAACGCCAAGATGAACTACCCCTCGCATCACCCGGTGCGCGAGGGCAAGATGGGTTGCACCAGCTGCCATACGCCGCATGCCGGCGCTGCGGTCGGTTCGCTGAAGACCGCCGAGCAGAAGAACGACCTGTGCCTCAAATGCCACAACCGCTACCAGGGACCGTTCGTCTTCGAACACGCACCGGTCGTGGAAGACTGCACCATCTGCCATGCCCCGCACGGTACGGCCGCCAACAACTTGTTGATGCAAAACGAACCGTTCCTCTGCCTGCAGTGCCACTCCGCCCATTTCCACATGGCCCGGATCGGCGATTCGACTCCGCACAGCGGGCCGTCGGGTGACGCCTCCAACCGCTGGGGCGCGTCGGGCTGGATCCGCGCCTACGGCACCAAGTGCACCCAGTGCCATTCCCAGGTCCACGGCTCGGACCTGCCGTCCCAGGGCGTCAGCAGCCATGGCGGCAACCTGAGCCGGTAGAGGAGGCCGCGCATGAAAACACATCTCACGATCATCGCGCTCGTCGTGGCGGCGCTGGCCGCCCCGCTTCTCGCCCAGGGTGGCGCCACGCGCACGGAAGGCAAGTTCGTCATCGGCATCACCGGTGACGATCTGGACCGGTACATCGGCCGGGCCGCCGAGTACGAAATCGCCGACCAGGGCGTCCGCCCCTGGGTCAAGGCATACCTGGAACTGCTGAAACGCGACCTGTATCTCGAGATGGTCGCGGCGCACAGTGGCAATCCCGACGACCAGTTTTACCGGGTCCACGTGAACGCCGCCCGGGTCTGGGACAGCCAGTTCACCTACCGCCGGTTTCTGCACCGCCTGGACCACGACCCGCTCGCCAACATCGACACCACCCAGGTGGCCGGTCACTTGTACACGTATGCCGACGACCTGGCCCCCGCCCACGATTACCGGATCACGTACAGCGAGATCGCGTTCCTGAACGAATTCAGGAGCCCGCAGGCGGAATGGCTCTCGCTCCGGTTCGATTACAACCGCCAGCAGCGCGAGGGCGCCCACCAGTCCACCCAGCTGAATCACTGTTCCTCCTGCCACGTCACGGGTCAGGTGCGGCCCGTGGATGAAGCCCAGGACGACTTTCAGTTCGGCATCGCCGTGGACACCGCCAAAGCCGGCGGATCCTACACGTTCCAGTACCGCCGCTTCAGCGACTCGGCGGGGTCCCTACCCTACCTGTTCGACGAAGCGGTCCACCCCGGCACCCGGCTGGATGTGTTCACCAACCGGATCCTCTACGACCGCACGGATGGAGAGATCCCCATCAGCCAGGTGCCCGACACCAACAAAATGCTCCATGCCCTGAAGGCCTACTACAACATCGATGACCGCAACAAGGTCACCGGCGCCTTCCTCTATTCCGAAGTCGAGAACGAGAGCAGCGATCTCAAAATCTACTCCCGCAACTACACCGGACGCTACACCGGATCGCTCGGGCGCGGCGTGACCGTCAACGCCCGGTTCCGCTATTCGAACCTCGACAACGCCACGACCTACGTGGAGCTTCCGGACCAGGTGGCCAACGCGGGGCCGCAAGCCGGCCGGACATACGCGGAGGCCTATCCAACCTTCGGCGGGGCGTCGTTCACCCGCTACTCGGCCCTGTCGCGGGAAAACACCGAATTCGATGCCGACCTGAGCGTGCCCCTCCCCGGCCGGAACCGGTTCGTCGCGGAATACGATTTCGAGGACACTGCCCGGGACTACTTCGAGACCGGCTCCACCCGCGAGCATCAGCTGACCTTCACCTTCCGGACCGACCACCGCCGGGAGCTGTCGGGCTGGGCCCGCTACCAGGCGTCCTTTATCGACAACCCCTTTGCCAATCAGAAAGCCGCGGTGGAGGAAGTGCTCCAGCCGTATTCGACTCCGGGTGCCGTGCCGTTCCCGGGTGTCCAGTACTTCCAGTTGTACGCATCGCGGCAAGCCACGCTCACCAACCAGCCCACCATGGCCCACGACCTGAAACTCAGCGGAACCTGGAAGCCGATCCGGAACGGCGGCCTGAACGTGGCGTACAACCTCAAGCACTCGACCAACGACGAGTTGAATTTCTCGGACTGGTCCCAGACGGTCCACACCATCGGCGCGGACGCCTGGTATGCCCCGGACGAGAAGATCACACTCAACGCCGGGATCCACTACACCGACTACGAGACGGAGTCGCTGTTCGTGCAGCCCGTCTGGAATGGTTGAGCGGCCGGCGTCACGACGGGCCAGTTTGGCTCGTTATACGATCCGATGGACTACCGCGGCCACGACACCAACGCGTTCTTCACCGCCAATTTCATTCCCCGCGAGCGCCTGCGCATCTACGCGGAGTTCACCTTCAACCAGGTGGACGAGGGACTCGACGGAATCTCAATCAACCTGGCCCAGGTCCCCGGTGTGCCGCCGGGCAACCTGTTTGATTACGCCATCGACGAAACCCTGGGCGCCTATTCCCATGTCGATGTCCGCCACATCATGGGCAAGTACGGATTCTCCTATGAGTTCGCCAACGGCATCACCCTGATGTCCTACCTCAAGCACGACGATTACAACGACAACACCCCGTACCTGTTCGACGCCACTGGAACCGTGATCAGCCTGGTCGCCGGGCTCGGCTACCGATTCTGATCTGCGCGGACATTACGCTCTGTCCGAACCGCCGGCTGGTCGCCGGCGGTTCTTTTTTCCGCCGGTCCATGCACCGCCGGGCTTTCCGGTTGCAACGAAGCGCGTTTACTGATAAGATTTACAAACAGATCGTGAGCATCCACACCCCGTGCGGCATGCTGAAGATGCCCCCAGGCCGAGAGGCCGGCAGGGGCGTGATCTTTGAATCGTAAATTGTGTATTTCCGGAGCGGCGGCGGCAAACGCTCCCGCGCCTGACGCGGGAGAGGAAAGTCCGGACTCCACAGGGCGGTGCGCCTCCTAACGGGAGGGAGGGGCGACCCTACGGAAAGTGCAACAGAGAGCAGACCGCCGATGGCCCGCGTGGCTCAGGCAAGGGTGAAACGGTGGGGCAAGAGCCCACCAGGTCCGGTGGCGACACCGGATGCTTGGCAAACCCCGCACGGAGCAAGGCCGAATAGGAAGGCGTTTGAGGCCGGCCCGGCCGATGCCTTCGGGTAGGCCGCACGAGCGCCGGGGAAACCTGGCGCCCAGAGGAATGTTTGCCCCGCCTCTCCACGGAGAGGCGGAACAGAATCCGGCTTACAAGCCGCTCCGGAATTTTTCTGAAGTCGGATCTTCAATCCGTCTAATGTTCAAACCAAATACAAGGAGATAGCATCATGGGCGAACCTGGTTTCTGGATGGGCGATGACGCCAAGAACACCCCGATCCCCGCAGACCGCGTGATCAAGGCTGACCCGGTGAACCGGCTGCTGGCCGCGCTGATCGACTGGGTCATCACCACGGCGGGCATGATTCTGTGCATCCTGCCCGGCATCGCGTACGCCTTGTGCAAAGACGCGCTCTACGACGGCCGGAGTTTCGGCAAGAAGGTCATGGGCCTGCAGGTCATCAACGCCCAGACGTTGACTCCCTGCAAGCTGATGGAATCGGTCATCCGCAACGTCTCCCTGATGATCCCGATCTTCGGCCTCATCGACGCCGTGATGGTGTTCGTCGATCCGGACGGCTACCGGTTCGGCGACAAGTGGGCCACCACGCGGGTCATCGAGAACAAGTAGGCATCCCCGAATCCTGCACAGGAGGCATTGACCATGACAGATGCGGAACTCCAAAAAAACCGGTTCATCGCCCTGGCCATCGACATCGGCGCGATTTTCACGCTGGTCATCGTGGTCGTCATCGTGGGCATCGTCGGGAACATCATCTCCTCGATTCTGGGCAGCATCGTCCAGATCGCCGGAGCCGCCATCATGTGCGGCTTCATCCTGCTGCGCGACTACATCGTCAAGGGCAACAGCATCGGCAAGCACCTGATGAAGATCAAGGTGGTGACCATGGCGGGCGGCCCCATCGAGTTGATGCACTCGGTCAAGCGCAACCTGGTCTACTCGCTGACTTCGCTCATCTGGCTGCTGACCAGCATCATCACGCTGATCCCCTTCCTGGGCTGCATCGCGGGCGTCATCCTGTCCTTGCTGCAGTTTGTCGTGGGACTGGCCGTGCTGGCGTTCGCCGTATGGGAAGCGATCACCATCACCAAGTCGCCGGAGGGTCTGCGCTGGAGTGACACGTTCGCCGGTACCCGGGTCGTCCGCCAGTAAGCGCCTTCCGGTGCTGAAACTGGTCGGACTGCTCTTCGCTCTCTTCTGCTTCGCGGTGATCGCCGACGGTCTCAGATCGCCGCAGGTGCAGATCACCAGCCGCATCCTGGCGGGGGGGATTCAGGTCTACCAGGACCGGATATCCCCCCTGCTCCATCTCAACCACCGCCTCCAGTTTTGCCGCTTCACCCCCACCTGCAGCGAGTACATGCGGCAGGCGCTCCTGAAATACGGGCTCTTCCCCGGCCTGGCCAAGGGCACCTGGCGCATCATGCGGTGCAACCCCTGGAATCCGGGCGGCGTCGATCCTCCCTGAAATCCGGCCGGGCACGGCGCCGGCCGTCTCCTTCATTTCACCTTTGCATTGTTCCGGCGGGATTCCGGTTGGCCGAAAAGCCACGCCAGATCGGCGGGTTGGCCGGCATACAACCGCGAGTAGTAGTTCCAGTTCCGGTAGATCGCCTTCACGTAGTTGCGCGACTGGGCCATGGGGATGAGTTCCACGATCTCCGGCAGGCCGTATTTGTGCTCGTGTCGACGGTTGACGTCACGGATGCGGCGAGGACCGCCGTTGTACGCGGCCAGGGCCAGGGCCATCTTCCGGTCGAAATACCGGTACTGCTTCACGAGGTAGCGGCAGCCCAGCGGCAGGTTGAACTCGGGCGTCTTGAGCCGGGACACGAGCTCGGCCGGATCGCCCCGAAAGCCCGCCTCCTCGGCGGCGGTGGCGGGCAGGAGTTGCATCAGCCCGATGGCGTTGGACACCGAGCGCGCATCCTCCAGAAAGGCCGATTCCTGCCGGATAAGCGCCAGGGCCAGATACGGTTCGACCCCGGTGTCGGCCAGCTCCCGCCGCAAGATCTCTTCGTACCGCACGGGGAAGAGCATGTGCCAGCAATCCGGCGACGCGTCCTCCACGCGCAGCGTATACAGCTCCGGGCACGCCCGGTGGGCGTGCCAGATCAGATCGTACGTGCGCCCGTCCTCGGCCGCGAGCCCGGCCAGGAGGGCGTGCAGCCCCGGGTCGCGGAGCGTGCGGTTGGCGGTGTCGAGGCGTTGCACCGCCGGTTCCCGGAGTCCCGCAGCGAGAGCTTCCAGCACGAAAAACCGGTCGGGCGGCGGCAGCGCCTCCAGCGGCTGGACCGGCCCGGCACAGCGGACGGGCGTGTACTTCTCCCGGAGGATGCGGGACCAGCCATCGGCCGCTTGTGTCACGCCCGTGCCGGTCGGCGGCGGGCCGCCCCACCCCTGCCGGACAAGTTCCGCATAGTACGAGAACGGGAAGACCTCCAGCAACGCCCGATGCGAGGCGTCGGCCTCGGCGGTCTGCTTCATCCGCCGGGCACAGACGCCATGCCAGTACAATCCGGCCAGCGCGAACTCGCGGCCGTCATCCATCTCGATGGCGCGGCGGAACAGGGCATCGGCCCGCACCCACTTGCCGTGGAGATACTCGGTCCAGGCCAGCTTCCAGCTGGCTTCGGCGACATCCGGGCGCCGCTGGGACAGGCGGGCGATTTCGCCGTATAGCCGGCGCACGTCGTCAGTCCGACCCGCCACCTCGGCGTCGAAGGCCGCCGGCTGCAGCAGCCGGATGTGCTCATCCGACCGGGGTGCAATCTGCCGAATCAGGGCGAGGTTCCGCTTGTACTCGTCCGTCCGGCCGAGTTTTTTACCAGCCACCGCCAGGCCGTACGCACGCGCCAGCCGGTCGTCGGCCGCGCGGGGCTGGAAGCGCTGCCACAGCACCCGCGCCTGCCGGTACTGTCCCGTCTGGGACGCGGCCTCGCCGGCAGTCCGCCAGAACGGATCGGCGGCGGCTTTCGGCGCATGGTGCGGCAAGTAACCCGCCAGGCAGGCCCAGGCGGCCCACCCGCTGCCCCTGGTCAGAAAGCCGCGGGCGATGCGGACGGCTTCCGTCGCCGGCAGCAGGGCCGGAACGGGATCGCTCCCCTCGGCCTGTTTCAATTCGCTCAGAGCGGCCAGGAAGACGGAGGGATCGGGATCGGCCACGAGCAAGGCGGCGCGCCAGTGCGCCTTCGCCGCTTCCAAACGACCTTCCGCAAGATCCAGTCGTCCCAGATTGAAATGGTGCCAGTCGGCGCGGATGCCGGGGAAGACGGACGGATCGGCCGCGGTGAGCCAGCGGCGGGCCTCCGCGATCCGCCCGTTCTGACGGTGCAACTCCACCACCTGCGACAGCAGCCGGAAATCGAGTGCGCCCACGCGTTCCGGCGCACTCAGCATTGCGTCCGTCCGCCCGAAAAGCCGCGGGTGGCTCCGGGCGATCTCCAGCGCCGTTTCGACGGCCAGTTCGGCCAGCGCGGTGTGGCGGAAAACGGCCGGATCCTCGAGACAGCTCAGGGCGGCTTCCGGTTGATCGCCGGCCAGCATCCGTCCCAGGATCAGGCCGGCCAACCCCTCGAGGCGTCGATTGCCCTCGGTCCGGTAGATCTGGAGCTGCGTCTGCCACCGGGTGACTCGTTGCTCCGACGGCAGTGCGTCGATGGCGGCCCGATCCCGGGCCAGTCGTTCCAGGTCCGGCTGCTGCGCGTACGGATCCGGGTCGGCCAACCACGGACAAGGCGCCTGCAATACAGCCAGAGCGGAGGCGCAGCATGCCGCGAGGAGGAACGTGGCGATTAATGATCTGAAGCGCAATGCTGAATAACGCTACTGATTGACCGGTCCGGGGTAACCCTTGCCGAGTCTGGTCGAGTCGCCCTCGGCCAGGATACGGACCAGTTCTTCATGGAAGTAATCGATCTTCAAGCCGAGACTGCGCGGCACCCGTTTGTCGAACATCTCCCGGCTGCGGTCGATGTCCTTCTGCAACCGCCGGTACAAGTCTTTTTCGATCCGGCCCTCGGTCACCGAGTCTTCGTTGTATAGCTTGATTTCCGAGACCAGCAGGCGAGCAAATCTGCGTGCGTCGTTGTACTGCTTCTCCTCGTCGGGCGTGGACCAAGGCTGCGCGCTCACCGGGGTTTTCACCGGAATCGACGGCGGGGTGATGACGGGCGCCGGCGTTTCGAAGCTGGGAGCAGCCGGCGTTTCCTCCAGAATCAGCTCTTCCAGCGGATGCTCCTCGAGAACGATCTCCTCCGGCTCCTCGGCCATCGGGGCGGCCGGCCCCGGCGTGAACTCCATGGATGGCGTGTACCCCATGTCAACGGGCTCTTCCAGAACGATCTCCTCAGGTTCCGCCTCAAACAAGGTGGGTATGACCGGCGTCGCAGCGGCCTCATCCACCACAATCTCCTCTTCACCCATGCTCTCGATCTTCATGACCTGGTCGATGAGTGTCGGTTCCTGTCCGAACACCGGGACCTCGGGCGCGGCCGGCGGCTCCTCGAGCCGGATCTCGTATTCATCCGGTCCGGCGGCGATCCCCTCCAGATCGAGTTCGACGGCCTGCTCCTCCGCCGGGAATTCCCGGGTGACGGCCGCCGATTTGTCGGGCGCCGCAGGGATGTCCACCGGCATGACCAGATCGACCGCGGGCGCGGCGGCGGGCGATTCCCACGGGGCGCGGATCGGCTCCGCCGCCAGTTCCTCCAGGAGTTCCTCCACCGGCTCTTCGATCAGTTCTTCCACGGCTCCGGCGGCCTGCGGTGTCTTGGCCGTGGGCGGCTCCTCGATCGCCGCCGGCGATACCGCCGCATAGATGTCCTCTTCCGGTTCCGCAACGATGGGGCCCGTGCCCGGCAGTCCCAGGCCCAGACTTTTTCGCATGGCCAAATTTTCCAGCCAGATGGCGGTGGTGGTCATGATGGTATCGCCTGCCTGGATGGCGTCCGCGTCACCGACCCGGCACCCGTCGCCGTCAACGAACAGGACGGCGGCAACCGACCCGAAGAGAACCAGCGGGAAGAGGTGGAACTTGTCGGGTTTTTCAAACCCGTCGATTTCCAGGTAACGGACTCCGGCGGGGATTGTCTCGCGGGTGAACGTCTGTCCGCCGGTCTCAGTCAACAGGGGGCCGATGACGGCGTCCGCACCGGCGGCCGTGGAGAACGTCTTCAGTCCGGTCTCAACGAATGTCGGCGGGTAGCCCCGCCCCTCCCAGCCGGACACCTGTCCCTGACGGACAAGCAGGATGAAGGCACGGTCGGCGATCCCGGCCGTGGCATCCAGCACGGCTTCGAGGATCTGCTTCTGCTCGGTGCCGCGGGTGATGCGGGAGATATCCATCATCAACCCGCTATGCCATTGTGCGGCCGCCTCATGCTCGGCGCGCAGCGGGACGAGCGTCTCCCGGATGTAATCCGCGAGTTCCTCGCCGCTGATCTGCGGGGTGATGCCCGCAGTCTGCCTCTCCAACTCCTCCAGGGTGCCTTGCGCCTTGGCCTGCACGCTCTTCAGGCGATTCTGGATCGACTCCGTGTAGGTGTTGAGCATTTCCTGAAAATAAAAGGAGAGTTTTCGTTCCGGGTCGAGGAGCTGGCTCATCGTATCTTCTCCTATTCTGTGCCAACGGTATGACAAATCGGTCTTATGCCATCATAACCAAGCAGGAAAAGCCTGTCAATAATATAGAATCAAGCAAAACCGCGTGATGTTCCCTGCCGACCGCCTAGTGCGCCGTGCGCGCCGCCTCGCGGGCTGCGCGGAGCAGCGGCTCGGCCGTCAGGTCATTCCCGACGGCGCCGCGCATCCAGTACCGGGGTGTCAGCGACCCCTGGCGGCACATGCGCTCCATCTCCGCTCCCAGCGGCTTCCCGACCAGAGCCGATTCCACCTGGAAGTGGATCAGGTGGCCCAGCGCATAGTCGGCCAGGTAGAGCGGATGGTAGATCATGTGCTGGTACACGGCCAGGATCGGGCAGTCCCTCACCCGGAACACCGGCGCGTAGTACTCGTTCCACACTTCCTTGGCCAGACGGAGGACCTCGGCCTGAAAGGCGGCGGCATCCGCCTCCGGATGCGCATACAGCCAGCGCCAGGCCCGCATCTCCACCAGCGACACGCCGGCGATCTCGTAGGTGATCCAGAAGGTGTCGAGGGCCTGCATCTGCCGCGACGCCGCGTCCGGTTCGCCCAGCCCGAGAACCTGGAGGTCGCGGGCCTGGAACACGTAGGCGAAACATTCGGTGAACGCGTTGTTGGGCACTCCGCTCATGGCATAGTGGTCCACGCCTTCCAGCGAGAGCACCTGTTCCACGTTGTGCCCGAATTCATGCATGGCGATGTTGAAGCCCTTGTAATCCATCCCCCCGGGCGCCACGCGGGTGCGCAGATGGGCCTTGTCGCCGCGCATCGACGCGCCCATGGCATGGCCGATGCCTCGGGATGCGTCCACGGCGACGTGGTCGGCGACGAACGCGGCCCGGTCGGGCGCGAAACCCAGGCGTTGCAAAATAGTGGGCAGATCGGCCTGGAAAGCCGCCACGGAGGGATAGCGCTCCCGGACGATGCGGTCCAGTTCCGCTTCCGGTTTCGCGAGCCCGCTCCGGAAGCCGCCGTACCAGATGTCGAAAGGCCTCAGTTCGCGACCCAGCCGGCGGGCGACGAGGCGACCGACATCCTGCGCCACCGGATCCCGCAACACGGCCAGGAGCAGTTGCTCCACCTCGGCTTCGGGAATCTGCCGGTCGAGGTTGAATTTGCGGTCGATGGCCGTGGGGCTGAGCGGCATGTGGGCGTCCAGCCGTCGGGCCGCATGGTACAGATTAAGCCACTGCTGATAGCGCCGGTCCCCTTCCCGCACGACATCCAATTCCTTGAGGTTGCCGTCCACCGTCTCGAACAGGCGGTTGGCGGCCGGATCCCAGGCATAGCGCGGATCGTCAATCACCTGCTGCGGGATGCTCCCGTCCACGATTCGCTCCAGGACCTTCGCCAGGAGCACCTGGCGGGACAGGCCGCCGGGTTCGGCGTACTGCGCCCGGATCTCGTCGCGGAGGTTCCAGTGGGTGACCAGCTTGCGGTCCTGCGTGTAGAGCCGCCGGTTCCCGTCCTGCAGCAGGTTGCCGATGTGGATGTTGTAGGTAGCCACGTAGTTGCCGCTCTCCGCGTGTGCCCGGCTCGACAGCTGAGAGACCTCGGCCGGGACCCGGGCGATGAACCAGTCGCCCAGACGGGCCATGGCCCACTCCTCGCGGCTCCAGGTCTCCCCCAGCCGGTTTTTCTCGTCCAGAGTGTAGAACGGGAAATTCAGCATGGACAGCTGGGCGATCCGGACGCCGAACAGGTCGTCGGCGAGATGCGCGGCCGGAGCGTACTGCTGAAACAGGTAATCGACCGCCAGCGGCTGCCCGAGATCCAGCTCCAGCGGCTCCGACAAGCTGCGCCGGATCTGGTGGAACCGCCCGTGGATCAGCTCCATATTGTCCTGGATCCGGGCGAAGGTCTGCCGGCGAAGCTGCGGATCGCCGATGAACTGCTCCCGGCAGAAACGTTCGAACTCCGCTTCCGGGCCGTCAGCCGGCGTCCACAGGAAAGCCAGTTGGCGCACCCCCCGCTCCGCCCGCTCCCGGACGCCTGTGCCCCATCGCTCCGTCAGCGCTTCCACCATGCGGAGCTGGCAGTCGGCGGATATGGCGGTCACGACCGGCGCCTCAGCGGCGGTCGCCGCAAGGATATGCCCGGCAGCCGGTGCGATGGTCAACAGCGCGAAAAGTCCCCATACGACGCGGGCGTGATGTCTCATGACAGCGGTTCCTCCTACTCATGTTCCAGATTCTCCAGCATGCAGAGCGTCACCCGGGTCACCCGAAAGATGTTCGCCACTGAAACGTTGTCCGGGTTGTCGTGCGGGGTATGCCAGTAGCTGTTCCAGGGCCCGAATTCAAAATCGATCAGGTCGATGGCCGGGACGCCCAGTTCGCGGAAGGGAATGTGGTCGTCGATGATGGCGTTGGATTCGCCCTCGGCGATTTCGGGCCAGCCCAGCCGGCGGCAGCACGCCGTCAGCAACGACCATAAGTCAGGGGAGGAATACCGGTCCCGGGTCAGCGCCAGGTCGCGGTCGCCGATCATGTCCAGCAGGATCATGGCCCGCACGCTCGGCGCCTCGCCGCTGCGCCGGAGGTTGCCGGCGTGATGGCGGCTGCCGTACAGGCCATCCGTCTCGGTGATCGATTCGCCGACCGACTCCTCGCCGTCGAAAAAAAGAAAGCGATAGGTGGCCCGAGCATCGTCACGCGCCGCAATCACCCGGGCGATCTCCAGGACGGCGGCGGTGCTGGATCCCGAATCGTTGGCCCCGATGAAGTGGACGCCGGCCAGTTCCTTGGTGTCGATATGGGTCGCTACGATGATGATCCGCCGGGGATCCCCGGCTTTCTCGCCGATCACATTGGCCATCTCGATGCCGCCCCGCGGCGTCGCCGCACGGAACGGTTCCCGGCGGACGCTCAGGCCGGCGCCGGCCAGTTCCTCGGTGATCACGCGCCGGCAGGCTTCCAGACGCTCGGAGCCGGCCGGCCGCGGCGCCAGGCGGATCATCGCGGCGAAATCCCGTTCCAGCCGTTGCATATCCGCGGCGGCCTGCCACCCGCCGTTGCCGGCGGACGGTGCGGCCGCTCCGGCAGAGGGGGCCGGTCCGTCCGCCGCTGATCCGCCCGACACCCGCTCGGGAGCGCAACCGCCGGCCGCCGCCACCGCGAGAAACAGCCAGAGGAGTCCGCCGGTGCGCAAGGCACGGCCCGCGCTCCCCCCGGCTTGACTATCGGTGAACCCATTCATATAATGAGGACTCTTTTATTGCGCCAGGTCTTGGTTTTTCATTTTGAATCATCTTCCGGCTCGAGGCAACATGAAAATCTTCTCCCGGCTGGTGCTTGCGGCGGTCGTGCTCACGTTGGCGGGGGCCGCGTGGTCTCAACAGGTGGTTCAGCCGCCCGAGGGCCGCATTGCGGTCCGGGTTGAGATGGTCAACCTGCTGTGCAGCGTCCTCGATCGGCGAGGCAATTATGTGACGACCCTGCATCAGGACGACTTCATCGTTTACGAGAACAACTCGCCGCAGAAGATCGAGAACTTCAGCGCCATGAGCGATCTGCCCCTGAGCATCGCGCTTCTCATCGACACCAGCGCCTCGGTCGCCAACAAACTCAAGTTCGAACAGGATGCGGCCGCCGAGTTTTTCGCCACCGTGCTCCGGCCCCAGGACAAGGCGCTCCTGGTGGAGTTCGATACCGGTGTCACGCTCATTCAGGATTTCACCAACGACACGAACCTGCTGGGTAAACAGCTGCGCACCCTGCGGGCCGCCGGCGGCACCTCGCTCTACGACTCCGTCCTGCTGGTGGCGGAGGAAAAACTGGTGCCCGACCAGGGCGAGCGACGCAAGACCGTGATCGTCATCTCCGACGGCGAGGACACCGTCAGCAAGGTGACGTTCGAAGAAGCGCTCGAGATGGCGCAGCGATCCGGCGCCACGGTGTTCGCCATTTCCACCAACAAGGGCGGGCATTTCGGCGTCAAAGGCAGCGACGAAGGGGACACCATCCTGGAGCAGCTCACCTCGGCCACCGGCGGCAAGGCTTACTACCCGACCAAGATGGAAGACCTGAGTCTGGCGTTCCGGGAGATCAATCAGGAGTTGCGCAGCCAATACAGCATCAGCTACCGCTCCTCCAACCCGGCGCGTGACGGGACCTTCCGGGCGCTCCGCGTGGCGGTCAAGGGGAAGGATCTGCGCGTGCGCCACCGCAAGGGGTATTTCGCGCCCAAAAGCTCGGGCTCGGATTGACAGATCCGGGAGCGCATGCTATTAATCCATCACCACATAGTTTGTGATGGTTATGAGCAAAGAGGCCGAACAGCCCGATCAGCCCCCCACGCCGGACAGCCGTCGGGAGACCCCCACCACCGGGTTCTCCACCAACCGGGATCTGGAACGCCTGTTCCAGGAAGCTGAGCAGACCATCGACAAGATCGTTCACGCCAAGCGGGAATCCCGCGAGGATACGCTGGCCGTGCCGCTGTTCGTACCTGAAGCGACGGTGACGCCGATCACCCCGCCGGTCGAGGCCGAGCCGGATGAGGCGGAGCTGCTGCGGCAGGAACTGGAGCGGCTCAAGCTCCGCTATCAGGAGCTCGAGACCGATTTCCAGAATTTCCGGAACCGGGTGGAGCGGGAGGCCGAGAGCACCAGCCTGAACACCCGGGCGGAGTTGTTGAAGGACCTGCTGCAGATCATCGACATTCTGGAACTCGCCAGCAACACGTTCAATTCGGAAAAATTCTCCCATTCCGTCGACAGCTACCGAAAGGGTTTCAATCTGCTGCATCGGCAGTTTCTGGATGTCTTCGACAAGATCGGGGTGATCAAGATTCCCACCGAGGCGCAGCCGTTCGACCCGCACCTGCATCAGGCCATCACCGCCGAGGAGCGGAGCGACCTCGAGGTCCAGACCAATCTGAAGGAATTGAAGGCTGGTTACGTGTACCACGGGATCCTGCTGCGGCCGGCCATGGTCAAGGTCGGCGTGCCAAAGGCGAAGCCGAGCGAATCGCATTGATCGGTAAATATTTGTCGTAAATGATGTTTCGTGTATAATATCGGCCAACTTCAGGCAGGCTGACGAGGGCTATATGGCAAAAGTGATCGGGATTGACCTCGGGACAACCAACTCCTGCGTTGCGGTCGTCGAAGGCGGGAACAGTCAGATCATAGCCAACAGCCTGGGCGGCCGAACCACCCCGTCCATTGTCGCCTTCACCGATAAGAATGAGCGGCTGGTGGGCCAGATCGCCAAGCGCCAGGCCATCACCAACGCCGCCAACACCATCTATGCCGTGAAGCGCCTCATCGGGCGCAAATTCAACTCGCCCGAAGTCACCCGGGCCCGGGACCACCTGCCCTACCAGCTCGTGCCGGCGACCAACGGCGACGTCCGGCTCAAGATCCGCGACAAGCAGTACTCGCCGCAGGAAATCTCGGCCATGATCCTCCAGTTTCTGAAACAGTGCGCTGAGGAGTTCATCGGCTCCAAGGACCTGGAAGCGGTCATCACCGTGCCGGCCTACTTCGACGACTCCCAGCGCCAGGCGACGAAGGACGCCGGCGAGATCGCCGGCCTGAAAGTCAAACGGATCATCAACGAACCCACGGCGGCCGCGCTGGCGTACGGCCTCGGCAAGAACAAGAACGAGAAGGTGGCCGTCTACGACCTGGGCGGCGGCACCTTCGATGTCTCCATCCTGGAAATCAACGAAGGGGTGTTCGAAGTGCTGTCCACCTGCGGCGACAGCTTCCTCGGCGGCGAGGACTTCGACCAGCGCATCACGGACTGGATCATCCACGAGTTCCAGGAAGAGACCGGGATCGATCTGCGCAACGACATCCTGGCCTTGCAGCGTCTGAAGGAGGCGGCCGAAAAAGCCAAGTGCGAGCTGTCGTCGGTCACCGAGACCGCCATCTCCCTGCCGTTCATCGCCGCCGACGAGTCGGGCCCGAAACACTTCGACCGGACGCTGACCCGCCCGCAACTCGAGGAGATGGTCAAGGACCTCGTGGACCGGACTCTGGAGCCGTGCGAGAAGGCGCTGTACGACGCGAAGCTCAACGTCACCGACATCGACAAGATCATCCTGGTGGGCGGCCAGACCCGCACTCCCAGAATCCGCCAGATCGTTTCGGAATTCTTCAAGAAGCAGGCGAGCACCGAGATCAACCCCGACGAGGTGGTGGCGGTGGGCGCGGCGCTCCAGGGCGGCGTGCTGCAGGGCGACGTGAAGGACATCGTCCTCCTCGATGTCATCCCGCTCTCGCTGGGCGTGGAAACCCATGGCGGGCTGTTCACCAAGATCATCGATCGCAACTCCACCATCCCGCTGAAAAAGACGCTCCCGTTCACCACGGTGGCCGACAACCAGACGATCGTCGAGGTCCACGTCCTGCAGGGCGAGCGGGACCTGGCCGAGTTCAACCGCTCCCTCGCCAAATTCGAACTGGTGGGCATCGCCCCGGCCCCGCGGGGCGTGCCGCAGATCGACGTGGCCTTCGAGGTGGACTCCAACGGCATCCTGCACGTGTCGGCCAAGGATCAGAAGTCGGGCAAGTTGCAGGAGATCCGCGTGACGCCGTCCTCCGGGTTGTCGCAGGACGAGGTGCTGCGCATGAAAGAAGAGGCCAAGTTCTTCTCTCAGAAAGACCTGGAACGCAAGGAGCAGCGGCTGGCGCTCAACCGGCTCGACGGCCTGATCAAGAACGTGCAGCGTTCCTACAACGAATACGGCTACCTGCTGAGTCCGGACAAGTCCAACAGCGTGAAAAACACCCTGAACGAATCGACGAAGATCCTGAACCAGCTGGACCTGCCCCTGGCCTCGATCGAGAGCACCTACCAGGAGCTGGAGAAGGCGGGTATGGAAATCACCAACGCCATGCTGGCCTCGCCGGGCGTTGGCTACTCTGACGGCGACCAGGACAGCCAGACCAAAATGGAGCAGCTGCTCCGCGAAGCGATGCAGCCGCAGAAGAAAGACGAGCCCTGACGCGGTGCCGCCGGCCGCCGTCTCCCCTGCCGGTCCTTGAGACCCGGCCCCACTTCCACTATAATGACCGCTCTCGCGGCCTGACGCCGCCGACCCTGGAGGAATGATTGGCCAAGCGCGACTACTACGAAGTCCTGGAAGTGGATCGCTCCGCGTCACTGGACGAGATCAAGAAAGCCTATCGGAAGATGGCGCTCAAGCATCATCCGGACAAAAATCCGGACGACCCCGCTGCGGAGGAGAAATTCAAGGAGGCGGCGGAGGCCTACAGCGTCCTGAGCAATGCGGAAAAACGCGCCCAGTACGACCGCTTCGGGCATGCGGGCGTGTCCGGCTCGCCCTTCGAGGGCGGCTTCGACACGGTGTTCGCCGATTTCGCCGATATCTTCGATGGACTGTTCGGTTTCGGCGACCTGTTCGGCCGAGGCGGCTCGCGGGGCCGCAGCCGGGCCCACCGCGGCAACGACCTGCAGTACGAGCTGAAGATCACCTTCCTCGAGAGCGCCTTCGGCACCGCGACGAAAATCAAGATCCCCGTCCTGGAAACCTGCGCTGACTGCGGCGGATCAGGCGCCGCGCCCGGCACCAGCCCGACGGTGTGCACCACCTGTGAAGGCCGCGGCCAGATGCGCTACACCCAGGGCTTCTTCACCATCGCCCGCCCCTGCACGCATTGCGGCGGCACCGGCCGGGTGATCCGGACCCCCTGCGCCGCCTGCCACGGCCAGGGCCGGGTGCGGCGGGAGAAAACCATCGAGGTCAAGATTCCGGGCGGCGTCACGTCGGGCACCCGGCTGCGCCTGCAGGGCGAAGGCGAGGCGGGGTCCGCCGGCGGACCGCCGGGCGATTTGTACATCCTGGTCTTCGCGGAGGATCACCCGCTCTTCCACCGGGAAGGCAGCGACCTGTACCTGGAGATCCCCGTAAGCTTCACCCAGGCGGCGCTGGGCCACGAACTGATCATCCCCACGCTGTTCGGCGACGAAAAGCTCAAAGTTCCCGCCGGCACCCAGCCCGAGACCGTGTTCCGATTGCGGGGCAAAGGGATGCCGGAGATCGGGACCAGCAGCCGCGGTGACCTGTACGTGCGGGTGAAGGTTGACGTGAACAAAAAGCTGTCCCGGGAGCAGCGCAAGCTGCTGGAGGAGTTCGGCCGGCTGGCCGACGGCGACACGCTCGCGGACCAGAAAAACATGCTGCAGAAAATCCGGGAGAGCCTCTCCCGTTCGAAACCCAACTAGACGCTGTTAATCATGACGCAGGAAGCCCCGTGGGGGATCATCAGCTGGACGCTGCCGCAGGAATTGGAGGAGACGGCCTGCGAGCTCATGGTGCGGCTGGGCTCGCTGGGCGCCGCCGTCACCTACCCGGCGGCAACCGACGTGACCATCCAGGCGTACTTTCCCCCGGGCCTGGATCTTCGGCGTCTGGCCGACGAACTGCTGTTCCGCTTGTCCCCTCAGACCGCCGGCTCGTTGGCGCGGCCGCAGATCGGATCCGAAGCGCGGATCGACTGGGTGGCGCACGGGCGCGACGCCCATCGCGCCGTCACCGCCGGCCGCCACTTCCTCATCCACCCGTCGTGGGACGCGCCCGCCGATTCCCAGCGGCCCCTGCTCATCCAGATCGATCCCCAGCAGGCGTTCGGCACGGGCAGCCACGAGACCACGCGGCTCTGCATCGACCTGATGGAAAAATATCACCGCGCCCGGCACACGCGGTGCTTGGACGCGGGGTGCGGCAGCGGGATTCTGATGATCGCCCTCGACCGCTGGGCGGGCTGGCGGTGTCCGCGCACCGCGCCCCGGTTCCGCGTGGACGGCATCGACCTGGATGCAGCCAGTGTCGAAGTGGCTCGCGAGAACCTCGCCGTCAACCGGGTGCGGCTGTCGCACGCGGTGCACAGCGTGCCGCTGGAGGAATTCCAATCGGCGCCCTACCATTTTATTTTCGCCAATCTGCTGTCGGGGATCATCCTGTCCCACCGGGGCCACCTGGACCGCCTGCTCCGGCCCGGCGGGTTGATGGTGCTCAGCGGGATCCTCGGCGAGGAGCTGCACGACATGCGGCCCGCCGCGGCGGAGCGCGGCTGGACGATCCTGGACGAAGCCCGGGCGGGCGATTGGGCGGCGCTGGTGGTCCGGAAGCCGTCCGCCCCGACGCCGCCCGTGAGGTGAACCGTGGGCGCCAAACGCACCCCTCCGCCTGAATCCGCCACCGACCGCGCCCGGCTGCTCGGGGCCATGGACGAGCTGGCCGAGTCGAACCGGCGCCTGCTCAACCGCGAACACCAGCTGCAGCGGGAGCAGCATTTCCGCGAGCTGTTCAATCGGATCGTCACGCGGCTCATCTCGTCCGACGACCTCAAGCGGACGCTGGACGACGTGCTGGTGATCCTGTGCGCGGCCACCGAATCGGGCATCGGCGCGATCTACCTGCAAGCGCCCGAGGAGAGCCGTTTTCTGCCCTTCGCCAGCCACAACCTCCCCGACCACCTGCCGCCGCTGGAACCGGGGGTCGGTCTGTTCGGCTTCGTCACCCGGGAGAAAAAGCAGTACGTGTCCGGGGACATCCCGCCCACCTTTCCCCTGAAGATCCGGCTGGCCGACGACGTGGAGGTGCCGCCGCGCGTGGTACTCATTCAGCCCCTGCTCCGCGCGGACCAGCTCCTGGGCGTGCTGGTCGCCGGGACCACCGCCAGCTATTCGCCCGAGATGCTGGACCTGGTGCAGCGCGCCGCCGTCCAGATCGCCATCGCCATCCTGAACGCCGTCACGCTCCAGCGGGCGATCGGCCTGGCCCGGGAGTTGAAGTTCAAATCGGAGTCGCTCCGCGAGCGGTACCGGGAGCTGGAGCGCGCCCACCAGCTCAAGACGGCGTTCCTGGCCGCCGCGTCCCACGAGCTGAAGACCCCCCTCAACGCCATCATCGGTTTCGCCAATGTGCTCCTGAAGCAGGCGCACGGCCCGCTCAACCCGCGGCAGCAGGAGTACGCCCAGTACATCAGGAAGAACGGCGACCACCTGCTCAAGCTCATCAACGACACCCTGGACCTGTCCCGGATCGAGTCGGGCAAAGTGGCGCTGGTGCGCCGCCGGATCAACCTGGCGCAACTCCTCAAGGAATGCGTGCAATCCATCCGGCCGCTGGCGGACCGCAAGTCGCAAACGGTCCACCTGCGGCTCGGGGAGTCCATCCCCCCGGTGACGGCGGACCGCAGCAAGCTGAAGCAGATCGTCTTCAACCTGCTGAGCAACGCTATCAAGTTCGCCCCCGAAGGCTCCGCCATCACCGTGCAGGCGCAGCTCACGGAGTTCGGAGACGAGATCCGGATTTCCGTGACCGACGGCGGCCCGGCCATCGCGGCGGAAGAGCGGGAACGGATCTTCGAGCCGTTCGTCCGCGCCGCCCAGGCCGCCGGAACGGAAGGCACCGGGCTGGGGCTGGCCCTGGTGCGCAAGCTGGTGGAACTCCACGGCGGGCGGGTCTGGGTGGAGCCGGCCACGGCCAACGGCAACACGTTCCACGTCACCCTGCCCACCGCCGGGTTCGACGCCCGGGGGGGTCGGCGGGGCGAGATCGTCAAGGCGAGGCGGCCCTACGATGCATAATCCACCCCTGCTGCTCCTCGTGGATGATGTCGCGGAGAACCTGGTTCTGCTGGAGGCCATCTTCGCCCCCGAGGGATATGCCACCCGAAGCGCCGAAAACGGTGCGGACGCCCTGCGGATCGCCCGCGCGGAGGCGCCGGACCTCGTGCTGCTGGACGTGCTCATGCCCGGGCAGGACGGCTTCGCCGTGTGCCGGTCGCTGCGCGCGGATGCGGCCACGCGCTTCATCCCGGTCATCATGGTGACGGCGCTCAACGAACTGGAGGACCGGATCCAGGGGCTGGAGGCCGGGGCGGACGATTTCATCTCCAAGCCCTTCAGCGACGACCTGTTGCTGGCCAAGGTGCGCTCGTTGCTCAGGTTGAAACAGTCGCGGGACGAGCTCGAGGCGCTGAAAACCGACTTCGCCAACATGATCGTGCACGACCTGCGCACGCCCACCCACGCCATCCTCGGCCTGGCCGAGCTGCTCAGTGAGGATTCGGCCGGCGGCATCGACGCCCGCCGCATGCTGGATCTGATCGCCACCAGCGCCCGCAAGATCGACCAGCAGATCACCGACTTCCTCGAGGCCAGCCGTCTGGAAACGGGCCGCCTCAAACTGCAGATCCGCGCCGACGACGTCGTCGCCCTGGCCCGCCGCGTCATGGACCAGGCCCGGCCCGGCGGGCGGGCCCGGCAGATCCGGCTGGAGCTGGAAGCCCCGCCCGAGCTCGTCGCCCGGGTGGACGGCGACCGGCTGGGCCACGTGTTCCTGAACCTGATCCAGAACGCCATGAAGTTCTCACCCGCCGGCGGTACGGTCACCGTCCGCATCGGCGCCGCCGGCGACCGCCTCGAGGTCACGGTGGACGACGAGGGCCCGGGGTTACCCGAGACGGACGCCGCCGCCCTCTTTGAGAAGTACATCCAGGGGGAGCGGCGCACCGGCGGCGTCGGCCTGGGCCTGTTCATCTGCAAGACCATCGTCGAGGCGCACGGCGGCCGGATCTGGGCCG
>Ga0209096_1000846_pt1 | contig 36871 bp, 33 predicted proteins | sample AD_UKC034_MetaG_FD_184407 | JGI IMG/M metagenome (GOLD analysis project Ga0209096, IMG submission 184407) | Active sludge microbial communities of municipal wastewater-treating anaerobic digesters from USA - AD_UKC034_MetaG (SPAdes) (version 2) | ecosystem: Engineered > Bioreactor > Anaerobic >...
GCGGCCATAACCCCAAGATCCGCCTTCTGTCTTGCAAAGAGAATGGAGAAGGTGGTGACAGGAATCTCTTTGGGGACATCGGCGGTCACTTTCAGAATAGCTTGGGAATCCGTTACCACAATGGATGGCGGATTTTTGAGATTGGCAAGGGTTGCGGCCAGTTCTCTTTCCTTGACCACAACGGCTGCCGCATCGTTGTCCAGCGTGTCGCGGATAGTCTGCACCTGCGGCAGGATCAGCCTCCCCTTCGGTGCCTGCAAATCAATCGGAACCACCAAAACGGCAAAGCCGCCGGGGGGGAGCAAATCGCCGATGAGCGACGGCGTCACAATAAAATCGGCCGGGGCCTTTCCCAGCAACTGTTGCTTTAATGCATCCAGATAAGCCTGTCGCTCCGATTCATCGCGGCAGGACACCGTCAGAACCTTCCCGGCCTTTTGCGTCAGCCTGTTCAGCCATTCCGAAGTTGGCTTGCGCAAGTCAATTTTATTGACAACAATCAGAAAAGGAATTTTGCGTTTCCGTGCTTCGGACAGGACCGTTTCTTCATAATTTGTCCAGGCATCCGCTTCGGCCACCAGGATGATCACGTCGGCGCGGTCGAACACTTTCGCCGTCTTTTGCAGGCGCGCGCCGGATAATTCCGACACGTCGTCCAAACCCGCCGTGTCCAGAAACAGGACCGGGCCGATCGGCAGCAGCTCCATGGCCTTTTCCACAACATCGGTTGTCGTTCCGGCAACCGGAGAAGTAATGGCAATGTCCTGACCCAACATCAGGTTGAGCAGGCTCGACTTGCCAACATTGGTGCGCCCCAGAAGAGCGATATGAAGGCGGTTGGCTTTCGGCGTGTTATCCATGTCTCTTATACCCCAGCGCCGTCAGCGCGAAAGGCGAGAGACGCTGTTCCACAATTTCCTCTCCCAGTCTTTGCTCCAGAAATTTGCGCATGTTTTTTTCAGTGCCCGCAGAAAACTCTTTCATCAGTTCCGTTGCCCGGTCATAACCGGTCACAGGCAGAAGCGCCGTAATCATCATCGCGCTGGCATTAAAATACGCTGTGCATTTTGCATCATCGGCGGTGATGCATTTTACATGCTCTGCCAGCATTCCGTCCATATGGATCAGCAAATCCAGTGACTCCAGCAGCGCGTCCGCCAGCAGCGGCAGAAATTCGTTGATCTGGAACGTGCCGCGGGAAGCCGCGGCGGCAACAACGGCATCGTTACCCATTACTTTCATGCCGGCCTGCATCGCCGCTTCCGCCAGAACCGGATTGACCTTGCCGGGCATGATGGAGGAACCGGCCTGTAACTGCGGGAGGCGGATTTCTCCCAGAAGGTTCATCACACGCAGATCATTGGCGATTTTGATCAGATTGACTGCATGGGCTTTTAGGATGGCGGAAACTTCGACATAGGTATCGGCATTGGCGGTTTCTCCCATTACGTTTTCGCCGCGGGAAAGCCCCAGGCCGGTAACTTCCCGCAATTTTTCAATAACGGAAAAGATATAGTCTCGCGGGGCGGCAAGCCCCGTGCCCACAGCAGTTCCCCCAAGGTTCACCACTCGCAGGCGCTCCTCGCACTTGAACGTCCGCCAGCGGTCGCGAGAAAAAGCCTCGGCAAACGCGGAAAACTCCGCGCCGAGGGTGATGGGCACAGCCTCCTGCCATTCCGTCCGGCCCAATTTCACAACAGTCGCAAATTCCTTTTCCTTCTGCTGAAAAATGCCCTGCAGATTGGCAATGGCTTTGGACAGATCCCGGAGACGGAAGATGGCGGCAACTTTTAGTGCGGTTGGATAAACGTCGTTGGTGGATTGATGGAGGTTCACATCATCCAGCGGATGAATCATTGCATAATCGCCTTTTTGCCCACCTTTCAATTCAATGGCGCGATTGGAGATAACCTCGTTGATATTCATATTGGTAGAAGTTCCGGCGCCCCCTTGCAGGGCGTCCACCGGAAACTGATCGGAAAGTAATCCATCCGCTATTTCCTCGCAGGCCTTCTGAATGACTACGGATTTCTCCTGTGCAAGAAAACCAGTTTCCGCATTAGCCAGGCAGCAGGCTTTTTTCACCCAGGCCAGTGCCCGAACCAACGAGGGATTGACCGGTCTGCCGCTAATGTGAAAGTTTTGTATGGCGCGTTGTGTATGAATCCCCCAGTACACTTCCTGCGGAACTGCCAGTTCGCCCAACAAATCTTTTTCAACTCTCTGACCGGTCATATGCAATAAAAAGGTTTTGACAAAAAAGAGGTTTGCCCGAAAGAACAAACCCCTTTTTGATTCATCTAGTTAAAAATCGTGTTATGCATCTTGCTTGTGAGGCATTTCCGTGCCCCTCTGGGTGTATTTGGTGTGCAGCAGCTTATGGGATTTGTGTCCCAGAGGTTCCTTGAGGAACTTTTCATAAAGCTTCTTCACCGATTCGTTTTCATGAGACTGACGATTCTTCTGGACGGAGCCGTCATCCTTATAGAGAGCCGCGGATCGTTTCATCCGGATGTCGTTGTTGGTGGGAATCGGCTCGCCGCCGCCGGAAATGCATCCGCCGGGACAGCACATGACTTCAATAAAGGCATAGCCACTGTTGCCATCACGAATTAAATCCATCAGTTTGCGGGCGTTTCCCAGACCATGGGCCACCGCAATCTTTACGTCTCCCAGCGGTCCCACCTTGACGGTGGCTTCCTTGACACCATCTAGGCCACGCACAGGGGTGATGTCCAGACTGGGCAGATTCTCGCCCGTGACCACCGCATAAACCGTACGCAGCGCCGCTTCCATAACACCGCCCGTCGCACCGAAAATGGTTGCCGCCCCTGTGTATTCTCCCATGGGCGCGTCATAGTCTTCATCTGCAAGTCCTTCAAAATCGATACCGGCTTCCTTGATCATGCGGCCCAGTTCACGCGTGGTCAGAACGTAATCTACATCTCGGTATCCGCTGCTTGCCATTTCCGGACGCTGCGCTTCAAACTTCTTGGCGGTGCAGGGCATGATGGAAACCGAAACGATGTCTTTCGGATCAATGCCGGCTGTTTCAGCATAATAGGTTTTCGCCAGCGCGCCAAACATCTGCTGCGGTGACTTGCAGGTAGAAAGGTGCGGCAGTAGATCCGGATAGAAATGCTCGCAGAACTTGATCCAGCCGGGACTGCACGAAGTGATCATCGGCAGCGCACCGCCTTCTTTCACTCTTTTGAGCAACTCATTTCCTTCCTCAATGATGGTGAGATCGGCAGTAAAGTTGGTGTCGAACACCTTGTCAAATCCCAGGCGGCGCAGGGCGGCAATCATTTTGCCTGTCACCAGTGATCCGGGAGACATGCCGAACTCTTCCCCCAGGGCTGCACGAATGGCCGGAGCTTCCTGAACAATCACATGCTTGGTGGGATCCTGCAAAGCAGCCCAGACCTTGTCCACGTCATCCTTTTCATAAAGAGCGCCGACCGGACAGGCCAAAATGCATTGTCCGCAGGTAACGCAGTTGGATTCGACAAGCGGCAGATTGAAAGGTGGCGTAACTTTCACATGGCTACCGCGATAGGCGGGAGTCAATACGCTGACGGTTTGAACCTGATCGCATACCGTGACGCAACGATGACATTCAATGCATTTGCGGCTGTCGCGAACGATGGAAGGGCTGGAAAGATCCATCAGTTTTTCCTTCTGCTGAAACTCGGCGTAGGGAAACCGAACTTCCTTAAGACCGACAAATTCAGCCACTTTTTGTAATTCACAACTACCGTTTCTTACGCAGAAATTGCATTCCTGCGGATGGTTGGCCAAAAGCAGCTCCACAACCATTTTTCTAGCTTTGCGAACTTTTTCCGTGTTCGTATGGACCACCATGCCTTCAAAAACAGGAAACACGCAGGCGGCGGTGAGGCTGCGCTGGCCTTCCACTTCCGTCATGCAAACCCGGCAGGCGCCGGGAGTGTGGTGAATTTCCGGCCAAGCGCAAAGCGTGGGAATCTTGATTCCGGCAATTCGGGCAGCTTCCAGAATGGTCGAGCCCACAGGCACTTCTACCTGACGATGATCAATACTCAGTTTTATGCTCTTTGACATAGGTTCTTCTCCTTTACATAGGATATTTCTCTTTACACCGACGCATCGCAGCGGAGACAGCGGCAGGCTTCCCGAATGGCATCTTCCCGGGTGAAGCCCAGCTCCACTTCCGCAAAATTCAGCTTGCGAATGTCATGATGCAGCTCCGGCATCGCCAACTGCGGAGTCTCCACGCTCTCCTCATCAATCACCAGAGGAATGTCGATCTTCGCCAGCGCCGGCTTCTCATACGCAGGTTCATTATTGGCTTTCCGAATCGCCGCATCGATGTCATCGGCCGCCTGATGACCCGCGCCGATGGCCGCAATCACCGTATCCGGACCCGTTTCCGCATCCCCGCCCGCAAAATAACGCGGATTGGCGGTCTGGGACTTGTAGCCCTTCCCAACGGTGTAGCAATCCCATTTGTTGATTTCCACACCGGTCTTCTTGTCCATGAAGCTCATATCCGGAACCTGTCCAATCGCCGCCACAACTGCATCCACCGACAGGGTAAACTCGGAGTTGGCGATCGCTACCGGCCGCTTGCGACCGCTATTGTCAAAGTCGCCCAGTTTCATCCGTTCGCAGGTGATGGAGCTGACTTTGCCGTTTTTGCCTTCAATGCGCAACGGGGCAACCAAGTACTCAATCTTGATGCCTTCGTCTTCCGCTGCCTTGATTTCTTCTTCCGCCGCAGGCATGTCCTGACGCAATCTACGGTACAAAATAGTCACTTCGGCCCCCAGCCTGAGCGCTACACGGGCCGCATCAATGGCGGAGTTCCCGCCGCCAATGACGACAACTTTCTTGCCCAGCTTCTTTTCGCCCTTGGTCCACTTGTCTTCGTCGTTGTTGAAGTCCCGCAAAAATTCAACCCCGCCAAAGACGTTGCCCAACTCTTCGCCGGGAACTTTCATTTTCGTGCTTTTATGGGCGCCGGTGGCCAGGTAGATGTAGTCAAAGTCTTTCTCGATCTGGTCAAAGGAGATGTCTTTGCCAACACGGGTGTTTAAGCGAATGTCTACGCCCAATGAGGTGATGTCGTCGATCTCGCCCTGAAGGATGTTCCGCGGTAACCGGTAGGCGGGTATGCCCCAACGAAGCATGCCGCCTGCGTATTTCAGTTCTTCAAATACGGTGACTTTGTAGCCCCGCAAAGCCAAATCACGAGCGGCGGTAAGGCCCGCAGGGCCGGCGCCGATGACGCCAATCTTCTCTTTCCGGGTAACCGGAACGGCTTCGGTCTTCGGACGAGGGGCGTTGTCGGTGATGAATCGCTTCAAAAATTTGATGGCCAGCGCTTCGTCCATGTTGCCTCTCCGGCATTTGCTCTGGCATTTGTGGTCGCATACCCGACCGCATACGGAGGGGAAGGGGTTGGTCTGAAGTAATATTCTGTAGGCGTCTTCAAATCTTCCTTCGCGAACGAGCGCAATGTAGGACGGAATGTCCATTTCGATCGGACAGGTGTGCTGACAGGGGGATTTGAACATGGCGGAACACACGGTCGCTCGACAACGGTGTTCGTAGATGTGTTCTTCGTATTCTTTTTTGAAGTAGCGAATGGTGCTCAGGACGGGGTTGGGAGCGGTCTGTCCCAATCCGCACAGGGCGGCATTCTTGATGACGCCGGCCATTTCTTCCAGCAGTTCAATGTCCCCGGCTTTGCCCTTGCCTTTGGTGATGTCGGTCAATATCTCCAGCATGCGCTTGGTGCCTTCCCGACAGGGGGTGCATTTGCCGCACGATTCGTCCTGGCAAAAATCCATGAAGAACCGCGCCATGTCTACGGCGCATTTGTCTTCGTTCATGACGATTAATCCGCCGGATCCCATGATGGCGCCCAACTCGGCAACTTTTTCGTAGTCAACGGAGGCGTTTAAGTGCTGAACGGGAATGCAACCCCCCGACGGGCCGCCCAATTGTGCGGCTTTGAACTTTTTGCCTTTGGGGATGCCGCCGCCAATGTCGTAAACAATGGTGCCCAGCTTGGTCCCCATGGGAACTTCTACGAGACCGACGTTGTTAACGTCGCCGGTTAAGGCAAATACTTTGGTGCCTTTGCTCTTATCGGTACCAATGCCCGCAGCCCACTTGGAGCCCCGAAGGATGATCTGGCCGACGTTGGCCAGGGTCTCAACGTTGTTTAAGATGCTGGGTTTCTGCCACAGTCCGGCTACGGCCGGAAAGGGAGGACGGGGACGAGGCATGCCCCGCTTGCCTTCAATGGAGGTCATCAACGCGGTTTCTTCGCCGCAAACGAAGGCGCCGGCGCCCTGGTAAATTTCCAGTTCAAAGTCGAATCCGGTTCCTAAAATGTCTTTCCCCAAAAGGCCCGCTTCTTTGGCCTGGCCGATGGCAATGTTTAACCGGTGGATGGCCAAGGGGTATTCCGCGCGGCAGTAAATGTATCCCTGGTGGGAACCAATGGCTTTGGCTGCGATGACCATGCCTTCCAATACGGCATGGGGATCGGCTTCCAATACGCTCCGATCCATAAACGCGCCCGGATCGCCTTCATCGGCATTGCACAGGACGTATTTAACGTCACTTTTCGACCCGGCGGCAAATTTCCACTTCAAACCGGTGGGAAATCCCGCGCCGCCTCTGCCTCTTAACCCGGAATCCAGCATTTCCTGAACAATTTGCTCGGGGGTCATCTCCGTCAGGGCTTTCGCCATGCCGGCATATCCGTCGCGGGCAATGTATTCTTCGATTTTCTCGGGATCGATTAATCCCCGATTGCGCAAAACCCGCAGTTCCTGATGGGCAAAAAACGGAATGTCCTGCATGGTGGGAATGGCTTTGTCGGTCCCAGGCTCACGATAAAGTAGCTTCTCGACGATCCGCCCCTTGACGAGGTGTTCTTCCACCAGCTCGGATATGTCCGCCGGTTTGAGGTTAATGTAAATCACGCCTTCCGGATAAATGACCATGATGGGACCCAATGCGCAAAATCCGTTGCAGCCGGTCTCCACAACTTTGATCTCTTCCGCCAGGTTCCTTTTAACGATCTCTTCCAACAGGGCGTTCTTCACGCCTAGACTACCCGATGCCTGACAGCCCGTGCCGCCGCAAATGAGTATGTGTGAACGAAATACTTTCATTGTTCCTATGTCCTCCCTATCAATTCCTGGCAGGGGTCAACCCATCCCATAAATTGATGAATATTGGTTATTTTGTCACTTCCGAACCTTTGGCCAAAACAAACGGGGTCTGAATTTCACCGGCAATGATGTGACGCTTGAAAATCTGTCGCATTTTGTTGGGATTGACATACTCGTATTTGATCGGCTCGGCATTTAAGACTTCTACGGTCACTAACGGCTCACGACTGCATAATCCCATACATCCGGATGTGGTAACGATGACGTCGTTCACCTTCGCTTCTTCTATCTCCGCCAACAGGGCGTCCATCACTTCTTTCGCCCCGGAAGCGATCCCGCAGGTGCCCATGTGAACCGTAACTTTCACGCGACGATCCCCGTCCCGCAATGACATCTCTTTGTGTACTTTCTCTTTGATCTTCTTCAAATCTTCAATGGTTATCTTCGCCATGGGCGCATCCTCCGTTATCTTTGATTATATCTGTTTTGCTCTTTCCCTGTTCTTGCCCTACCCTAATTGTACTGACTCAATACTTCCTTGATCTTCGCCGGCTTCACTCGCCCGTGTACGTCTTCGTCCACAACAATAACCGGACCAAGACCGCATGCCCCCAAACATCGAACCGATTCCAATGTGAACATCCGATCCGCCGTGGTCTCCCCTTCCTTGATCCCAAACTGCTTCTCCAACTCCTCCGAAAGAGCTTTCCCACCTCGAACATAACAGGCGGTCCCCAAACATACCCGAATCGTGTGCTTCCCGCGAGGCGTCATCGTGAAAAATGAATAAAACGTCACAACACCATATACACGACTCAACGGTAAATTTAATCCCAACGCTATTCTCTTCTGAACAGACATCGGTATGTATTCCAACGCTACCTGTGCTTCTTCCAAAACCGGTATCAATCCCCCTGCCTTGCCTTTGTATTTCATAATGATCCGGTCTAACTCCAATACCTGCTCCTCCGTAAATTCCTTCATTAACTCCATGTCCGCAGATTTCATATGCTCCTCCTGGATGTCTGTTACAAATTATGATTCCGGTTCAATTTCTCGCAGCCCTTCTTCAAGCATGCCCCGGATATATTTTATTATTTCAGGATGATTTAATGGGATATCCTCGATTTCCTTGCGTATTTCCCGAGTATCCATCTCAAACCGCTGGTCATTATGCCTGTGTTTGTAAAAAAAATCAACATCAGAATTAGAAATTATGAGAATTATTATTATGTTAATGATAGCACCCAGAGGTTGACGATCAAGATGATGCAGGCCAAAAGTGGCGGTTACCGAAGTACCTGAATTTTCTTGTGAGAAGATCTGAAATGTTCCGCCGGACCGGTCGGCGGCATCCCGTAGCAGGGGAAGCCCCAGTCCCACGCGGCGAACCGTCTTCGTCGTATAGAAAGGATCCAGAGCCTTCTGCAGCATATCCGCACTCATGCCGCAACCATTATCTCTGATGATTATGGTGAGTAAATCATTCGAAGAATCTTCCTCAATAATGATTTCGATAAGTCCTGCACCTGCACGAATGGAATTTTCCGCAATGTCCAGAATATGATCGGCTAGCGTCAGCATTTGTCCTCCAGAATATAGCGTCCGTTTTTTTTCATAAGCGCCATTTTCAACTCGTCAAACGTCGGCTTCTCGAGAAGAATTTTTGTCGGAGACACCCCGATATCCTTGATAAAATGTGCATCCGAAGAGGTCAGAAAAGAATATTGAGCCAGATCTCCATACTTCAGGCGACCTTGTCGAATTCCGGTTAATCTGGAAATCTCCAGCGCATCGTAATGAGCGCTTTCATCAATAAATCCCAGTTGGCTCAGCAGGCTGAAACTTTCCCGGTCAATATGCGCAGGCACAGCCAGACCTTCAAACCGGTGAATATAATCTACAAGCTCATCAATGGACAAATCTGTAGCACCAATCAACAGTTGTTCATTGATCCCTTCTACCTCGCCCAACTCGTTAACCACGGCCTGGACGCCAAAACGATCCTCATCATTCTTGCCAAAAAGATGCCGGTCTATGATCTCTTGGAGTTTTTTCAGATCTGCAAGAGTACGGAAGTAGGCCAGCAGGTGAACTTCTTCGCTGCTGGTAATCTCCATGGCTGGAATGACGGAAATGTTTTTTCCGGCAGACGCGGCCAGAACATACTGAACACTGGCAGACGCGTTGTGGTCGCTAATCGCAATGATATCCAGTTTTTTTTCCAGCGCTTTTTGCACCAAGGCCTTCGGGTGCATGTCCAACTCTGCACAGGGTGACAGGCAGGTGTGAATATGAAGATCACAGGTATAGACGCTCAGCATCGGTTTTCACCGCTCGGATCGAGATCATTTTAATCTGACCAAAAAGAAAAGAGTGAAGAATATTACAAGTTTTTTGCCGTCAACAAATTGTAAACCCTGCCGGAAAGCTCGAAAGCCGGCAAATCCGACACCAGAATCGGTATCTTTTCCGCCTCGGCTTTTTCAATCGTTTCACGGGCCGGTCGAGAGGAATTGATGAGAATAATCCCCGCAAGCTCTTTGAGACTGGCGACAGCAACAATATTTTGATGCACCTGGCGAGTGACCCAAAGATAACCTTCCCGGGCATTTCCCATCACATCGCTCAAAAGGTCGCCCGTATAGCCGCCAGTAACTTCTTTTTCCAGGTTATCCAAGCCGCATACTGTCTCTAATTTCAAGGCTTCAACAATTTCAGAAACTTTCATGTGGTCATCCTTTATGATCTTATGGCGTATGAATAATCATTTTCAAATGTGTGCCTTTACCGACTTCCGTCTCGATATGGAAATTATCTGAATAATTTTTGATATTACACAAACCCATGCCAGCTCCGAAACCCATTTCCCGAATCTTCTGGTCGGCAGTGGACCAGCCCTCCTGCATCGCCAGCTCAATATTGGGAATCCCCGGTCCCTCATCGATCACTTCGATCTGCACAAAACCGGGCTTCACCATCAGGTTGACAACGGCTTTTTTAGCATAGGACACAACATTAATTTCCGCCTCGTAGGAAACAATAGCGGCTTTGCGAACCAGATCGCCGGGTATGCCCAGTTTTTTCAGAATGGATTTAATGTTGGTGGACACGATGCCTGCCGTATTGAAATTTCCACCTTCAATATGAAAGCTGCCCGAATACAGGTTGGAATTAGCTTCTTCCACTGGCATTTTCAACTTTTTGCAGGCAGCCGACAATGCCCTTCATGTAGAGACGGCCGGCCGTTTCGAAGAGAATGTATTTTGTGGTCAGGATGGGAATTTTCAATTCTCTGGCCAAAGAAATGGTTTCGGTCGAAGGTTTTTTTCCCCGAACGAGAATAATGGCGGCTATGTCCAGCACATTGGCCGTCCGAATGACCTGGGTATTGGTCAAACCCGTGAGCAGAAGACTTCCGGACTTGGCAAATGCCAGCACATCGCTCATCAGGTCGGCCCCAAAAGCTGTTTTCACTTCCATATCCAGATTTTCTTCACCAACAATGACTTCTGCGTCCAGAATATCTCTAACATCACTTAATTTCAAGGGCAGCTCCTTAATTCAACCACCAATTAGTTTCGCCGCAAAGGCAGATTGGAATATTGCAGTTTACCTTTGTCATCTTTTACCTACTGTTTTTATCAATAGCATGGTGAGCGATTTCATGTCAATAAGATATTGTGCAGCAACATTTACCTCAATTCTCGAAAGAAAAGTATTGTCAAGAACGTTCTTTCTATGTAATAAGAACCATGCAACGACATTTCAAAAAAATAACAAAAGGAAGAGGAGTGAAAAAATGGCACAGGAAAAACAGATAAAAATGAAGTCGATGATTCTTCGTATTGTCTTCGTGAGCGGTGTGTTCATGGCCATTATTGGTATATGCGGAATTTTTGCCGAGGCATGGGTGACCGGTCTGTTGACGCTAATCGGTATTGTGGCAACCACCGTTTTCGGATTGTTCATCGGAGGCAGAATCACCGCGCCTCTGGAGACGGCCATGCTGGGCGTTTCAGACGCCATCAACAAAGTACATTCCGGTTCGGCCCAGGTTTTTTCATCAGCTCAGCAGCTGGCCGATGGTTCCAGTGCACAGGCTTCATCTCTGGAGCAAACCTCATCCTCCCTTGAAGAACTTTCCTCTATGACCAAACAAAATGCAGATAACGCCTCTCAGGCAAGAGCCATGATGCAGGAGGCGGGACACATTGTCGAAAAAGTCAATCACCATATGGACGATATGGCCAAGGCCATTGCGGAAATTACAAAATCGTCAGAAGAGACAGGAAAAATCATCAAAACCATCGATGAAATCGCTTTTCAAACCAATCTACTGGCATTAAATGCCGCCGTTGAAGCGGCGCGTGCAGGAGAAGCAGGAGCCGGCTTTGCCGTGGTCGCCGATGAAGTGCGTAATCTGGCGATGCGCTCTGCGGAAGCTGCCAAAAACACCAGCGAACTGATTGAAAACACGATGAAAGCCGTCAAAAACGGAAACGAACTGACCAATTCCACACAGGAAGCTTTCAAAGACAACATCGCTTCCAACATGAAAATCAGCCAGCTTGTGGATGAAATCGCCACGGCATCCCAGGAACAGGCACATGGAATTTCCCAAATCAATCGTGCGGTTGCCGAAATGGACAAAGTGGTTCAGCTGGCGGCTTACAACGCAGAATCTTCCGCAACAGCTTCCGACACCATGAATACAGAGGTCAGCCGTTTAAAAGAATATGTTGAGGAGTTTATTAAATTAATCGGGATGAGACCCTCCGCCGTCACCAAAGATTTTGCAGCGGCGAGTGCGCCGTCCGCTTCGCTCAAATCCGCCCCAAAAGCAGGGATAAAACCAGCAGCAACGCGCAAGCCCATTTCCGCTCCCTCCCCCTCCGGGAGAGACAGGGACAAAAGCAAGGATGTCCGGAGAAAAGCTCTTGCCGCACCTCAGGATAAGTCGAAGGCAGTCCGCCCGGAAGAAGTCATTCCGTTTGACAATGATGATTTTAAGGATTTCTAATAGATTACCCTCCCCCTTTTGTTGTTGCAGAAAGTCTGCCTGAAGAGAGCTACCGGCTCCGAGGGCAGGCTTCCTGCCCTTTCGAGTACCTATTCTTCATAACCAGTCGTGATATAAAAAACAGCAAGATCAAAAAAGATCGTCATGCGCCGCTGCAGTTCAAAGGTCATGTAAAGATCAAGATTCTTTTGTAAAGCTCCCTGAGCAAGGGCGACATCCCAGATATGTTTGCGGATCAGGCTCAACGCGCTAAGTACGCCACTGATCCTGACTCCGGCCGCCTTCCGTTCACGGCCCAAGTTGCCGTAAAAACTCTTCAGTCGATGAACATCCAAGGCGTTTCCAAGCCAAAGGATGATCTGCGATATAATCTTGTCGCAGATCGTGTAAAGGGTTTTTCTGTCATAATGGGAATAATCAGCAGTGGAGAAATTGGTCATCGTATCTTCAATCCACTGGTCAATCATTTTTTCCCTGTCCTTCAAGATAATATGAATCATCCGTCCGGTCATGGCATTAGCGGTTTTGCGACCGGGAAACGATTTATCATGTCGATGTTCAATAGCATCCAGAATAGCCCAGTAATCCTTCTTGCTCTTGATATAGGCTTCCACAGCGTGACGGTTGGATCGGAAAGCCAGAGGAGGAATCTGGTTGATTGCAAAAAAGCGCGCCTGGGCACTGTCATCACCGGCCATTACTTTTCCGCCTGTCTTTTCCACAACAAAGGTCAGAAAAAGCAGATCTCCATAAAATCGGCTTTTGTAAGAATCCACGTCCAGAAGCCTGGCAATTTTCCCCCGGATGCCTGTTTCTTCCTTAAGTTCACGCAAGGCAGCATCCTCAATACTTTCTCCCGTTTCCGCAAAACCGGTTGGAAGGCACCAGTGCCCCTTAAACGGCGCCCGATCACGCTTGACCAGAAGAATTTGTCTGGATTCATCTACAATCGCCGACACAACCGGCAGTGGATTGACGTAAAAAAAGCTGTGGCATTGCGAGCAACAGTCACGCAGCACGTCATCTTCCTTTTTCTTAATGAGAGAGCCGCCACAATAGATACAAAATTTGCGTTGCTTTTTCATAAATTGTCCTTTGAAAGCCGGGGTTTTGAACAAATAAAAATGGAGTCATCCTTATTCATGGTGATCCGGTTGCATTCCGCTCCAATATCCTGTAATTTATTCAAAAGCTTATGAACGATATTTTTCTTTTTGATACCCGTTCCGGCCAGAAAAAAAGGGCTTTTAAACTGATAGTAATCAATAAAGAAAAAAATATCCCAGGGCTGGAAGATCAGATCATTTCTAAAATCAATTTTCTGGACATGGCCAAAAAACGGTTCCAGCAGCTTTTCACCATTTTCAGAGGAAAATTGACGGAGAATCACCTCGATGGGCAGAAGCTGACTCTTAGACAAAAGATCATGTTCCGTCAGGGTTTTTCTTGTGATGTGAATCAATTCCTGCATATTGCTCTGGTCATGCGTAATGGTAATAAAAACACCGTTTTGTTTCAGAATGCGTGCGATGGCCGGGATCATTTCTACAAAAAAATACAGGGCATAACTGCATAGAATCAAGTCAAAAGTAGCCTGCGGATACTTTCTGATCGATTGCACACCGCTTGTGGAAAATTCACCCGAATAGCCGGACCTCCGGCAGGCTTCAAGAAAAAAAGGCTGATATTCCTCGATGATGTCTATGCCCCGTATCGTAGCCTCCGGATGCAGTCTTCCTTTCAGGGATTCCGTGAAAGCGCCGAAAGCGCAGCCCAATTCTAAAACATTTCGACAGGAAGTTAAATCAACTTGGTTGAGAGCCTTGAAGCGAATATCTTCCTTGTTGGATGAAAAACGGCGAATCAGGCCCTCCAGATGCTGATGTTTCTGGACATTGCGAAAAACCTGACGGACTTTTCTCTTGTCGAGCAACTCGTTGTGATTCATATGTATTTATGGAGTCTTCCAGCCCATAATCGGCACGGTAGTAATGCTGTTCTTCGGGCTTCCCGAAATAATCCGATCGCTGTAGGATACATAGACCAGGACATTCCGCTTCCTGTCAAAAAAGCGAACAACCTGAAGAGATTTAAAGACAAAGCTGCGCTGTTCGTCAAATACCCTTTCACCATCCTTGATTTCACCCAGAAAACGAATCGGCCCGATCTGGCGACAAGAAATGGCTGCATCACTTGCGTCTTCCGCAACGCCTAATGCGCCTTTGACTCCGCCGGTCTGGGCGCGCGAAATATGGCAGGCTACGCCTTGAACCTTGGGATCGTCAAAACCGTCCACAACAATTTTATCATTCGGTCCCAGCCACCGAAACTGCGTGCTGACTGATCCGGTAGTCCCTCGTTCCGGCCTGCTGAAGAGCCAAAACCCAAAAAGTACGGCAAATACCACAATGATCACCAGGAAAGACCAAATAATTTTTTTCATGCTCGGGAACCTATTATCGAAAAAGAAGAGGTTCAGGACAAATCGTTACCCAGGGTCGCTTTTGTGAATCCCGCGTGCTTCACACCTTTAATTGATTTCAATTTCTGATATAAGCCTTCAATGTTCCTTGATTTTCCTTTGGTAACAATAATTTCGAAGCAATGATGATGATCGAGATGGATATGCTGGGTCGATACAATACAGGTGTGATCATCATGCTGAATGTCCAGAATCTTGTTGACCAGTTCTCGCAAGTGATGATCATAAACAAGCGTGATGGCGCCTGTTACTTCTTTATTGTCTCTCCATTCCTGTTTGACCAGGTCATCCCGGATCAGGTCGCGAATTGCCTCGGAACGGTTTGTATATTTCTTTTTTTGGATATGCCGGTCGAATTGAGCCAGTAATTCCTCTTCCAGCGACATGCCAAACCGGACAAGTTTTGCCATGTTCCAACCTCCTCCCAACAGAATGAATGATTGAAATTATATGGAATATGGTCGCGAAAGGTCAAGGTTTATTTTAATCACCGGAAAAGGGCACAACCGGATTAGAATAGGGACTAGCCTTAACGACTGTTTCCTGAAGCTAAATCACTTCTTTTTCATCTGCAAAGACGATTACTGCAAACAGAATGAACACCAGGCTTATTAAGGATTTTTTCCACACAAGAATTCCTCCTTAAATGTTGAACACAACTTCCACAGGAAAATCCTGTTTTCAAAAAACATTCTCCTTTTGCCGATACGCCGGGATGGCTTCGGTAAAGTCACTAGTAGCACGGATAAGAAAAAGATACATACTATCGTCAGAAGATTTGTGAAAAGGGAGAAAAGACAAGCACAAGCTTTGCCACACATTCGCCTATGATTAAGAAAACCCCCGGATGGGGGTTTTCTTAATCAGAAGATTTAATCTATTGTCATGAAATATTTAATGATTATGCGGCTTCCAATTTTACCGCACAAACCTTGTATTCCGGAATCTTACCCGTCGGATCCAGCGCCGGATTGGTCAGCAGGTTTACAGGCGCATGAGAGAAATGGAAGTTCATAAAAATGGATCCGGGAGCGCTTCGCGAAGTAATACACGCCTTGGCCTCGACATGGCCACGCCGAGATGTCACTTTCACCACCTGGCCGTCCGCGATACCCAGTTTTTCCGCGTCAAAAGGATGGATTTCAACCAGACTTTCCGGACAACGTTCCGCAGGCCCCTGTGCCCTCATGGTCATCGTTCCGGTATGGTAGTGGTAAAGAACGCGTCCCGTTGTCAGCAGATAGGGAAACTCTTGATCCGGAAGTTCATTGGGCGCCATGTATTCAATGGCGGTGAATAATCCCAAGCCTCGAGAAAATTTGTCTTTGTGGAGGAATTTCGTACCCTGGTGCTCTACTGTCGGACAGGGCCACTGGATTCCTTCTTTTTCAAGTCTTTCATAAGAAAGACCCGCATAACTTGGAGTGACTTGTCGGATTTCTTCAAAAATGGCATGGGCAGACTTGTAAGACATTGGATAACCCATTTTACCGGAGATACCGCAGATGACCTCCCAGTCGGTTATCGCATCACCCGGCGGCTCCACTGCTTTCCGTACCCGCTGGACACGCCGCTCTGTATTGCTGAACGTTCCATCTTTCTCGGCAAAGGCCGCAACCGGCAGAACCACATCAGCCATCTGTGCCGTCTCCGTCATGAAAATGTCCTGCACAATCATGAAATCCAGACACTGAAGTTCCTTGCGAACATGATGCAGGTCCGGATCGGAAAGAAGCGGATTTTCTCCCATGATATAAAGGGCCTTGATCTTGCCGCTGCCGGCGGCATCCATGATTTCCATAAGGGTCAACCCGGGTTTAGAGGAGAGCGTCGTTGCCCAGACAGCTTCAAATTTTTTGCGGGCGTCTTCACTGGCTACCTGCTGATAGGCCGGATAAACATTCGGCAGGCCTCCCATATCACAAGCACCCTGAACATTGTTTTGACCACGAAGCGGGTTGACTCCACCACCTTCTATCCCGACATTGCCGCAAAGCATTGCGAGATTCGCGGTGCTTTTGACATTATCCGTACCGCTGATGTGCTGCGTAATGCCCATTGCGTAAATAATGGCCGCACGAGAGGCTCCGGCATACATACGGGCGGCTTTCTTCAAATCTTCGGCAGGCACGCCGGATATTTCTTCAACATACTCGGGGGTGTATTTTGCAACAACTGCTTTGAGGGCTTCAAATCCCTCGGTTCGCTCAGTGACATACTCTTTGGCGTAAAGGTTTTCCGCAATAATTACATTCATCATGCCGTTGAAAACCGCAACATCCGTCCCGGGTTTTTGCCGCAACCAGATGTCGGCGTATTTCACCAAATCGATTTCCCGCGGATCAATTACAATCAACCTGGCGCTGTTTTTCTTGACGGCGCGCTTGATTTTGGCACCGATGACCGGATGATTTTCTGTTGTATTGGTTCCGGTGGCTAAAATTAAATCCGTAAATTCCAGTTCTTCAATTGAATTCGTCATTGCACCGCTGCCAAAGGTGGCGGCCAGACCGGCCACCGTTACCGAGTGTCAGAGACGTGCGCAATGATCGACATTATTCGTGCCAATGACCGCTCTCATAAATTTCTGAAAAAGGTAGTTTTCTTCATTGGTGCATCGGGCGGAAGCCAAGCCGGCAATACTATCCGGACCGCTTTCATTTTTTATGGCAGTCAGTTTGTCAGCGATGAAAGCATAGGCCTCATCCCAGGTAACTTCTTTGAAATCTTCACCTTTCTTGCTGCGCAGAAGCGGTTTTCTCAAACGGTCGGGATGAGCAATGAAATCCATGCCGAAGCGCCCTTTGACACACAGACTTCCATGATTGGGTAGGCCGTATTCACGGTTCCCCATCACTTTGATAATTTTATTGTCTTTTGTGTAAAGGTCTATCTGGCAACCGACACCGCAATAAGCGCAGGTCGTTCTAGTTTTCTTAAGCTCCCATGGACGACCTGCAAATTTTGCCTGCTTGAAGGTAATCGCCCCGGTGGGACACGCCTGGACACACTCGCCGCAGAACACACAGGATGAAGAAAGATAATCATCATCAAAAGCCGGCCCTACTTTCGCTCGGGAACTGCGCATCGAAAAATCAAGAACCTCATTGACCTGAATTTCATTGCAGGCGCGAACACAACGACCGCACAGAATGCATTTATTCAAATCGCGGGAAATCATGGTATTGTTTTCTTCCAACGGATAACCGGGCGGGTTGATTTCAAAACGGGGCTTGTCAATCTGCATCCGATAAACCAGATCCTGAAGCTCGCACTGGCCGTTTTGCTCACAGGAAAGACAGTTGTGCTCGCCGGAAGACCACAGCAATTCAATAATCATCCTCTGTGCGGCGCGTACGGCAGGTGTATCGGTGCGAACAACCATATTTGGCGTGACTGGCATACAACAGGAGGCCACCAAAGATCGGGCATTTTCTACTTCAACCACACAAACCCTGCAGGCACCCACATTGGTGGTGTTTGAATAATGGCAAAGCGTTGGAATGTAAATTCCAACGCTTTTTGCCGCTTCAAGAATTGTCTGCCCGGGACTTGCCAACACTTCCTGTCCGTCAATTGTAATCGTCATCTTTTTTTCCATTTTTTATTCTCCGGTTTAAAATGTCATATTTAATATTTGAAATTCATCCTATGCGTTTTCATGGGTGAATCTATAACCGCAGGGAGTTATTATGTCAATTCTGTCAATAATGTCATATGCTTATGTCATATATGGCCTATATCATAAAGGACTGAGGTTGACGGCGAATCCCAAAAAGCCTATTTTGGGCTGAAATATGGCATGACAAAAAACCAATGCGCGAACCTGTCTGCACGACAGATCGGGATTTTCACAAATGGATTTGCAGGGAGAAACGAAAATGTTTTATTCAATCCTCAAGGTTGATGAAGTTGAAATCGGTTTCGTCTGGAGCAGCATCGTGAAAAAAACCCTCATAGAACGCATATATCTGCCGAATAGCCGGGAAAATCTTCTTGGAAAAATATTTCGCGATTTTCCAGCCATAACCTCAAAGCAGCGTGTGGTGAACGGTGGTATTAGTCAGGCCATTACCGATCTTTACAAAGGAAGAGAACGATATTTCGATTTCACGCTTCTCAATTTTTCGCCACTTACGGAATTTGCGCGATGCGTTTTGTTGAAGACATGCAAAATCCCGCATGGCCGGGTTGCCACCTATTCCGATCTGGCAGCAGCGGCTGGACATCCCCGAGCTTGCAGGGCCGTTGGTACCATCATGGCTAACAACCCCTTTCCCATCGTGATTCCCTGCCATCGTGTCATTCGTTCCGATGGGAATCCCGGTCAATTTGGCGGAGGATGTGCCATGAAAAGGCGACTTCTGGAAAAGGAGGGCGTTTTCTTTGCACCATCCGGAATGGTATTGTCAAAATATCTGATTTTTTAGGGTTGATTATCGAATTGGAAAGGGTGTATGGAAATTAAATGAACAACGAAAAGGAAATGATGATTGCCGTTCAGATCAGTCTCGTTTGCAATATCATTTTATTTACCATCAAACTCATTACCTTGCTGATCGTCAATTCACTGGCAGTTGCGGCAGACTTGGGCATATCGGTTGTTGCGCTGGCTGTGTCCGGCATTCTTTATCACGCAGTCAAAATGTCGAATAAACCCGCCGATCTTTTCCATAACTACGGATATGGCAAGATCGAAAACGTTGCCGAAGCTATTGAAGGGGTCGTGTTGATCGGCTTGGCACTGGCGATGTCCGTTCAAGCCGTGCTCAATATTGTCAGGCCGGGAGAGGGGGTGCATTCCCCGATGATCGGATTGGCAGCCAGTTTATTGGGTGTCGTCATCAATTTCGGCGGGGCCCACTATATCTTGAAGCTGGCCGAAAAATCGGCCTCACCGGCCCTCAAAGCAGAAGGCCTTCACTTCCGCCTGGAAGGGGTCATTTCTGTCTTTATTACTTTGGCTTTTGCCCTGGTGATGATTTTCAATTATTTCCGTTTTCCAACGCTGTCCAGATATGTAGATCCCGCTGCAACCCTGCTGGTCAGCGCAATCGTCGCCGTGCCTTCAGTTCGTTTGCTCAAGGAGGCCTTTATGAAATTGCTGGATGCTTCCATCGGAGAGGAAAGCCAGATGGAAGTCTTAAAAGTGCTGGCCAATCATTATAACCGATATTGTGACTTTAAAAATATCCGCACAAGATCGGCCGGGCGAAAACAGTTTGTTGATGTTCACCTGACGGTTCCGGGCCATCTTTCCGTTAAGGAAGTTCACCAGATAACTTCTGTAATTACACAGGACATCACAACAGCCATCTGTGAAAGCGAGGTAACGGTGCATATCGAACCCTGCGGCAGGGAGTGTACCTATGCAAAAAACAATCAACCCTGTCCCTATTCCGGTCGATAACGAAATCACTGTTATGACCTTGCCATAAACAGAAGATAAAAAATTAGAAAAGAGAAATCTGTGAAGAAAGCACCTCTTGTTTTCGGTATCGGCCAGTGTTCGCTGGATTACATCGGACTGATCCCCACTTATCCTCCTCCGGATGTAAAATGCGAATTTTCCAGTTTGATCATCCAGGGTGGAGGTCCCGTAGCCACGGCACTTGTGGCGTTAAAACGCTGGGGAGTGGATGGTTACATGGCGGGTGTCCTGGGAGATGACGATTTCGGGGCGTGCATTACATCACTGCTCAATGACGAAGGCGTCGGCGCCGGCGGCCTTTGCATCCGCGAAAACTGCTATTCGCAATTTGCGTTTATTGTCAGCGAACCTTCCACGGCGCGCCGGACGATTTTCTGGCAAAGGCCCACCGGGCAACCCCTGAAACCGGAAGAATTGGACATCAGTCTGCTTGAGCAAAGCCAGGCGCTCCACATTGACGGCTTGTTTCCGGAGGCCTCTGTTTATGCGTGCCGCAAAGCAAAGGCACTGGGCATTCCCGTGATTGTCGATGCGGGAACATTGCGCGATGGAATGCTGGATCTCGCGAAATGGAGCGATTGCTTTGTCGCCTCGGAAGTGTTTTCCAACGCACTGGCCGAAACGCCGGAAGCAACCTGCCGGGTGCTGGCGGGCATGGGCATCCGATTTACGGGAGTCACGCTGGGTGCGAAGGGTTACATCGCCCTGGTGGACGGGCGCCTGATACGCAAAGAAGCTTATCCGGCAGAGGCCGTGGACACGACCGGCTGCGGGGATGTTTTTCACGCGGGCCTTACCTACGGCATCGTCCGGGGCTGGGATGCGGAAAAATCGCTGGACCTGGGCGCGTGGGCAGCGGCGCGGGTTGCTGAAAAAGCCGGCGGCCGCAGCGGAATTCCCGATGGACGTGCATTGCAGATGAAATATCCATTGTGAAAAATAACGATGATTCTGGCTCATCCGGTTGGCCGGCATACAGAATAAAAAATCATAATTTCCCCTTTTGTAGACACATCTCACGGGTAAAAATTGAATGGACTCGTCTTTCCATCACGTAGCCGCTGACTCTGCCTGTCTGTCTTATTAAGACAACCTGATGCCATATTGTCAAAGCCATGCGGATATATTTTTCCAGCTGATCAACGGGGAAACCTGTTCTTACTCCAAGCCGCAGCCTGGACTTACCAGGCCGTAAATGTAAAAAGTCCTGTGCTATCTTCCCCTGACGACCGTAAAATTCAAAATATCGGCCCACCTGGAAGAAGATGATGCTCTGGAAATACCTCCAGCAAAACCAGCGATATTGACCGGAAAGAGTGTGAAAGCGGTGTAGTTGATCCAGACGTTTTAAGACCTTACCGTCCATGACAAAATATCTGTTCAAAACCCAATAGCGTTGAAACAGTGAACAGACCAGCCGGTGGGTAGAGGCGTGAACGAATTGTCCTAAATAAGAGGCAATCACTGAATAGAGCTTGCTGACCTGTTTCTCTTCATGCTTGAAAACAGCAAAATCGTTCCATCGATAGGCAAGCCGGGATTGATATTGGATAATCTTAGTTTTGAGGTTGTTAACCACCCGTCTGCGCACGGTCAGATGCGTGGGTCGGACGATATAGCCCAGAAAATTGCAGCCGGTATGAATTGATGCCAATCTGCGGACATTCCTGTTTAATTCCAGACGCAAACGAGCCGTCAAAAATTCTTTAATTGCAGTTTCCCAAACCTGCAATTCATTTCTGTCGTTCCCCAGAAGCACTAAATCATCCACATAGCGCAGGTAATACCGGCATTTCAGCCGGTGTTTCACAAACTGATCCAGTTCGTTGAGGTAAACATTGGCAAAAAACTGACTGGTGTAATTCCCGATGGGCAGCCCGGTGCGCCCCTCGGTATAAAAAAGGGATTTGTGCTTCGGGATTTCCTCAAACAGGGAAAGCTGCCCCTTTTTAATCGGGTTTTCCGCCGGGTTGTTGAAAATGACGACCCCGATCAGCCAAGCCATTTCCGGATTTTTTTCACTGCGGCAAAGCATGTCATAAAGAATTTGCTTGTCGATGGAAACAAAAAATGACCGGATGTCCAGGTGCAGATAGAAAGCCGGCATTGAACTGTTATGACTAACTTTTCGCATGAATTGCTGGAGACGCAAAACGGCGGCATGTGTGCCCTTTCCCTTGCGGCAGGCGTAACTGTCATGGATGAATTGCCGCTCCCAGCGCGGCTCCAGATAGCCGACAAGTAAATGGTGAACAATCCTGTCCCGGAAGTGGGCGGCGAAGATTTCCCGTGGTTTCGGGCTTTCCGTGACAAAGCAGGTGGAAGGAAGGGGGCTGTATGTGCGGGTCTTCAGTTCTTCTTGCAGTTTGATGAGGTTTTCCTCGGCGTGTAGCTCAAACTGAAGGGCTGTCCGGCTGCCACGCTTGGTGCGCCGGCAGTTGCCATAAGCCTGGTAAAGATTTTTCATCGAAAATAGTTCAGCGTCGTCCATTTGCCCGACCGCACCGGCAAAGCGCGGTTGTTGTTGTCGTTGGACTGGTGATTCCAGTTCCGCTTGCCGTTTTTGAAATTGAAGTTGGCGGCGTCGGAACCGCATGTCCCCTTACTTCTTCGGATTTGCATCCGCCACCGGGCGCCCATCCCGCAAAGGGTAGGAGGCCCTGTATTCTTATGCCACGTGGGCGAAGGAGACCCAAATAGACTGCCTCGGCTCGCTCCGTTTGCCTATGCTTGCGCCCTCGGCTCACGGATTCTGTCCCTGACGCTTTTTCCTCACACTTTTCAGCCACCCTTCCGTCTGTTTGCTGATATCCGTCACCTGGTTGATCGAAGTTTCAAACGAATGGAAATTGTTGAAAGCCTTGACCTCCTTGCAGATGCGGATAATAACTTTCAGCTCCTCGATCTTCACGCGCAATTCTTCCAGTGTCTGTTCCTTATCCGACAGGTTATTGGCCCGGATGATCAGCTTGATGACCTCCCTGGCAGTATCCCGCAGATCAGTCCCGTGCGTGTATTTGTGATACCGGGCAAAATGTTGCACAATCGTTTCGGAATAAATCAGAAACTTGAAGGCATCCCGGTAGATGGGCAAGTGTTCATATTGGGCCATTATGGCCACCCGAAAATATGGATTTCCAAAATTTGTAGCGAGCAGGGCTTCGCCCTGCACCTAAAAGAAAATAATCAAATGACCAAATGATAAAATAACCTATTTGCCCGACCGCACCGGCAAAGCGCGGTAGTCGTAGACGTGGGACTGGGGAGTCCAGTACCGCTATACGTATCAGAAATGGAAGAAGGCGGCGTCGGAACCGCGTGTCTCTGACGCCCAGGGACAACAACAAGTCAGATGGATCAAATCTGTTATTTTTACTTTATTACATGTCGAACAACATTCCTGCGTATAACCAGTTAACGATTGATCATACAATCCCGCCAGTTCATCCTGCGTGGGCATCCGCCAGTCCGAATATCCGCCGCCACGGTAATTCTCGCAATAGCTTTTAGCATCCTGCCAGTTAATATTTGAGCCGTTATCTTTCGCCGCCCACATCAGGTTTGTGCTTGTATCCAGAACTGTTCCGTTGCTATAGGCAATAAAACGGCCATCGCGCCTGATCTCTTGAGCAGTGGATACGGAAGGACGCGGCGCCATGGCGAGGATCTTTTTTGCCCGCTTCCGCTCCAACTCCGCCTGACGAGCTGCTTCCTTCTCCGCTTCTAAACGTTCTTTTTCTTCGGCTATCTTTTGTCTTTTCTCATCAAGGGCTTTCTTTCTGGCAAACGCGGCTCTCTCTTCCTCCAGTCGGCGCTCATCCGCCTCCAGCTTCCGGTTCTCCTCATCGAGCTCATCTGTGACTGCCGGGGCAGAAGATGATGCGTCATCCCTGACTTTTGCGCTTGCGCCTTTACTGGGAATGAAAAAGAAATTGCCCTCCAAAGAAGATAGTTCCCAAGGCACCTGCCCTGTTGCACGTTTGACCTTGCTGCGAACACTCATAAAGACTTCGTTGATCGTGAGTCCCGGTTTGGAAATGTTTTCAAGGAGAGCCTTCGTGTAGGGGCTGTTTCTTCCTGTTCCATCTCTTGCCACCTGACCGGCACCAGTGGAATAGGAAATGAAAGTACCTGTCGGTGCATTGGTCACTATGGCAAGACCACGAGAGGCGCTACGAAAAGTTTTCCCGTAGGGGTTATCCCGGCAGGCGTCAAGGACGACGATGTTGAGGCCATTGTTGGCATTTTCCATCTCGGTAAGCACCCGGCCTGCATCTATTGCCTCGTATCTAATGTCTCCTTCTTTATTGATACGGGCACCGATAGGGAGAAGGTAGTTAACACCACCCAGCTGAACGCCATGACCGGCATAATAGAACAGACCTACACCGCCTCTTTTTAAATCATTGCCAAAGTCCTCTATAGACTCCATCATCTCCCGATGATTGGCATTCTTCTTCAACGTCACGGAAAACCCTGTTTTTTTTAATGCCGCGGCCATGTCTTGGGCATCGTTCACGGGATTCTTCAAGGGACCAGAGGTGTATGCGCCGTTACCGATGACCAGGGCCGTCCGCCTTTCGGTGGCAGCGGGCAATAGCGACGGAAATACTACGGAGAGGGCAAGCAGGGCCAGAATGACTCTGGAAAACGTTGTATGCATAGAAATACCTTCTCGTTTAGATATTTACTAAAATTTACAAAAATTACCGGCAAAAAGCAATCATCTTCTAATGATTATCATTCGTAACGTTGGATATTCGTCAATAATTTGGCATGCTCACTTTCAGCTTGCTATATTGTAGTTAAGGATTGAGGCAAAGAAAAAGCAAGTTTATCCTTCCGAAGGAAGGAATCTTAAACCAGATGAACCATATTCTGATATGAATTGCTTGCAATCATTCAGTAGTCAATATTAAGATCTGCGCAGGACTTCATTGGTTCATGTTCAAGAAAATACAATTTCCTTGACTTATAGACGACCGGTCTATTATAGTACTGGCAAGTTTAAAAGCAAGGGAGAAGCATCATGGACAGTTACGAACGATTAAGAGAAATTCTGGATGCACATCCGTCAACAGCGCCCAAAGCCAAATCAATTGATGAGATACTGCGCATCCTTTTTACACCGGAGGAAGCGGCTGTTGCCGTCCATATGAGTTTTAAAAACAAAAGCTCGTCCGGCATAGCGCAGGCAGCCGGGGTTCCGGATGACAAAGCAAAACAATATCTGGAAGCCATGGCCGACAAAGGCGTTGTTCATGCCAAAAATAAAGACGGCGAAACCTTCTATGCGTTGCTGCCGCTGATTCCCGGCGTGTTTGAGTTTCCCTTTATGAAGGGCGGCGGAACTCCCATGCACAAACGTCTGGGTAAGCTTTGGGAAGAGTATCATCATGAAGCGTTTGGGAGTTCCTTTGCCGGTAATCCGACGCCGCTGATGAGGGTTGTCGCTGTGGAGAAGTCGATTGCGGCGCAAGACCGCGTTCATCCCTACGATGAAGTTAAAAATTTCATCAACGATGCAAATTATATCGCCGTAACTCACTGCGCGTGCAGAGTCAGCGTGGGCAAATGTGACAGGCCCAAAGAAGTGTGCCTCATTTTCGGTGAAACGGCTGAATTTCTGGTGGCAAGAGGATTTGCCCGCCATATCAGCAAGGAAGAAGGGATGAAGGTCCTCGATTCAGCAGAGCAGGCGGGGCTGGTTCATACCAGCAATAACAGCGCCGACCGCGCTGGCCTGATCTGTAACTGTTGTCCCTGCTGTTGCACGGTTTTGCGGGGAAGAACGCAGTTGAAGCATGCTCACGCCTTTGAACCCAGCCGTTTTGAAGCGCACGTTAAAAGTGAAGATTGCATCGGTTGTGCTGTTTGTGCGGATGAGCGCTGTCCGATGAAGGCAATTGAAATGAAGGAGAATGTTGCCGTCGTCCATACGGAGGAATGCATCGGCTGCGGCCTGTGTGTAACGGGATGTCCGGTAGATGCCATTGCATTGCAGGAAAGAGAGCAACCACCCGCCATTCCGAAAACGATCAAGGAAATGGGGGTTCAGGTCCTTCAGGAAAAAGGAAGGCTTGAAGCTTTTTTGAAGGTCATGCAAAGTTGATGTGTCTGCTGATCAGGAGCATTCATCATGGCGCGAACCAATACACGGGAAGAGATTATCCGCAAGGGAGCTGAGCTGATTCACGCACAGGGCTTCAATGCCACCGGTCTTCAGCAGATCCTTCAGGCGGCGGGCATTCCCAAGGGGTCATTTTATTTTTATTTCAAAAGCAAGGAAGATTTCGGCCTGGCGGTTGTTGATTATTTCAACGCGATCATCAACGAAATCTTCAAACACTATTTGACGGATACGAAGACGGCCCCTCTGAAGCGGCTGGAAAAATTATTTACTTTTTTTGAAGCCTCCTTTCAAAAAAGCAATCAGGCTCTGGGCTGTCCGATCGGCAATCTTTCACTGGAGCTTGCCGACACGAATGAACGGTTGCGCGCGCATCTGGCCGGTGTTATCGAAACGCTGATCGCGCAAATAGCATCATGCCTTCAGGAAGCTAAAAGCGACCAATCCATTCCGGCTGATCTGAATACAATGGATACCGCACATTTCATTTTCCATGGATTTGAAGGGGCCGTCCTGCACATGAAGGTTGTAAAAAGCATTGAACCTTTTCAGTCATTCCGAAACAGCATATTCGGATATTTAAAATATTTAAGGCCGGAAGAAGAAAGATGATCGGGACTCTACCGGTGTTTGACAAAAATCAAAAGCGCGATGGTTGCGATATGATCAACAAACCACGTCCTGAAACTGCACGTGTAAGGACGAAGCTTTCAGGCCCGGCTTTTCCGCCGGAGAAAAGGAGTTGTTATGGGAACCATGCATAAAACCGGTTGTGTTCTTTGCCCGCAGAACTGCGGCCTGGAAGTTGAAGTGGAAAACAACCGGATTATCAAAGTCAAAGCCGATAAATCCAACAACAAAAGCCAGGGCTATATCTGTAACAAGGGTATGAATATCGCCTATCACCAGCATAACGCCGACCGTCTGAAATATCCTCTGAAACGGGTCGGAGGAAAATTTGAACGGATTTCCTGGGATCAAGCCATTGATGAGATTGCCGCAAAGATGATGGACATTGTCGGTACGTACGGTCCCAAATCCTTTGCCTACATGGGCGGGGGTGGACAGGGCTGCCATTTTGAGGCAGCCTTCGGCGTGAATTTGATGCGCGGCCTGGGTTCCCGCTACCACTACAACGCCGTAACGCAGGAATTTTCCGGCATGTTCTGGACTTTCGGCAGGATGTTCGGCCGTCAGCCGGTTTACCCGGAAATCGATTCGCATGAAACCGACTATCTTCTGGCGTTCGGCTGGAACGGCATGCAGAGCCATCAGATACCACAGGCACCGAAACAACTTCTGCGAATTGCCAAAGACCCGAACAAAATGCTGGTCGTCATTGATCCGCGCCTTTCCGAGACAGCAAAGATCGCCAATGTGCATCTGCGAGTCCGTCCCGGAACGGACACACTGCTCATGCGGGCCATGATCTCCATCATTCTGCGGGAAGGATGGGAAAACAAAAACTACATCGCCAATCAGACCTCCGGCCTTGATGACATCAAAGACCTGTTTTTAAATTTCGACGCTCGCGCAGCCATTAAAACCTGCAACCTGGACTTCGATCAGGTGAAGGATATCTGCCAACAGTTTGCCACCAGAAAATCCTGCCTGCGCTACGATCTGGGCCTTTTGATGAATCGCCATAGCGCAGTTTCTTCATACCTGTCCGGTGTGCTTCTTACTTTGTGCGGCCGGATTGGCGTCCGCGGCGGCAATGTATTTCACGGCGCGCTGATGCCGCTGGGAACCCACTCCGATGAACGCGATCCCAAGGCCATGCGTACGGTTGCCACGGATTTTCCTCCCATCATGGGTTATTATCCGCCCAACGCCATGCCCGAAGAAATACTGTCCGATCATCCGGAACGTCTTCGCGCGGTCTATGTTTCCGGGGCAAATCCCCTACGTTCCTACGCGGACACAACGGCCTACGAGAAAGCCTTTGACCGGCTGGATTTGCTGGTGACGGCGGAAATGGCCATGACGGAAACGGCGGCACTTTCTCATTATGTACTGCCTTCCCGTTCCGGATATGAATCCTGGGACGGCACTTTCTTCCCCATGACCTATCCGGGCATTCATTTCCAAATGCGGCGTCCCATCATCGAACCGGACGGAGAACAGCTGGAGCTAGGCGAAATCCATCTGCGGCTGGCCGATAAACTGGGACTGATTCCGCCAATCCCGGACCGCCTTTATCAGGCGGCCGGTGAAAGTCGTGCCGCCTTTGGTCAGGCCCTGATGGAATACGCCATGACGGAACCCAAGGCCATGAAGGCTATGCCATTTGTTGTCGGAAAAACACTCGGTAAAGCAATGGGCTCCGTCCATCTGGCAGCTCTGTGGGGACTACTGCAGGTTACTCCCCAATCCTTCCAGAAAAGCGCTGCCAGAGTAGGATTTGCACCGGGGGCGTCGCTGGGTGAGGAAATCTTCCAGAAAATTATGGATCATCCCGAAGGCATCTGGGTGGGTCAGGTCGATGCCGAAAATAACCTTGCGGAAATCAAAACCGAGGATAAAAAAATCAATCTATTCATTCCGGAATTGCTCGATGAGCTCAAAAGTATTGACGCGCCGCAAGAAGAAGCCGCGCTGGTTTTGCCTTCCGAATATCCGCTTTTGCTCATGGCTGGGCGGCATATGTCCATGAACGCGAATACGCTCATGCGCGATCCGTCCTGGCATAAAGGCAAGCGCGCCTGCACACTGGCCATGCATCCGGATGACGCTGCATTCCTGAACTTAAAGGACGGACAGCAAGTCCGTGTCACAACACAAGCAGGCAGAGAGGAAATTGAATTGGAAGTTACGGATACGGCGCACAGAGGGCACGTCGTGTTCCCTCATGGTTTCGGCCTTGTTTACAACGGCATCAAATACGGTGCCAACGTGAACCGTTTGACCAAGAACACGCACCGGGATCAGTTCGGAACACCTCTGCACCGCTATGTTCCCTGCCGGGTAGAGGCAGTTTAAGAGAATTTCCGTTTTTCCGGTTGATAAAGATAGAAAAAAAATAAAATTGACAGAAAGGCAAGGCAACCGAAAATCAGAAAAGCTGGTGCGTAGGAACCGGTTCGGTCAAAAATCCTTCCGGCCAAAGGAGGCGCCGTAAATCCGGCAATTCCATTGCAGAGAAAAAGCGTGGAATAGATGGTGCCCATCTTTTCGGTTCCGTAATGATGGGCGACTTCGGCCACATAAAGAACCAGGCAGGCACCATAGTTAAATCCAGCCAGTACCACAAAAAGAAAAAACGTCGAATTATTGCCGACGGCAAAGGCAGCGAAAAAGCAGGTTAGACAGGTACTGATCAAGGATAGAAGAATGGTTTTTCTCCCTTCTAGGATTCCTCCGATCACACCCCACGTAATTCTGCCGGTGGCATTGAAAAAAGCGAGGATGCTTACAGCTGTTCCTGTTATAATTGCATTCAGGTGTAAAGAGAGACCAAATGGCTTGATGTTACCGATGGTCATCAGTCCGATGCAGAGACCGGGAAATATGCCGCACAGAAGACCCAGAAAATTTCGGTCTTTCACAAGGTTGGTAATATTAATATCGTGAACCGGTTGAGTCTCGTTTTCCTTTGACGGGTTCTGCAAAAACAGGGAAGCAACGGGCACAATGAAGAGAAAAGCAATGCCCAGGTATTGAAAGATATCGAGCACATGGACCTGGCGTGACAAAAGGTATTCGCCAAGAAGGGAAACAATGATCGGGCTTCCTCCGTATCCAGAAACAACAATACCCGTCACCAGACTTTTGTGCTTGGGAAACCATTTGACCACACACACAATCGGACAAAGATAACATAGCCCCACGCCTGTCGCTGCGCAAACACCGATCAGCACTAGCAGGGAAGAATAGGCACCGCTGGAAAAGCCCGCCGCGATATAACTGCAACCGAAGATGATGCCTCCAAACAGAGCAGGGATTTTCGGTCCCAGACGATCGACAATCCGGCCTCCGGCAAAAATGCACAGCGTAATGATCAGTGAGCCAGTACCAAATATGGTCTGCGTCTGAGTAATGGTAAGATTGCAAGTCTGCTTCAGGGCAGGAACAAACGTACTCCAGGAATAGCCGACACCCAGGCAGATTTGAATAAAGATCGCAGAAATCAAAATGATATATTTTTTCATGAGACGAAGAATAGGACTCAACTTGAAAATGGGTTAAATAAGACTCCTTGTATCTATCAGCTCGAATTTATTAACAACACTTTCAAGTTAGGCAGGTTTCGGATAGTGTCGTTCTCCGAAAATGGCGCGCCCAACACGGATGATGGTGGCGCCTTCTTCGATCGCCACTTCAAAATCGTCGGTCATGCCCATGGAAAGCTCGTCCATTCGGACATTAGGCACGGAAGCGGCGATCTCGTCCCGCAGTGTGCGCAGCGCCTTGAAATATGGCCGGGCATTTTCGGGATCATCAAATAACGGCGGCATCGTCATCAATCCGCGCAAACTTAAATTGGGTAAAAGGGAGATCTGCCGAACCAGTTCCAGCGCCAGTGAAGGCTCTATGCCGTTTTTAGATTTTTCTCCACTTACATTGACCTCGACAAGCACATTTGGTTTTCGAGAATTCAGCCTTGCCCTTTTATCCAGCTCCCCGGCCAGATCCAAACGGTCAACAGAATGAATCCAGTCAAAAAGGTGAATCACATACTTGACCTTATTGGTTTGCAGATGTCCGATCATATGCCATTCAGCGGCTCGTCCGACGACTGGAATCTTTTCCCTGGCTTCCTGGACGTAGTTTTCGCCGAATATCGTTACGCCTGCCTCCATCGCTTCAAGGATGCGTTCAGCAAAAACCGTCTTACTGACCGCCATCAGGCGAATGCCGCCGGGGTCGCGTCCAGCACGGGTGGCGGCCGCAACAATTCTTTCCTGAATCGCACTAATGTTGGAAGCAATGTCTGTTTTCATAAAGGTTTACCTAAAGTGAATGACATCTAAATGCTTCAACTCCTCCAGCACCTCACAGAGCGGCAATCCGATCACGTTAGTGTAAGAGCCGCGGATGGCCTTGATGAAATACGCGCCCTTGCCCTGTGCGGCGTAGCCTCCGGCCTTGTCATAAGGCTCATCGCAGCTTACATACCAGTCCATTTCTTCAGGGCCGATCTTTTTGAACTGCACGGCAGATTGAACAACCCTGGTCCGGAATACCCCGGCGCTTGCGCCGGCAATCGTAAAACCGGTGAACACAGTGTGTCTGCGATTGCTCAATCTTTGCAGCATTTCCAGCGCCTGTTTTTTATTTTTGGGTTTGCCCAGAATCAAGCCGTCTATGACCACAATGGTATCTGCTCCCAGGACCAGGGATTTGGGACGCTGACGGGCAATCACGCGGGCTTTATCGTCCGACAACCGGCGGACATGAGCACGGGGACTTTCACCCGCCAGTTCTGTTTCGTCAATATGAGCAGGAAGAATTTCAAATTGCAATCCCACGGATCGCAAAAGTTCTTCGCGGCGCGGTGATGCAGAGGCCAGGACAAAAGGTAACGATAAAGAAAAAGCCATGATTATTGGTTTCCATTTCAAATACTCCTTTCTTATTCCAAAGAAACCATCCCCTGTCAATTGTAAATTGCCGTTGCAACTTTGATTAACTTGGGATAGTCGTGATGACAAAAGGTGAGTGGAATATAGGAATGATGAAAAAAATAGTTTGTTTGTCTTTGCTGTTGGTTTTTACAATTTCGCAAGCGTTTACAGCCTTTGGGACGGAAAGAATCGTGCAGTTGACGATTCCCGGATGTTTTTCATGAGGAGCCGGCAAAAGGATAGGGACTATCCTTAAAAGAATTGACGGCGTGAAAAAACATCAAACCAAGTATCCGAATTTTCTAATTATTGCTTATGAGGACAAGCTAACAAACCCGGATATAATCGCCAAGGCTTTGAAAGAAGGAAACTTTTTAATCAAGGACCAGCCTGTTTTTCTGAAAGCCTTTCCTGCTGACGGTTAAAGCAAATAGTGAAGTTTTTCGGCCTCCAGCGCATCCACAATTTTTTTCACATCCTGCGATTGCCCCCTTTTGCAGATAAGCAACGCATCTTTAGTTTCCACCACCAGAACGTCTTTCATATCAATCATTGCAACCAGTTTTTTCGGGCTGTAAACAAGAACGTTTTCCGTGTTTTCAAACAGGGCATGAGATCCGCCGGACACCACGTTGCCCTTTGAGTCTTTGGCGGAAATTTCCCACAGGGCATCCCAGCTTCCCACATCGCTCCAGTCAAAATCTGCTGGAATGACAAATACTCCTTTGGCTTTTTCCATCACACCGTAATCAATGGAAACCGACACAAGTCCTTTGTATATTTTGGACACGACACGGTTTTCCGATTCTTTGCCCAATGCCTCTTTGATAGTTGTCAAACCCGTATATAAGTCCGGTAAAAACCTCGCTATTTCATTTAAGATCGTCGAGGCTTTCCAGACAAACATACCGCTGTTCCAGAAGAAATTTCCGCTTTTCAAAAAAGCCTCCGCCTGTATGCGATCCGGTTTTTCACGGAAAGATTTTACGCGCAATACAGAATAGCCATCCGCCTTGCCGGCGGATGAACCGCCCTCCATGTATCCGAAACCTGTGTGCGGACTGGTGGGCTTGATGCCGATGGTGACCAGTGTGTTGTCTTTTTCGGCAACATCAGTGGCCGCCTTGATAACCTGACGATATTCATCGGGTTTGCCGATTCCATGGTCAGACGGCAAAACCACCATGACATCGTCTTTGGCCTTCTTTTGAATATGGAGCGCTGCAAGACCGATGCAGGCAGCTGTATTTCTGCCCACCGGTTCAATCAATATATTCCGCGCAGGAACTTCCGGCAATTGCCTGATCAGTTCCCGGGCATGTTTGCGTCCTGTAACAATCAGAATATTTTTAGGTTTGATAAGCGGCTTGATCCGGTCAACGGTTTCCTGAATAATCGTTCTTTCGCTGATAATGTCCAGCAAGTGCTTCGGTTTTTTCTCCCGGCTGCGAGGCCAAAAGCGAGTTCCTCTTCCTCCCGCCATGATAACAGCATACATAGAAAATCTCCTTTAGGAAACTTCATATACAATCCATCTTGCAAATTCAAGCCCGAAAAGCTATTGGGTTACCATGGTCATAAAGAATTATTCTGAAATTACATTGAAAAAAGGAAGAGAACTCTCTCTTTTACGCGGCCATCCATGGATTTTTTCCGGCGCACTTCAATTCATCAAGGGGCAACCTGAAAACGGAGATGTTGTTTTGGCGAAAGATTCTGCCGGGAGATCGCTGGGATTGGGTTTTTTTAACAAAAAAACCGACATCTGTTTTCGTCTGCTGACTCGAAATGTCAATAACGAAATCCATTCGGCTTTCTGGAATGAGCGTATTCATGCGGCCTACATGCTTCGGAAAAAAATCATTCATGACGGAACCAACGCCTATCGCCTGGTCAACGCCGAGGGAGACGGTTTTCCCGGACTGGTAGTGGATGTTTATGACGATGTACTAGTTATTTCCATCACCACGGCCGGTATGGAAAGACAAAAACAAAACATTCTGGAGGCGTTGCTATTTCATCTGAAACCGACAGTCATCTATGAGCAAAGCGCCGGCCGTTCGCGGAATCTGGAAGGTTTACAGGATCAAAAAGGAATAATTTACGGCAGCAATCCCAAAAGCCGTGTCCGTGTGCTGGAAAACGGCTACCGGTTCGATGTGGATTACATCGGTGGCCAGAAAACCGGATTTTTCCTGGATCAGCGCATCAATCGGGAAAAACTGGAGACTCTGTCTAAAAACATGACGGTTTTAAACTGCTTTTGCTATACCGGCGCTTTTTCTGTTTACGCCGTGGCAGGCGGAGCAAAAAAGGTAACCTCTCTGGACATTTCCAAATCAACATGCACCGCTGCAACGGAACATTTGCGCATTAACGGCTTTCCTGCGCACAACCATCCGGTAATTGAGGCGGATGTCTTTGACTACTTACGCAATCAACAGGATACTTTTGATCTGATTATTTTGGATCCTCCCGCGTTTGCCAAGGCCAGAAAAGATGTGGGCAAAGCCTCCCGCGGTTACAAGGAAATTAATATGCAGGCCATAAGGCATTTAAATCCAGGAGGAATACTGGCCACATTTTCCTGTTCCAATTTTATCCAAGAGGATTTGTTTTTCAAAATCGTCCAAAGCGCGGCACGCGACGCACAGGCTAATCTGCAATTACTGGAACGACTGGAGGCCGGTCCGGATCATCCTCTGGCGCTTGGACATGACGAAGGGCGTTATCTGAAAGGACTGCTGGTAAAAAAAATGTGAAACTTTCCACCGGACCCTCTCGGCCTTGTCTTGAAATGCTTTGCATCAAACAGAATCAAGGCTTGGCAATATGGGAAGCAATTTTATCCTGAATCAGCTTTGATGCGATATTATTACCCGTCAATCCCGAGAAAACAGAAACGGTTGTAACGCCTTTTTCGACATATTCCACCAGAATCGTCACCTTTTCATCGGAAATGACGGCCCTTAGAGAACCACTGGAGATTTTGCGCTCCCTTTCAATATCTCGGCCTTTCAGTTCGGTAACGGTCTTTTTGCAGGCATTCCAGACCTGTTCAATATCGGCATGGTACTGCGTGGTCAGATAACCGTCCTGGTAAATCAGCTTGCCGGAACTGATTCCCATCACCTTTCCGTTGACCACCATTGCGCTGTTGCAGCCTGACAAAAGCATTACCACCGCAAACCATGATAATATTTTGAACTTCATAATTCCTCCTGGACATTTTTCATTTCACATGGAAGTGATGCCTGTCGTCATGCTCTTGATGTTCACATTACAAATTGGGTAAAAAGCGATGAAATTGCCGCCCAGAGTAAAGCTCCCGCTGTCAACAGGAGACAGGCATAGGCCAGCACTTTGCTCCAGGCGCTTTCCGGTCTTTGATCATGGTAGCCCAGCACATATGCCAGCAGCAAGCCAGAGGCAAGCCCTCCACCATGAGCCCAATTATTGATGCCGCTAAAGAGAAATCCAAGGAGAACCAGACCAATCACCCAACCCATCGCTTGTTTGTAGATCGCTTCTCCATACGCACCGCCGCGACTTTTTCCAAAATAGATAATTGCGCCAATCAGACCGCACACGGACGCCGATGCGCCAATCGTAAAAGGAACGCCAGCCATCACGGACACGGCAAACCCGGCGACGCCGGTCAAAAGATAAATGCAGGAAAAACGATGAAGGCCGAATTCCTGCAGGACAAAAGGAGCCAGCTGGTAAAAAGCCATCATATTGAAAACAATATGTAAAATGCCGCCATGCAGAAAGGAGGCGGATAGGAGACTCCAAAAATGATGATAATGCATAAAAGGGATGACACCACTGGCTCCCAGCATTAAGAGGCTTTGATTGGAAGGAGACAAAAAGCCAAACAGGCTACCGCCCATAAAAATTTCCCTTGGATCCAGCAGCAGGGATAAAACAAAAAAAGCGATATTCACATAAAGAACTGTTTGCACGGGCTCAAAAAAGAAGAATAGATTACGGATTTTCCCCGCCGTATCATGCAGTCCGGGCCTGATCAGACCGCAGTAAGGACAGGATGGCTCATCCAAACTGATGAGTTTTCGGCAGTTGGGGCATAAAATGGAATTTCTTTGAGCGCTCATGATGTATTCCGTTAATTGAACCTTTAGATCGTTCTGGGTGGATTTATTAACAACAATAAGGTTCTTTGTAAAGAAAAATGCTCTCTTCCGGTTGACTCTTAGCTTCGAATGTAGGATAGATTCCAAGCGATAGGATATCTGTATGCGAATCAATGATCGGATCACCCTCGAAATCGAATCCGTTGCCTTTGGCGGATCTGGCGTCGGACGCGCCAACGGATTTGTCGTCTTTGCTCCCTTTACCGCGCCAGGGGATTTAGTGGAAGTTGAAATTGTTGAGCGTAAAAAACAATTCGCCCGTGGTCGGCTTCGGAACATTCTCAGACCCTCACCATCCAGAACTTCACCACTTTGTCGTTATTATGAACAATGCGGCGGCTGCTCGTATCAGCATATTGCTTATCCGCATCAGCTCATCATCAAGCAACAGCAGGTTGCGGAAACATTTTTCAGAATCGGTAAAATTGCAGAACTGAACATGCGAGACATCATTGGATCTCCGAGCCCTTATTCATACAGGGGGAAGGCCCAACTGCATGCAGAAAAATGGACCGATGGCTTTCAGCTGGGTTTGATGGACATATCAGGCGGTAAACTTGTAGACATTGAACGCTGTGAAATTATGGATGAAACGATTAACAACCAGCTATCAAAGATCAGGAAAAAGGAATGGGCGGTTTTCAACAACGACACAGTAACCTTGTGGTCGCAATATCCGGATCATTTTTCTGGAACCATTGTGCGTAGAGTAAAGGGTCTGGAATTCCTTATCCCCAAAAACGGATTTTTTCAGGCCAATTTATACCTGACAGACGCTCTGGTGGATGCCGTATGCAATTTGGTCCATGCAAAAAAGAGAGGAACCATTCTCGACGCCTGCTGCGGCTCAGGACTTTTCTCCATTTTTCTTGCATCTGCTGCTTCCCGGACGGTAGGTGTGGAAATCAGGGA
>Ga0209096_1000847_pt1 | contig 36825 bp, 30 predicted proteins | sample AD_UKC034_MetaG_FD_184407 | JGI IMG/M metagenome (GOLD analysis project Ga0209096, IMG submission 184407) | Active sludge microbial communities of municipal wastewater-treating anaerobic digesters from USA - AD_UKC034_MetaG (SPAdes) (version 2) | ecosystem: Engineered > Bioreactor > Anaerobic >...
CTTCAGATTCCACCTCACGGTGGACACCCTTGCCTTTGGCTAACAGTTCCTGCTGCCAAGCCTGTAGCGGACTTGCACCGCCGAGTTATCGCCCATGCCGGGCACACTAAAAAAACTCGCCCGCTTTTTTACAAAGCGGACGAGTTTTCAAACAACGGAGGCGGTTCGACCGGGAATACATCCGCGTCCACAGATGCTGAATTTCATATGCGCCGGAACTGCTTAGCAGATTGAGTCTAACAGAACTTGATTCATGCCGCTTTCAATGCCTTTTTAGCGGCTCTGGCAAGAAATGCTGATCGAGACAGGCCATTTTTCCTGGCAAATCAATCGATTTCGTGCAGCAGGCTCTCAGGCATGCTGACATTGATTCTCCTGGTTCTGTTCTCGAAAGCCGACAAGTCAACCTCAACCATAACCCACAGACCACCGGCAAAGTCGGGATTATTCGCCAGCAGCTCGATACTCGAAGGTTCCGTTATGTGAATTCGCGAAAGAGTCTCAATGAGATTTGAATTTATAGAGTCGCAGAATGTTGGCCGATGATCGTTTGGCATAAAACTTAACTGAAAATCCCTCTTCATTAACTATTGTAGTAAATGGTTCAAGAAAATCGTGGAACAAAATTTCACCGAGGTGCAGCGGAGCAATCAGATTTTTGGGCATGACTTTCAAACAATCTCTCGGTTTCTTAACAACGAAACTCCATTGACTCGATAAAATGGCTCGTGATACGGTGAGGAGCAAAAGCAAATTCCTATCCAATGCCTGCAATGGGGGACGAGATGGCTTCAAAAAAAGAATGGACATGGGATTATTGCGGAACTTTGGCTGGAGTGAAACTTTCCGAGGATGGGAATACCCTGACTTGGTGGGCGAGCCACGTCAGGGAACTGAAAAGCGGGAAAAAGTATGTCGGAAGGCGTTCACAGTCCGTCGATAGTTTCAAGAAGGAAGGCCCAAGTTACGATAACATCACGATCTGGGAACTCGAACATCCCGACTATATCGATAACATGTACAACCCCTTCTACGACGAAGGGGAACCGGATGAAATTGATGGTCCCAGACTGCACCAGATTCCGGAAAACATCCGGAAAGAGCTTTGCGAATATTTCGGAGCCGATTTGACCCGATGGCCCCCTCCGCCGGATACTACAAAGGGCCCGCCGAAATCCCCTGAATCCGTGTCTGGAAAAGACGATCATGGAGAAGAGGCAAAATCTGAGATGTCCCGGATTCCGGATGTTCCATACAAACCGGCGCTGCCTGGGGGAAGCGATCTTGCTGATCTCGAAGCTCTCTTCAGACGCTTCCCCCGGCTTGCGAATACAATTAAGTCGATGTCATTCACTGTCTATCACTTTGGAACTGCTATTCAAAACCGTTTCATGGAAATCGCAGGGGGTGTTCTTTGTCCCGTTCTGAAATCGGAGGCCGATCTCCGCGACCTGATCGCGGTTTTGAAGGATTCGCGCCAGGCTTTGCGACAGTGCGGAACCCTGGGATTGGATGTGAGTTCCGATGTGTTCTGGAAGTTCGCCAATGCAAAGTCTGAATACTCTGATTCCCTGAAAGTCCTGTTCATAAATTCTCCGGCCCTTGGAAGGCGATTTGCCGCAAATCCCCGGAAAGGGATAAGGATTCTCCTTCTTGATGATGAGTTTTTGATGATGACAATTGTTGAACATTCCCCGATCATCGAAAAGTTCATCCGGACCGATGAGGATCTTGATTCATTCATGGAATTGATGGTGAAAACGGCGAGAAACAGAAATCTCAACAGCGACCAGATGTTTCAGGCAATGCCAAAACTGTCTTCAATTCTAGCTCTGAAAGCCGGAAAAGAAGTGTTCGATTTCCTGATCGGCTTGATAAAACGCGGAATATACATGCATGGAATGAATGACCCTTCCTGGTTGCATAAATTGAATCAGCAGCACAAGGGGATTCAGAATAAGGCAGTTTCCATAAAAATTCTGACGAGATTGAAAGAATTCGATGATGTTTTCGAGTATGCAAAACCATATCTTACATCTGATCAGAATGCCAGGAAGGTCGAGGCAGCGTTTCGGAAAATGTACGGGCATTATTTTGGTTACAGCGATCTTCAGGCGGACATGGAGGGAATGATTCCGTCGGTTTTGAAAATCTGTGTTCCGCTCGCGAAGAATCTGGGTGATTTCCTGAAACTGTGTGGCGAAGTTCCCCGCCTCGTCGAAGATCTTCCCCGGGAAGGAGAATCGACTCCGGTTGGCTGGACTCACAGCTTTGACACAAAGGATCTCGAAGCCCGCGTCAGAAAATCCGGATCACTTGAGGATTTCCTGAAGGCATAATCTAGCCCAGGGAACCCGTGCAATACGCGAGCAAATGCAATCGAAGTCGTTATAGTCTGCAAAGGACTCTCTGACCGGCTTGAGATTGAAAAGTATGCATTCAAGGCTTTTCTGGAATATCGATGACTCTCCACGAGTTAGCCAAACTTCATTGACGAAACCGCTTGGGGCTGGTTGGTGTGTTTTTTAAGTCACTGCGTGTAAAATCTTCGGTTTTGAACGCAAAGCAGAAAAGCTGAAACGGCCCACAGGCAGGCGAACGGGCTGAAAAGACACGCTGGTCCCTTCCCTGAGACATATAAAAGACTCAAACGTTTTCCGGTCATTTTTCATCTCTCCAGCTGTTATTTTATTTCACCAATCGGATTTTTTTTGCACACCTGCAAGTCTGAAACGTTTAACTTATAGAACCATGGAAAAAACCGCCGAAAAAATAAATGACGAACAGTTGATGTTCAGACTTTCCTGCAATGATCTGGAAGCTCTGAAAGAGCTTTTTCAACTGCACTCGGGAAATATCTTCAAATTCGCTGTCAGAATACTAAAAAATTCAACAGAGGCAGATGATATTGTTCAGGATGTTTTTCTGCGAATCTGGAAATACAGAGAAAAATACTGCCATCAGCAGAATTTCAGGGCTTGGGCCCTTAGAATATGCCTGAATCTGTGCCTTGATATGAAACGAATGCAGAGGAAAAATCTGACCGGCTTTATTAGTGCATTTGATGAAGGTGATCTGCCGGAAAATTCCCTGGAAGAAACCATTATCACCAATGAACAGACTTTGATTGTTTCAAAAGCTTTTTATGAGCTGCCCTTTGAGTATCAACAACTTCTTTCACTAAGGCTTGATGGTGATTTAAGCGTTCCTGAAACCGCCGAAACTTTGGGATGTTCAATAAGAACAGTTCACTATAAGACAGCAATGGCGATAGATATGCTGAAAAGACTGGCTGGAGAAAAACAATGAGAAGTAAAAAAATCGCAGACCTGGACTTAAACTGCATAAGAGTAAGAAATTCTTTAAATCTGGGAAAATCAGACAGCAAGATGCTGAATCATCTGTCTGAATGTGCAGGATGCAAATCATCTGAACAGCTTTCAAAACCTTTAATTATTGACCAGTATATGCCTCCGATAAACATGACAGGACCAGACTGGGACAAATTCATGGTGAAATTGAATTCTGAGCCAGGGGTTCTTTTGAAAACCGATAAAGTAACGGCAAAGCCCGCCTGGACTTTGCCAGACCTGCCCATGAAAACTTTGGCCCTTGATTTTGCTTTACTGCTTTTAATCTCATTCTGTATATATTTTCCCGCAGATAAAGGTCCTGATGATGCAGTTTACAGACAAAACGAAGCAATGTTCATTTCAACTTCAATCAAAAAGTTCAACGCTTTCAGAGAGTTTATGAGTTCTACCGGTTCCGAAAATAGTAATTTGACAGGAGGAAACCAATGAAATTCAAGAATCTGATTTTGCTTCTTTCGCCTCTCTTATTGCTGTTTTGGGCAAAAATCAGCAATGCGTCTGTCTTTGTTTTAATCTGTATCCCTGCATTTGGACTGATTCCGGTTTCTGTTTTTCTTGCGGCGTCGGCTTCAGGTTTCAGGCAGGTCTGGCAAAGTCTTCGCTCGACTCTGACAACAGATTACAGGTCTGATTTTACAATTGAACAAAGAGTTGAGACTATTCGCCTGCTGGAAAAAATGACTATTGCCTGCGGCTATTTACTAATGATGTCAGCAACCATTATGCTTTTTGCGCAAATCAATGAGCCGAAAGCCATTGGTCCAAACCTGTCTCTGGCTCTCGTGAGCTCTTTTCTGGCGGTTGCTGTCTCGAAACTTGTGCTGCTTCCATTGCGGCTCAGACTCTGCAATCTTTACAGCCGTGAGATGTTTCAGCTAATGAGAAGGGAACTTGTGGAAAGTCTTATCCTGATTGGATTTCCTGTGGCCAATTACATGACAATTCTTCTGGTGCTTTACTCATTTTCAATTCATTAAGGAGATTAAACATGTTCAGAAAAATACCCTGGTTTTTTGCTTTCCTGACTTTTCTGCTGATGATAAAGCTTTCTGGTCCTGTAAAACAGTTGATTAACCTGCCGGCTTTCATAATGGTTTTCGGCGCCCCTGTTCTTTTGCTGATGTCGATTTATAAGCCTGGTGATATTTCAAAGACATTAAAAACCTTTTTCGCTCCTGCAGATGCCGGAATTCCTGTCAACGAAATCTGTTTTTCATCAAGTCTGATATCAACTTATGGGATTATAGCCATGGCAACAGGTATTCTGTGCTCTCTTATGGGTATAATTGCAATTCTGGCAAATCTGGCCGAACCAGATGATATAATGATAAATATCTCCGTATCAATGCTGACAATGCTTTACGGGATTTTTGCTTATCTGTTCATTTGCCTGCCTGCCACTTTTTACCTTAAGGGAATGGCTGAGAGAAACGCATACCTTAAGGAGCTTGAGCAGGAAACAGATTAAACCGGTCACTTGTTTGCGTATTCTGGCGAAATCCGGCCAGTCATTCTGATTTAATCTGGCTACTTTTTAGCGCTTTCCAGAATCAGTGGCCGAATTGCCAGAAGGGGTGGCCGAAATGGCCGGAACGCCTTGCTGAAGCGGCGAACAACTAATTGACCGGACATGTATCATAAAGCCTCCAAGGAGAACATACATGTCCAGCAAGCCAATCAGCATGAGAAAAATGAAAAGAGCCGAAAGGAGTAAATTCTATCGTAAACGCTCTCTAACTCAACACATGGGTGGGGCCAAAAGAAAATATCAAAAGGGACCAGATTTCATTGGCGAAACCAAAAAGAAAACTCGCCCGCCTTTTTGCAAAGCGGACGAGTTTTCAAACTGTGGAGGCGGCCCAACACGGAATATATCCGCGTCCGATTCTTCTCTCTATTTTGAACAAGGATTTTTTCCAGACTGATAAAGCCAATCTTAGATGGCAATCACAACGGGTACAGTAACTCCAAGCTTGATTGCTACAGGCGTGTATATATCGACTTCCTGCTCAGAAGTTTGAATTGAAACGATCAAAGAATACCTGGCTTTTTTATCCCACTTTTGCAAATGTGGTCGTTCACGCCACCAGCCAATTACCGGAAAAACTGCAATGTAATTTGATTCGGCCAGTTCTTTTGCGGTCCCAAGCCAGATATCTGAATGAATTGATCCCCTGTTTCTTGCCTGGCCCAGCAGCCAATATTTTGATGCACTATCCGTTCCCGGATGACCATTATCTTCATCTCTTGCTGCAATATTAATGCGACGAACAAACTCATTTTTACTTTCGGTTGGCGAATTGAGTTCAAACCTTAAGCCATGTGAAGCATAACGATACCGATCTTTCCAGCCAATTTCGCCCGGACCCGGTTCAATAAAATACGACAATGTAACCCGCATTTTTACTTCTGCATTGTCAGGAAAAGCATTAAGAGCTTCTTTGGGCCATGGTAACTCATATAGATGCAGATCATTGGTTACATATCTGCTTTCGCCCTGCTTTTTGGCAAATGGCTGAATTTCATTCTGCGCGATTAAAGTAAGGCTGTTACTCGCGGAGTAAAGAGCCCTCTCAAGCTCTGGCACTCCATAACCGCAAGCTTTAAGCAAAACCTCATAAGAACCCTTGGTTTCATTTTCTAGAAACTGAGCTTTCATGGTCTCAGTCCAATCAGCAGAATGAACCATCAGAGCGCGAACGGTTTCAGGCCAGTAATCTGGGTATTGAACCTGAATCTGCGCGGCAAACCATGCGGCCTGAGCTGTAGCCGCACTGGTCATATTAAATGGGTAAAAATGCGCTGACTGTGGATCATAATAGGTGGACAAAAGCGAGAGGTCGTCGCATTCGGTAGCAAAGCCTGAGCGGTCTATTCCCAGATTTCCGCCCTCCATAAGGATTTCGGGCTTGATTGGCCATTTATTCTCCCATTTTAGTGAAGTTGTAGAAAACGGAGAAAGGCCACCTGCAGGCGCGACAGATTCATAGTCCTTTAATTGTGGGTCTAGAATCTGGTTTAATTCAGTATAAGCACCGACAGTTAACGCATTCCACGATTGCCCGGGATCATGAACAGAACTTTCGCGTTGCAAACCGGGATAATTCGCGCTCTCATTTCCAACAGGCACATTGCCGGCGCTGATGATTATAAATCTTTTCAGTTCGTCTTCTGCTCCAGAACACAATTGATCAAGCTCACCCGACCACGAAGAAGGGCGACCCACATCTCTTGAATCTTCAGCTGCAACGGCCATGCAAAAAATTCTATCTGGCTCTGGTGCGAGAATCTCAGCCTTGAAAATTCCCTGAGCGGTAACATATCCCCATAATGCTGGTTCATTCTGTCCTTTAGGGGGCAAAATTTTAACCGATTCCAGATAATGACTTAGTTTAATAATCTCATTATGAGTTAAAACTTCCTGAAGATTACCATAAGCAGTTACTCCAGCCACAAGCGTGCCATGCATGTGATGATCGTGAGTCCCCCAGTCATTATCTACAGTCTGGCAATCTTCATCTCGCAAAACTGGTTTAAGCAGAGGATGCCCGTTGTTTACGCCTGTATCAAGAATACATATGGCAACCTTTGAGTCAGGCGAGACTTTTAGCCTGTTGAGTATATTCTCCACCCATTCTGCCTGTTCCTTATTGTTTTGATCAAGCCAGAATGCCGCAGTGATTTTGGCTCGACGGTATTCGGCTATATCGTCGGATAAACTTGAAATTGTGGCCAACTGGCTATGATTAGCACAGATAACCTTTACAGCTCTTTCAGGAAATTTGAGAACGCCCGGCTTTACTGGAATTTTCAACTTAATCAGCAGTGCTTCAAATTTATCAATTATTTCATCTTTATCAGAGCTTAGCCAGACCTCACACCATTCTGATTGATCTGCAGGAATCAGTTTTTTAGAATCCAGCCAGAATGATTCAACAGCAAGAGCTTTGCGAATAGCCGAAATACTGCCAAGCAAATCGGCGTTTTTGGGGTTGCCAGCTTTTGTCTGTTGAGTTGCATACTGATCTAATTTATCAAGAAGTGCGTCTTTTTTAGTTTTTGGAACGTAGACGGTCGCAAAAGTGACTTCTTTTGGCTTATTTTTTACCTGAACAATCTCAGTTCTCACGTTAAGCAGTCTTGTTCTATTGGCTACATCTCTTCCTACAAAGTTTTCCAAGCCCTTTGTAGCCAGCTCGAAACCGGCTTCGCCCTTGAATTCGAGATAAATTCCATGACGATTGGTGTGATAGACGATCTCTTCACGACCTGCTTCCTGCCAGGCATTGGCAAGCTGCTCTTTGAGTATGGCGCTGTGACGAACGTTGTCTCTTTGAGGCCGATCTTTGTTTATTGGCGAGCTTTTCCCAGTGTATTTATTGCTCTCGAATTCTTTGATCAGCAGGTGTGGCAGTTGCTTTTGCATCAGGTAAGATCCTCATAATTATTTAGTGTGTGTATTCTGTTTTTCTTTTAAACTTTGCAATAGCTCATCGCCACTGACATTGCTGCGATCAGCAAGAATGGCAATCTTAATGGCATCTCTACAGGCAATGTCTATTTCAGCGTGACTCAGGCCTTCGCTCTGTTGCAGAATCTTTTTCCAGGCGAGACCTGGGCCTTGAAACATGGCAAGAACATTGGCAATCAGTGCTTTTCTTTGTTTTGAATCTGGCAGTTCATAATAAAGAACATCATCGAAACGGCGGTAAAGTGCTTTGTCTAATAATTTAGCATTGTTGGTTGCTGCGATAATAAGACTGTCAGAGGTGTCCTGTTCGATGAACTGCAAAAAAGCATTGAGAACACGGCGCATTTCGCCGACATCGTTCTCGTTTGAGCGGTCGCCGCCAATGGCGTCAAACTCATCGAAAAGATACACGGCGTGTTCCTGCTGGATCATGTCGAATATCTGGCGCAGCTTGGCGCTGGTTTCGCCCATAAACTTGGTTACCAGCCGGTCAACCTGGATGGTGTGCAATGGCAGGTGAAGTTCTTTTGCCAGAACCCTTGCAGTCATGGTTTTGCCGGTACCGGGTGCGCCGATTAAAAGAAGTTTGCGGCGATGCTGTAAACCATGGGATTTGAGCTTATTCTGCTGGCGATATTCGTGTATTATCCGGTCAAGACGACCGCAGATTTCGGTTGGCATAACCATAGCGGTCAGCGGAACAGAGGGTTCTTCGGTTAAAACCAGCCCCTTTAAATCACGCGGAAACGGAATAACCACCCGAGGACCGGCTTTTTTTCGCTCGGCATCGACAATATTGCGAATATCCATTGCCAGCGCGGTGTGCCCCTGCCGCGCTTCATAAGAAGCGACCTGCAGAGCCAAGGTATAGAACCGCTCAAGATCATCACTGTAATGTGAGCGAATCAAACTTTTTATCTGTTCTGCTGTAGCCATATTATTTACCTTCGTTAATCATAAAATACTTCATTTGGTGCCAGACTTCAATCAGTTAAGCAAGGAAGTCTGATGTTTGCATTGCCAAGCAGATTACGAAACTAAAATCAATAATTGTAGCCCAATTTTGTAGAGTGCACAGCTATACAATTCATGCTGTAGTTCAAGGTGCGAAGCAGTGTTTTAAAATGCCTTCATTGTTTCCAGACCTGCATTCCCGGATTTTATAGCTAATTTTTCCATAAATCCGGCCGAATAGGATCGGCACCAGTCCAGCGTAAAAAATATTTTTAATTTCATTTTTTATGCTTGTTTTTTCTCGCAAAACATGCTATAATTTATGACATGAACAAATCATCAACCCGCAGAACACAGAACATCAAAGGAACTCATTACGTTTTCGAGGACTACCCGTACTGGGACACATCGAAGAAGCAGGTGAGACATAAACGTGTCTACATCGGCAAGCTTGATAAAGACGGTGAGTTTCTACCTAATAAGGCATATCAGGCCCAGGAGAAGCTTCAGGAGCTTCAAGCGAAGGCAGAGACTGTTTCTCCCAAACCTGCTTTAAGAGTTTATTGCGGAGCGACGCATCTGCTTGATGCGATCGCCAAAAGATCGGGAATAATTGATGATCTCAAAACTGCTTTCCCGGAGGACTATCTTAAGTTGCTCTCTCTGGCCTATTACCTGGTGCTTGAGAGCGACAGTCCCATGTATCGTTTTTCCAAATGGGCGCATAATCATTCCCATCCGCTTGGTGAAGACATTCCAGACCAGCGCATCAGCGAACTCTTCTCCAGTATCAGCGAAAACGCCAAGATGATGTTTTTTGAGAACCAGAGCGCGCGCAGAATTGAAAAGGAACACCTTGTATATGATACGACCAGCATTTCATCATACTCAGAGATGATCAATCTGGTAAAGCGTGGCAAGAACAAGGATGGAGACCCTTTGCCGCAGATCAATCTGGCGCTGGTATTCGGCCAAGATTCCATGATGCCGGTCTATTATCGGAAGCTTCCGGGCAACATCACTGATACGATGACTATTCGCAAGCTGTTGAAAGACATCGAGTTTATCAAATGTAAAAAGGTTAAACTCGTCATGGATCGAGGCTTTTTCAGCAACAAGAATCTTAACAGCCTGTTTCAGAACCATCACAAGTTTCTGATCGCAGGAAAGCGCAACTCAAAATTCGTTGGAACGCTGATTGAGAAGGTTCGGGAGAGCATCAAGGATTTCTCCAACTATGATGTAGAGCAGGATGTATACAGAATTTCAACTATGGAGAAGTGGCCATACGAAGAGTACGATCGTGATGGAAATGTAATTCTTGAAGCCGAGCGACGGATCTATGTCCATGTCTATTACAATGGCCAGCGAGCCGAAGAAGAAAAGACGAGCTTTATCAAATCTCTGGCTGATTGCCAGTCTGCTATTCTGGAAGGATCCTGCTCAGATGCCCAGCAGACAGTCTGCGACAAGTATTTTCAAGTTAAGACAACACCGGCAAGAGGCGCCAAACTTCAATACAATGACCAGGCAATACAGGACCACATTAAGCACTTCGGCTATTTTGCCCTGTTGTCCAATGAAATCAAGGATCCATCTGAGGCGCTATATGTTTACCGAAACAAAGATCTGATCGAGAAGTCCTTCGGCAATCTCAAGAACCGACTTAACATGAGGCGACAGCTGGTGAGCTCCAGCGAGAATCTGGAAGGCAAACTCTTTGTTCAATTCATTGCCCTGATGCTTGTTTCAGGAATACATAAAAGCATGAAGGACGAAGGCCTTTATAAAAATTACTCTATGCAGAAGCTGCTGGATGATCTGGATGTGATTGAAAGATACGATTTCCCCGGCAAAAAAGCTCATTTCAGCGAAATCACAAAGAAACAAGACGCACTATATAAGTCTTTAGGGGTTAACCCGCCGGGCATGTTATAATTTCCGGGAATGCAGGTTCCAGAAATTATTACGGGATATCAGGAATAAGCCGTACAAAACCAGAAAACTCGCCCGCTTTTTTCAAAGCGGACGAGTTTTCAAACTGTGGAGGCGGTTCACCACGGAATATATCTACGTCCACTTTTTTCTATTTGCAAAGGCAACAATCTGATATATACTTATAGTAGCTCATCTGCCACGTGTAGAAGGAGTAACGGCACCGTCATCCAATGGATGGCGGTGCCTGCTTTTAGGTGAAGTTCCGCCATTCTCTTTCCAGCTTTCTTCGCTGATGTTCTCGCTCCACTGGATATGCTGTCCACAAAAGATAGTATTCAAGACGTTCATCCAGAACCACAACATAGCTGAAGTCTTCAAGCGCAAGCAGAACTCTGGTTTTTCCTTGTCTATGGTTTTTCCAGGTTTTGATACCATGCAGATGCCCGGTATCAATAATTGATCGTGGCCAACAGATCCTTTCACATCGACGCAAATCAGGAATTCTTTCATCTTCTATTTCGCCTTCTGAAATCAAATGCCAGAAAGTAGCTTCCTTACCCTTAAATATTGGAATTTTTTTCAATCTGAATGGTCGACTGTTAAATTCCGGCATATCATCTACGAAATCTTGCCTGAAAATAGAATATATGCGTTCGATGTACTCAGACCAGTTCCCGCTGAATAAAATCAACTCCGGCAGCCAATCATTCGTTGTCATAAAGATTACGTGGATACCAGTGAAACAGATTAAATTTCTTTTCGGTAGGCAAGGTTGATGACTTTAAGGTGTAACCGGCTCTTTCCTTGATGCGCTGAACGATTTCGATCTTTGCCGGACTTTGGCTAAGCCCTCTACGGTCATAGCCAACCGCCCCCATTAACAAATCTGTGAGCTGAAGAAGCTCTGTTTCGTGCGAACGAACCTGCTGTATTTTTTGAATCATTCGTCGATTGAAATCAAATTTACTGTTTTCGAGCACTTCTTTGAGCTTCTTGACCTTGTTATTGCTACAGGTATCTTTTATGTCGAGATAAATATTGTAGCGTCTGTCAGGTTCCAAAATGGTATTCAGCAACAAAAAATACATTTTATAATACCAGGTGTTGTGATCCTGCAAAAAGCGATCATGCTTGAGGTTTTGTTTCTCATTGATCGTTACGCAACGAAAATGAAGTTCCCTGCTGTCGAAGAAAAAATCGACTACGGCTTTGTAGAAAGCTTTCTGACCAGGTGACACTTTTGTCCACTTAACTTCAAACAGCGGACCCAGGTTATGTTCCCGCTTGATTTCTCTTATACGCTCAGAAACTGATCTTGCCTTATCTTTTTTGCACCAGACAGAACCCAGAAGCATAACCGGGCTGTTGTCATTTTCAAGATGGCAGCTTTCATCGCAGTAAATATTATATTCTTCCATTTTATTTACCCTTAAATGTTACTGAATCTAGTTTCTCATAATTCAGCGCCATGGCCGCCTTCTCTTTCTGCCGCTTTTTTTTCATCAAATGATTACAGCTAACATTTATTTCTGACACTTCGATTTAATGAATTCAAACATTGGGCGAAAGACATTAAAGCACTCTACTGGCAGAGTTGACACTACTTCTCTTGCGAAAGTTGTTTTACAGCTATCGGATTTAAAAGTAATCTTATTCCCGCCAGGACAAGGCTCGCTTTGAAAGAAATCAGCAGTCGCGCTATGACCATAAAAAAGGTGTTCGATCTCACAACAGGAGTCGCCGCCGAAGGTTTCGCCTGTCACAGAGTTTCGAATAACCTGTTTTTGAATATCAGCATGAGCTGGAACAGGTATCATCAAAGCGTAAGACTCTCCCTCTTGCCATTTTTTGATTTTTCCTTTAAAAGGATCACTTTCAGTTACTGTACCATTCAAACCGTTCCATTGGTCATAAGCCTTATCAAAATCGAAAAGAGCAAAAACAGGCAGGCCGCCCATTTCTCTATGAATACGATTGTCAGTCAGCAATTGCTTGATATAAGTGCAACTGAAGGCATAGAAAGGAATGAATGGCATTTCGTCATCATTCAGTTTATACCAGGCTTCTTTTATGATAATCGGGTCGGTGCTGCCCTCGGTGAACAGAACAGGTTTGTTCTCAATCTGAATCGCGTTAATTATGCTTAGCAGCTGCTCCTGCTCGGAATATTTTATCAAATCAGAACTTAACTTTTTTATTGCAATGACTTTTGGCAAATCGTAACAATTGACATAATTGTTCTTGATATCGAAAAACTTGATCTTTCTTCTATCATGAGGAATCAGTGTCACCGCACTATGGCTGCTCATCAGCACATGATTATTCTTTGAAGCCGCATCGGTAATATCAAAAACCTGCTTGAGAAAATCATACTGCCACTCGGGATGCAGAAACGAGTCTGGTTCATCGAGTAAAGTGATACAATTTCGATCCTTGAATAGTTCAACAATGGCGTAGATATAGACTGTCTGGAATTGCCCATCGCTGAAATGACTTGTAAAAGCATTCATTCCGGTGGCAAGTTGGAGAGGTAGAGAAATCCCAGCCAACATTCCCAAAGTTTTTAGATTGTCGAATTGCCGAAAAACATATCCAGAATCTTTTCCATTGAATCTTACACGGAATAGCTCAACATTTACGGGAATAGTATAAACATCTTTTTTCTCGTCATATAGGCTGTTTAGATTGAATTCGCCCTTAATACAAAGAATCAAAAGATCTAGAAATTCCCGAGCAATGCCAGTTATACCCCAGAATCTTGTTGCAGAATCCAAATGGTCAAAATGTTGCTTCTTGTTTACTAATAGATGACGCTTTAGAGTAAATGTAACAGTGTCGCCAACCTTGGTAATTCCAAGTTTGTTGCAGATATAGCTGCGAGCTTTGTTCTGGTCTGGCTGTATTAAAAGCGTAGCCAGAAGCAGCTCTTTGTAGTCAGGCCCAATCCCTAAAAAATAACGCGATTCGTTCGGATCAATTTGCTTTATTCGCCTGCGAAAGGCTGTTTCATAGCTTTTAACCAATTTGGTAACAGCCGTGTTATGCCCGGAATAGTAAGCCAAGACATTGTCTGGCAAAGAGACATTGCTAGTTGTTGTTCTCTTTTTTCCTTCAATAAAGAATTCGTTTGTATCCCATTTCAGCTCAAAATTATTCCCATTGATTTCATAACCTAAGCTGTAGGCAAATTGAAGTCTGGCTTTACGCCGCCTTGAATTGTAAATGTGATTAAAAATTTCAATCAGCGCTTCAAATAAGTTCGATTTCCCTGTTCCATTTTTACCGACGAAAACATCAATAAAGCTATTGCCGTCAAAAGAGAGTTCGAAATTTTTCAGATTTTTGTATTCACTGATTAAGATATGTTTTAAGCGCATGGCTTACACCTCAAATCTTTGCCATCATGGCATTGAGTAGATTTGTGCGGCTGTTGGCAGCAGCGTTGATGTTTTGTTCGAGTTCATCGCACAGTGCCATCAACTGATCGACTCTTGTTACAATCTGTTTTTGTTCATTTAAAGGAGGAATAAGAATTGGAATTAAGTATGCTTCATTACGGTTTAGCCCAGGTTTAATGCCTTTGCCTAGATTCTCCAGACCCAATGTATGAAACAGCTTAAATGAAAATTCCAGATCCAGAGCATCAGGCGGTATACAAAAATATGCTACGTCAGTAACCCAGCAGCCATCCGTTTTTGATAAGTTGAGAGCGCCTGCGGAACCTTTTCGACCAACAACAATACACTGACTTGTTACAGATGGAACACTATGACTCCCGACAACGCCGTTAGAACCATAAACAGGATACTCACCTGAGTTTGATCTCTTTTCAGAAGGTAAATTATCTCCATATTCCAGACTAAAAATATCGCCAAACCGGCAAACCACCCAGCCAAAAGGTATATTAAGATTAAATTCAATTTCAGTGATTGGGGGGAGAGGTTTTTGGGGTTTGAGTTTGCCGGCTTTGATCAGGCGGGCTTTTTCGGCGGCGATTTCTTTTAAGAGTTCGCTGGCGGGCTGGTCGTTCGGGTCCTGCGGCACGAGTTTGCCCATGACGGCCAGTTGCAGAATGGTTTTGCGCAATTCGGCGACGTTTTCTTTCACCGAATAGAGTTCGGCGAAATAGCTGGTGATGAAGCGCCAGGCGCTGCTGAAATTTTCGCTGTCGGCGGCTGAAAGCAGCTGATTTATCGCCGCCGCATGGGTGTCGAGGCTCATCCTGTCTCGCTCGGCGCGCAACCGCTCAAGCTCATCACACCGCCCCATCAACTGCTCGATCCTCGCCACAATCCGCTTTTGTTCCACCAAAGGTGGAAAAGGAAAAAGCGCAGATGTAAATTCATCAATAACGATGCTTTCAACGGTCATTCCTTTTTTGGCAAGCTTCGACAAAATAAAACTTTCGAAACCTTTCAGCATCATTGCCACATAGGTTGCGTAACCTTTTGCAAATGGAACCAATGCTTTCAAATCTTGATTGATTGTGCAAGGCACTTTGTTGATCGCTACTGGGAAAGTTCTACGCAGAATCCCGCTTCGAACAACCATCAGTATAGATTGGGCTGGAATCAGTGCAAGACCTGAATTTAATCCGGCCTCAGTAATATGATCCTCAGAATCCATAATGGAGTCACTTTTCATGTCTTTGGCCGAAACCCATGGAATCTCGCCATTCCAGAAAGCAGGCTTGTTAGTGCTTGGAGTTTTTCCACCGACGAAGAAGCCTAAGTCTGTGAGAGAAATGAATTCCCAGCCAGATGGCAGGTTATCCAGTGCTTTGATTTTTAAGCCCGTAGAATTTTTGCTTGATAGTTTGAGTTTGCCGGCTTTGATCAGGCGGGCTTTTTCGGCGGCGATTTCTTTTAAGAGTTCGCCGGCGGGCTGATCGTTCGGGTCCTGCGGCACGAGCTTGCCCTGCATGGCCAGGGTCAGAATCAGTTCGCGCAGCTTTTTTATGCCGTCAGGCGTATCGAAGGCCGTATCAAAATGCTGCTCAAGCAGCTTTGGGGTTTCTTTATTCATTTTTTGGTTCCAGGACTTTCCAGTGGCCGCCTTTTTTGGGGCCGACTCTCGCTATCCGACCAGTTTCCTTGAGTTTTTTCAGATTCCATTCAACGCCTCTTGCAGATAACCCGGTTGTCTGACTCAGTCTGTCGATGGTGATGCCGGGGTCATCTTTCATGGCACGAATGATTCTTTCCACAGTTTCTTCCACAGTTTCTTCCACAGTTTCTTCCACAGTTTTTTCCACAGCAAAAGGAAAAACCACCCGGATGAAATTGGGCTTTATTTCAAACGCCTGGCGACCATACTTTTCGACGATACGCGGCACTCCTGAACCAAGTTGTTCAACAATCTCAAGGTCGCGGAAAACTCTCATCAGTTCTTTGTTCCTTGGGGTTGAATAACCGCTGAAGAACTCCTCTTCGGTAACTCCAAAAGGCAGCCCCCCGGCAGAAGTTATTTCGAGACGATCCGAGAAAAACTCAAATTTAGGAACGGCCCCATTCGAGTAATCGTTATGAACAATCGCATTAACGACAGCTTCACGCATGGCCAGGTTGTTGATCATCTCGCGCTCATGACGCAACGGGTAACCAATTTTTGTAAAAATGGTATTTTCGATATCCATGCGGGCCAGAACATCTTTTAGTGCCTTTATCAGAGAGCATCGGCCAAAATCACGGTTTTCAACCAGTTCTAAGCGGGTTTTATCGGCATACTTGGCAACCTGAACAGACACCCCATTTTCATCGGCAAGCAGGTAGGCAGCAAAATTTGGCTTTCCTTCAGGCGTAAGCAATTCGAGATTCTGCATAAAAGCCTGGTTAAGATGCAGGCCGCGCGATTCATAATAAATTTTGAGCTGCTCGAAAGTAAGATTGAGGCGGGTTGACTGCATGCGCCCAATCGTATTTCTAACTCTTCTGCTGAGCAAAGATTCGATCATCTCCTGTGCAATTGGCTCTGTAGAACTGCCAACGCGCATAAAGCAGCCCTTCTCGGTCATGCCGTATTTTCTCAAGAAGTAGGGCTTCTCAAGACCACTGGCAACAATGATTCGAACAATCATCTTTTCTTCGATTCTTTCGAGAAATATGTCGAAAAGCCCCATTATGGAAGGTTGAATATTGTTCTTCAGGCGATCCTTAACTTTAAGTTGAATCGCATCAGCATCATCCAGGCCAGTAACCCTGCCGGAATCATCAACGCCGATATGTATCTCGCCGCCGTCATGCGAATTAAGAAAACCGACCACTTCTTTTTCCAGATTATCGGTTAGCTCACGTTTATTTTCAATGCGCCGGTTCTCTGTCAACACTGGCCTCCAGGCGTTTTCACCAGATCGCTAAATTCGTTATGTACAGGAAAATTCTTCTAAAATTTGGCCGGAGCATTAATTGTCCAACGCTCTGTTGGACAATTTGCTTTTCGGATATTTTCAAAAACAGGGCAGCCTTTTCGTTAATCATGTCTTATCTCCGAGGCAGGCGATCAGCTCTGACTTAAGAGCCTCCTGTGCGGCTTGCAGCTGTGCGACGATCTTCTGGTAATCGGCCATCAGCTCTTCGGGGTCACGGTGATTGACTTCGATTACGTGCGGGTTTTTGCAATCGAGATTGTAATTGCGGGCGACGATTTCTTCTACCGGTACCTTCCAGGCGTGCTCGGTGGTCTTGCGCTTGTTCCACCAAGCTTTTTCGCGGTCGAATTCCTGAATCGTCAGCGGCTTTGAGCGTGAATACGACTTGTAGCCTTCCGGGTAGGGGTGCTCGAAAAACCAGACATGCTTCGTCGGTTTTCCCTTTTCAAAAAAGAGAATGTTGGTGTTGATACCGGTATAGGGGCTGAAAACACCTTTGGGCAGGCGCACGATCGTATGCAGATTGAATTCTTCGAGAAGCTCGCGTTTGAGCGTGGTCTTAACCCCTTCGCCGAACAGAAAGCCATCGGGAAGAACGACAGCGGCGCGGCCGACATCAGGCTTGAGCAGATGCATGATCAGCGCCATGAACAGATCGGCGGTTTCGCGGGTCTGGTATTTTTTCTGAAAGTTTTTCTCGATGCCGTCTTCTTCCATGCCACCAAATGGCGGATTGGTGATGACGATATCGACGCGGTCGCGCGGGCCGTAATCTTTAAGCGGCCTGGTCAGAGTATTGTCGTGCCTGATCCGGCTCGGAACATCGATACCATGCAGCATGACATTGGTCACGGCCAGCATGTGCGGCATCGGCTTTTTCTCTACGCCCATAATATTTTCGGCGATTTTTTTGCGGTCTGCATGGGTTTTGGCCTGTTTCTGCAGGTGTTCGATGGCGTTGGTCAGAAAACCGCCGGTGCCGCAGGCCGGGTCGAGAATGCTCTCGCCAGGCTGCGGATCGATCATGTCTACCATGAACTGGGTAACGGCGCGTGGCGTGTAATATTCGCCGGCATTGCCGGCTGACTGCAGGTCAGCGAGAACCTTTTCGTAGATATCATTGAAAAGATGGCGGTCAGACGATGAGTTGAAATCAAAGTCGAACTCGATGGTATTGATCACCTGTCGCAGCAGGGTTCCTGATTTCATGTAGTTGTAAGCATCTTCAAAAACACTGCCGACGACCTTGCCGCGTTCAGAAACACCGGCGGTTGTCGCCAGCTTCTTGAGAGCCGGAAACAGATCGTTATTGACGAAGTCGATCAATTCTTCGCCGGTAATACCTTCGGGGTTCTTTGCCCAGCTCGACCAGCGAAACCTCGATGGCAACGGCGATTTGTAGTCAGAGATGGTCAACTGCCATTCGGTTTCCATGTCGTCGAAAATTTTGAGGAACAGCAGCCAGGCCATCTGGCTGATTCTCTGGGCATCGCCGTCGACACCGACGTCTTTGCGCATGATGTCCTGAATCGTTTTTATGAGGGTGGTTATAGACATTGCGTTTTCTCCGTTGAATCAGGCGCAGTACAGGGCCTGTTCGAGCTCTTTAACTGCCTGCTGGTAATTTTCGAGGCTGCCGAAATCCTTGATGATTTCGACCGGGGTGCCGATTTCCTTGAACGGATCTACCGTCAAAATGCGGGTTTCTTCGATATGCGTCACGCCTTCGTCGGCGTATTTATCGAGCAGTGCAGCGAGAACACGGCGGGCCTTTTCCCCATACTTTGCGAAGTAGTTCTTCTTTTTAACATTCTCAGCCCGTTCTTTGCGCGAAAGTGGCGGCATATCCCAGGCGACGTGGCAGACGATATCGAACGGGTCGAGGTCTTTGCCGATTTCTTCGGCGAGCGCCTCAAAAAACACGCCTTCGCGTGCCAGTTCTTCGATGACGGTTTTCTTCTTTTCGGCGTTGTTCCAGCGGCTCAGAAAATCATCGAGGCTGGCGAATTCCTGAGCCAGGGTCTTGCGTGTGTAATCCTTTAACGACTCGGTGATTAATTTGCCATTGGCGTCGAAATACTGCACGCGTTCTGACAGCACCTTAACTTCGACATTGTTCACGATGTATTTTTTAGGCTCTGCCGGCTCAGGCAATGGATCGCCAACCGTGTGACCTTCGCCTTCACTGAAACCACTTCCACCATCTTTTTCTTCGCCTTCAGGGTAATCAGGGTCGGCCGGGTCGCTCTCATCAGGGGGCACCGGCGATTCACCGCTTTTGGGCTGATAGATGACGACCGGGTCGCCGTCGAAATCTTTGTCGGCAAACAGCTCGGTGGCTTTTTTGAAATCCATGATCGTGAAGAAATACTTGTTGAAGTCTTCGTTGATGCGGGTGCCACGCCCGATTATCTGCTTGAATTCGGTCATCGACTGAATATGCTGGTCGAGAACGATCAGTTTGCAGGTTTGCGCGTCAACGCCGGTGCTCATAAGCTTTGAAGTGGTAGCGATAACCGGGTAGCGTGATTCGGGAAAAATAAAATTTTCGAGTTCGACCTTGCCTTCTTCGTTGTCGCCGGTAATGCGCATGACATACTTCGAATTTTCGGCGACCAGATCGGCATTTTCATTAACCAGAGCCTGGCGCATGCGCTCGGCATGGTCGATGTTGTCGCAGAAAACGATGGTTTTATCGAAACGGCCGGTATTACGCAAAAAATCGCTGATTTTGGCGGCAACCAGCTCGGTGCGTTTTTCGAGAACGAGTGAGCGGTCCATATCCTTGAGGTTGAAAATGCGGTCTTCGATAAGGTTGCCGTTTTTGTCGGTCATGCCTTTTTTGGGGCGCCAGCCTTCGAGGTCTTTGTCGATATCGATGCGCACAACCTTGTAGGGTGCGAGAAAGCCGTCTTCTATACCCTGCTTGAGCGAATAGGTATAGATTGGCTCGCCGAAATAATCGATATTCGACACATCTTTTGTTTCTTTCGGCGTGGCGGTCAGGCCAATCTGGGCAGCAGACGAAAAATATTCGAGAATCTGGCGCCAGTTGGAATCTTCGGCGGCGCTGCCACGGTGGCACTCATCGACGACAACCAGGTCGAAAAAGCCCGGGCTGAACTGTTTGTAAATGTTCTTTTCTTCTTCGGTGCCGGTAACAGCTTGATACAGCGATAGATATATTTCGAAGGATTTGTTGACCTGGCGATTCTTAATCTTGGTCATCACTGAGCCGAAAGGCTTGAAATCGTTGGTCATGGTCTGATCAACCAGCACATTGCGGTCGGCCAGAAAGAGAATGCGCTTTTTTGCTTTTGCTTTCCAGAGGCGCCAGATGATCTGAAAAGCCGTGAACGTCTTGCCAGTACCGGTTGCCATGACCAGCAGGATGCGATCTTTTCCCTGCGCTATGGCTTCGATGGTCTTATTGATTGCCAGAAGCTGGTAATAACGAGGTGTTTTATTACCGCCGTCGCTGTAGTAATCCTGGGTTATCAGGGCTTCCTGTTCAGGGTTGATGGTTTTGCCGTTCTTGAACAGATTCCAGAGATGGTCCGGGGAAGGAAACTCGTCGAGGCTGATATGCTGTTCGATTTTACCTGCAGTCGCCATGGAATTGTGGAACAGAAAAGCATCACCATTGCTGCTGAAAACGAAAGGCACCTGCAGCATTTCGGCATAGCTCAGCGCCTGCTGCATGCCGTCGCCAACCGAATGGTTGTTGTCTTTGGCCTCGATTACCGCAATCGGAATACCGGGCTTGTAAAAAAGAACGTAGTCTGCCCTTTTGTTTTTGCCGCGTGTATGCATTTTGCCGCGCACGATGATGCGGCCGCTGGTGATCGGAAACTCTTCGCGCACCTGGGTGGCAATGTTCCAGCCAGCTTTTTCGAGGGCCGGGGTTATGAACTTCGTACAGATATCGCGCTCAGAAAGCCGCTTTTTACTTATGTTATGATACCCCGGAACACTTTCGGTAAATTCAGCATTCATCTTTCACTTAGGCCTCTCGGTTCATTTTGCGTTCTATAACTAACAACGTGACAATCCTATTTAATGGAACATTATAACAATTCGAACGTTTGATGCAAGGTTTATAAGGCTAATCTGTCACCGCCAGTTAATTTCTGACCCATCTTTGTGCATTCAAAACTATTCATTTAGCCTGATTAGGCAAGAGGATGCTTTGCATCCTCTTAGAAGCTAATTTGCACAGAAAACGGCTTCAGTCAAGGATCACCGAAGGTGATGAGCGAAGCGAACATGTCCTTGACGGAAGATGTTTCTTGTTGCTCCGGGACAACGAGAATGCACGGTTTGGTGGGTCTAGAAAAATCGCTGGGTGGGTCAGAAAGTCGTCGTTGATAACAGATTTTATGTTTGAGCTGACCAGAAAAGAATGGAAAGAGCTTATCACAAATTGTGATAAGCTCCCGGACACTGTAAAATTCAGCCCGACTGTTCCTTGTTTGAGATAGTCTTCAAAGGCTTCGGCTTTGCAATCATCGGAAAAGGTTATTGAGACAGCACAGTTCCATGGCCTGAATCTTGAAGTATGCGGTGATTTGCCGGCATTGTGCTCTGCAAGTCGTTGCTCAAGATTTGTGGTTATGCCAACGTATCTTTTGCCTGGATGAGAAACAGATTCCAATAAATAAACCGTCTTCATGCTCTGATCCTCTTTAAATGTGTTTCTAAAATGAGAAAGCCCTGCTTCGTTCTTCTCAGCCCTTACGGGCTTCGAGTAACTTCGCAGGGCATTCTGCATAGTTCACCTGGCCTTCGGCCAGGATGAGCGACGCAGAATGGAGGCGGCCCAACACGGAACATATCCACGTCCACAGTTGCTGAATTTCATATACGCCTGAACTGCTTGGCGTGGCGGTCAAACTGAATGCAATTTATGCTACTTTTAATGCCTTTTTAGCGGCTCTGGCAAGGAATGCTGATCGAGACAGACCATAACCCACAGACCACCGGCAAAGTCGGGATTATTCGCCAGCAACTCGATACTCGAAGGTTCTGGTATCTTATCGCCTTCGTCGAGATGGCATTCTATGGCCTCCTGAACGCTTTTAATCGCCTCGTAAAAAGTTTCGCCAGCGGTAAAGCATCCTGGGAAATCGGGAATGGTAACTCCGAACGAGCTTTTACCTTCTTGGTGCACAACAACAGGAAATAGCATTTATTACCTCCAGCTCCAGCCTGCCGGAACACACTGCGTAAAGTCTCTACTGAAGGTTGTATCAGGTCGCTGGATAAGGCAATAGAGTAAGTTCTTCAATAAAACGGTAATCTTTCTGATTTTTGCTTATCAGAGGCTTTTGCGATGTAATGGCAGTTGCAGCGATAAAAGCATCGGCAATCAAAAGATTATGACTCAGAAAATATTTGCTGACAAGCTCAAGTGTCTTATTAGTTACTTCAGGGGTTATGAGGTTAATCGGAAACTCGTCAAGAAATTTATTGGCTTCTCTAAACTCTGATTTATTGCGACAACCGACGATAATTTCTAATTTGGTAACTGCGGATATTTCCAGCTGGTAATCCTTCTCAAGCTTTTGCAGGCATTTTATTGCTACTTCGTTTTCATGCGCCAGATCAATCAGAATGTCTGTATCAACAATGACAGCACTACGCATTTTTCTGACCCCAGTGCTCTTTGCGCATATTCTTCACGAAAGCAGCGCTGTCACTGGTATCTTCTCGATCTTTCCACATACCAATGAATTTTCCCTGAATGACAGACTTGCGATTTTTCACCGGCTTCTTTTCTTCCTGTTCGAAGCTTTTGCGCAATAGATCAATGAATTCTTTTACGAGTCTATGCGCTTTCGGCGGCAAGTTATCAAGTTCTTTAATTATCAGGTCTTTGCTGCTCATGAGTTCCTCCCATTATCAAAACCTCGCCCGCTTTTTTGTAAAGCGGACGAGTTTTCAAACTATGGAGGCGGCGGGAATCGAACAATCATGCCAAAGCCTTGCCATAAGAGGCTTTAAGATTTAACACGATTATAAATACCCCCTATAATACCCCCACGGTTATATCAGTAGAATTAGCAATTTGACAATCAAAATGCTTTGATATCTGAAGTGTAGCTCGATTTTGTAAACAAGTCAAAAAATTGCGAATATTGAAGTCAAACTAGCTCTTGATGCATTCTCCAGCGCTTGACTTATCATAAAAAATTAGACGTTTTTAAATACAAGAAAGCAAGGAGGATTCAACATGAAAGCAATCAACAAAAGCGCTGCCAGAGCTATGAGAAAAATGATAAGCATGATGGACAACGGTTATGCCAAGATTCAAAAGTCGTCATCCTTTATGGCTGTTACAATTGAACTTGTTGGCCAGAATGAGCTTGGTAAATTATTTTCAGTAGCTCATTATGCCGAACAAAACGGTGACTTGATGAGAGACCCAGAAGTGGTTTTCATACTTGGGGCAGACGAAGAATTCTACCCGGTAACAATTCAACAGGACTTTATCGGCAAATACCAGGACGTGCTTGAATACGATGAAACAGGCAAAATCAAAGGCTGGTATCCCAGACTTCAAGCTGATTTAGCTGCATTTGCAAACTTCTGGCTGAAAAATATTAAGTATCAGCAAAGTCTATAACATGTGTCAGCGTAATTGCCGCTCAAGATTAAATTATGGCTGAGATGCATTTGAAATGCTGGAAACCCTGCTGACGCAAAGCATTACGCCCCAAACTTCACTCAAAAAGAACTCTGGCAAAAAAATTCGTCTTGCCAGAGATTACAAAGATGATCATATTTCAATATGAGCTCATTTTTAAGAAGTAAAATGTACAATTGATGAGTTTTTTCAAGCAGCCCTTTTTATTCTGCCTTCAAGTCCTGATAGCGCTTTTTCGAGAGTTAGCGCATGTTGAAAGTGCTCATTAGTAACGGCCACATACCCGTTAATTATCTTGAAATCATATCCACGCTTCCGATGTATCCACGATGCCCTGTAAATCTTAATGTTGTTTATGCTTGCTATTAGCTCACAAAAGACGTTATAAAAACCACCAATGCACTCAACAGCGATTCTTACTTTGACTGGGCAGGAAATCCTAAAAAAATGGATCTCCATTGGGTATCGACAGCTCTTGGAATATCCATCCCAATCAAGTTCTTTATAAAGATACTTGGACTTCTGGGGCATCCCGGCAGCATACTCAATTCTATAATGAGCGGGATAACCCACAGCCTTGATGATGACCTTTTTTATTAACTCCTTGTTGCATTCATCAATCCTAGTCACATATCTATTGCTGATTGGCTGTCGATATCTGTCTATAATTTTTATTCGTTCCGTCCAGATTGCGGCTCTTGATTGTCGTTTTTTTTCAACATCTGCCCAGAACTCCGCTTTGTTGCGATATCTTCCCTTGTACATATATGCTTTGACATCAGACTTTCTTAGCCTCATAATATTTCTCCTGCTTTCAATTTTTTGCAGCACAAACCAGGCGCAGTGCGCCTGTGTAGTGCCTCGGGGAAACAACATCAGAATTGATGCTGAAAATGATAGGGAAAAGACTAGAAACTAGTTAGCCGGTATCACCCCATTCTTTCGTCAAAGTTTTTCCCCTACATATTGGTATTGTATCTTTCCATTTCAGATCGTCAACTTATTTTCCGCTGCCTAAGCCTGTTACAATAGCATATCACAACATTTTTCCGCCCAATTAAGCAAACAAAAAGCGCTTATAATTCAGAAGAGTTAGTTTATTGACATTTTAGGGCACAGAGAAAAAAAATATTTTGACACAGGAATGGATTAAAACGCCAATAATGATGATGGTCTAATGTGTAGGCATCTGTAATACAGATCAGTAAAGACAATCTGCTAGTTTTGTGCCCTTTTTCCTGAAATAGTCATTAAAAGCACTGCTTTTATACAATATTTAACCGATTGAATAGTAATCTCAGACAAAGTGCTTTTGTTAAAACCAGCTTATAAACGCAAAAAGAATAAGATTACAAGTATTTAAGATGCAGATCACCTGGTAATTTGTGGCATTCAAGACAAAATAAAAATTTTTAGGGGGGTAAGCAATTCGTCTGTCACTACAAAGTATTAATGGCAGGGGCAAATTTAATGGAGGTTTTTATGACATCAACGATTCAGGTTCGGATTCATCCACGGCTGAAGAGTGAAGTTGAAGACTTGTGCGCGCAAATGGGTCTGTCGCTGTCGGTTGCAGTCCGATTATTCATTAACCAGATCTGGCTTGAAAAAAAGATACCGTTTGAAATTCACATCCCACGAAAGTTCTTTACAATAAAATGCCAGGGCACGAACGGAACCGAGTATAGGCCAGACCTGTCGCTTAACGTAACTGATATCTTGCGAGAAAGGGAAGATGAAGAATACTGAACTATAAAGTTCTGTTTTTTACAAAGAGGGGGAGGTGCTTTTTTAAAGACAATCTGGTGCTGTCTTTCAATTGGGCACATTTTTTTCCCTGGGTGGGTTTGTCAACATTGATATAATATTGCATTACATGTTTCTAAGCCCGTCAACATTGCTATAATATTGTCAGAATGATTGCAAATGTTTGCCGGTTTAGTTGTTCTGTGTTTCAGCAATCTGTTCACATGGGAGTTTCTGCTGCATTTCAAGCTTTTCACCATTGGGAAAAACAAATGCTCTTGCGCTCCAATTCTCCCGAGGGTTCCCGCCGATTATTAACATAACGGGTTCGGGGCATGAATAGGTTCTAGTCTTAGCAATTCTGCGAAGCTCATTAACATCAGTCATGCTTGGTTCTGGGTCTGAAAATGGATGAAAGTGCCATTCACCGAGATAATATTCGCGCTTTGTTTTCCAAAGTCTTTCCAATAAAGATTTTAGACCCGAAACGCCTCGCTGGAACCATGAATTACCAGCCTTTGAATCATTTGGTGGCTCTGTCGCCTGCGTGACAATAGCAACCGAAAGATCTGCATTATAAGCACCCAACAGTATGCCACCAGTTTCTTCGTGATTAGACCTTCTGCAAAGATCCAAGACATTCTTCACTGTTGAGTGGTTGACTTGGAGCCCGAAGCGACCATCATTTGTTGAAAACAAAAGGCTATGATTGTGGGTTTTCACTGAATTTTCCTGATACCAGAAAATAGACCAGATTCAGTGGTGCGCTCAAAAACATGCAAGCTATTCGAAAAATCTCCTTTGTTAGAGAGCTCATCCAGGATTGTCACTGATACGCTTGCCCAGCAAAGCATCTCATCAAATCTGGCCGGGAAAACAGGGTGCCAGCAGCCAATTCCTTCATTTGGAAAGCTTTCGCTATTTTGATGTTGAACTTCTTCTTCCCAGAGCGGGCTAAATTTGCAAAAAAAATCATCGGCCGGAAATGATTTCCCAAAAGCAGTATACAGATATAAGCGGCCAGCTTTAAAGCCTACTGAAAGGGAGACAAAAGGAACCTCGTGATCTAATTGCATATCGGCAAGGGCTTTTAGACAATAATTGCTTGCGGTACAATCTATGATTAGATTTACACCATTAAGTTGTTCGCTATGGCTCTTCAGGAATTTAGCCAATTCAATTTCATACGCCTTCGCACAGACATGAGGTGATAATGCTGACAGACGAGAACACAACTCGACTGCCTTTGACTTCCCCAAACTATCCATTGTCAGCGTATGCCGAACTAGATTGCCAATCTCTACAGATTCGGGGTCTACTACAACAATATTTCGAACACCGCCTCGAACAAGAATTTCTGCCAATGGAGCACCAATAGCACCTGCTCCCACCAATAAAATCTTTGATTTCAGAAGAGATTCGCCAAGCTTGCCACGACTGGTCAATTCGCTTTGAGCCCAATTTCGAGATTTTAGCCATTCTATTTTTTGGTTATCATTCAAGACTTTCAACCGATCAGTTCTCCAGAGTCCCTTTTCATTTGGCAGAAAACCGTTACCAGGTTTGCTGGCAATGTTTTTAACAAATGCCGCCTGCCAATGAATCCTAGTATCAGCATCTCCGTATTTCCCAGGGATTGGAAAGCCTATAGCAATAACAATTCTTTTGCCAGACCTCAAGCCTGGCATTGCAGTTTTGACGACATCCTTTATTGTCTTATCCTGATTTACTGAATATGAAAAAAGCTCCCGCCAAGTTATTGGAAACGACCAAGGCCGTTGAATAATTGTCTGTGGTAGCAAGACCCATATTCCGCCGATATCAAGACAAGATTTGAAGGCATCGCCCCACTCAATTTTGTGTACAATCTCTTGTGAAAAATCGAAGAATATGTCGGCAAAAAGGATCTTGTCTCCACCCTTTTCAACTTCGCCGGCCTTAAGCACACCCCACCGAGTAATCTCCCCATTACGCCATTTTAAGAAATCTTCATCTGTTTCAACGTAAACAAATTTACAACTTGCACCTTTGGGCACATCAGGAAGCTCAAAATGCTCCCCTGGCAAAATCAGCTGCCCCTTATTGGCCTCTAACAACCATTCGTATGCCCTTTTAACATGCCAAAGAATCCGTGTGGAAGCTTGCATTGGCTCTGTGTGTAGTTGATGGTGGTTTAAGCGGGCAAGAGGGTGCTGCAAACATAAATCTCCGGTTCTCCATGGGCAATTCTCCTGACCAGAATCATTGAAACTTTGATGAGGAAAGGTTCTGGTAATGCCTCCATTCTTAGCAGGATATATTTTAACTGCGCCCTCTGGGTAAGATGGCGAAACAACCAAATACCAAGTTGTTGAGTCTGGAATAATGGTGGTATCAGAACTTGAAATAGTCAGGGTAAGCTTTATGTACCAGCTACTTGTTTCTTTATGCCACTGCCAGTCATCTATAATTGCTGCTTCCGGTAAAGCATCAATTTGACGTCTCCCCGAGAGCAATTCTTCTGTTGGCTCCATACGCATATTTATGCAAATCTACCGGGCTGAAGTTCTGAGACGTCGGTTCGAGGAGAAAAACCGCCTGTTTTTTGTGAATTGCTGTCTGGAGCTTCGGGAAACTTGCTTCCAAAAAGCTCTCTCCAAAGGTCTGCACTTTCTTTGACATCGGTGCTTTCAAACGCCTTCCTTGCTATTATAGAAGCTTCAACTATGTTTGTATGAAATTCAGCAAAGTCTTCACCAGTGACTCGTGCAAAAACATCGTGGCTTGGCACTCCATGATCAGGCAGAAAGGGAGTTTTCTTTGCTTGTGCGTAAGCCAGATATCTGGCAGAAATGTCCTCTAATGTTTTCACAATACCATCTGCCACGCTTTTAACAATATCTGGGCAGGATTGCCCAATTAAATGCTCCAAAGGGTAGCTCTTCGGATATTTTGGTTTTGGACTGGTCACCCGTCTCCACCATTTCAAACATTTCACAACATTTACGTAGTGGCCTGATGTATTGCTGTTTTTTTCTGTTGTCCAGAAAATTTGTGCCAGAGGATGGGTTGTTTCCCATTTTTTTAAGTCACGATCTGGAATCCACAGAGGCTCATCCTGCCACACATTTGCAGACTCATTCAAGACAATATAATCTGAGGGCGCAACAGTCTCGTAAGACTCGTCTAAGCTGGATTTCTGGAATCTACTACCGCGCAACAACTCTTGATAACCTTCTGATGGCAAAGAAGTGGGAACCAGGTCAAGTTTTATGGTACTCATTTTGATGCCAATAGAACGGCTTTGAAATTCATATTTGTCTTTATAGTATTTTTCCACGAATGGGATAAACTTCTTCATAGCCTGTTCTGGCGTTAACTTCTCTTTATCTAAATTTGTTACAACTACCACATCGACATCGCCAAGATCATCAGATTTTGGTCGCACCGCCGTATGCCTTCTGTAGCTGCCCTGCAAAAAGGTTGTAATAATAAAGTCTTTGGTTAAAGGATCAGAAGACAATCGATCACGCAATGTCTCGTGCCCATGCTTTAACTCGTTACGCTGAGCTTCTGTAAGCCGAATGCTGTTCAAAAAATCCTTGAAATATGTTGTTAATTCCATTTAATCCCACCTGTTTTCATGTATCAATAATCATGCTAGGAATGTAAGAAGCCAAACTTGATTGTGAAGAATACTCGTAAAACTTCAATGTACCTAGATTTCTCGCCAATTGTCCTAAATAAAACATAAGGGAATTCGGAGCAGAAACAAAAATAGGAAACTCATCAATCCTGAGGCTATTTTTAATTTTTCTTATCTCTGCAACCAGTTCAGTCGCTAATATTATCGCATGTTCAGAATCCTTAACAGAATACTGCGACGGTATTGGGTTAATTTTACAATGCAACAAGCCTGAATTAGGGTAGTTTGAAGCAAAGAATTCAGCAACAGCCAGTTCAATATCGTTGGATACTGAAATTGCAAGTCCGTGGCAGTTGCCAGCAACATGTTTTTTAATTAAAGAGTAATTCCAACATGCACTGCGAACTGTTTGCATATTAGCTGGAGGCACCCACGATTCAATAGCCCCAGTTAGATTTTTTCTTATCAAGGTAGTTGTAACCCCAGACTGGCAATTAAGTATCGTACCAGCGAAAAATGCTATGCAGGTATGCGTTTCCAAAAACAACTGGCAACTATTTCCAGTTTTTAAATTTTCACGGAGATAAGCTTGTATTCGAGGTTTTATCTTCACCTCCCAATAACGGGAATCTTTGACTTTTCTTTGTTCAAAAAATTCAAGTAAGTCAAGCACTGGATCAACGTAATCCTCGATGTATTGCGCCCAATTAAAAAATGAACGAATTCCGAGGGACTTACAGTTACTGACCCTTAATCCAACTTCGTTCTGAACAAGACTATTTGTTTTGCAAACCTCTAATAAACTATTTCTATTGAAAAGACGCTTGCCTTGACGGTAAAGATTCCAAATTAGACTGTCGTATGCTGAAAAAGAATGACTTGGTGAAATAGGCTTCAAGCCAGCAATAGTCAGATTTGGGTTAAGAATATCAGATTGGAAGCGTTCAAGTTGGTCTTGTCGAATCTCAATTCGCAGATGCGCCAAAAGATTAAACAAGTCTTCGTCGCTTGAATAACCCAAGTGCTTTTTGAGAGCTAATCTAACTTTGCCAGCTTTGCTTTTTGTGGTCTTGCCCTGAGAAAGGAATGAGAAGCGAATCCGACCATCTATGTTATCTATCATTTGGAAGAGCGGATCGTTTGGATCAATTATTCCGAAACTTATAAGCCGAAATACTAACTTTCTATTCTCTGCCCGAGATTTTTCAACAGCTAATTTCAATTTTTGAAGTAAGGAAACACTTGTTGCACCAATAAAGGAAGGATCAATAAGCGATTTCCAAGTAAAAGCGCTCTGGTTGCGAAGATGAAACTTTAATTGATGATACTCAGCATTTTTATACTGAATCGCGCTATCAGGTATATCCTTGTTGTAATGGATCACAACGTCATCAAATGATCCAAATTCTTCAATTTCAAAACCCACCTGTTCAATACAGTTGCTACCAGCCAATAATCTACATGCCTGCAACCAAAACCAGCGGGCTTGAAAGTCAACACCAGATAAAACTGCCACCAGCGACTCAGCCATTAATTGTTACCATCCTTTGAAACATTTCACTCTGCTCCCAGGGCTTTTATAACGGCATCGACGGGGTCGGCGTAGAAGCTGGTCTGGAATTTGGCGAATAGTTCGCCGGGGATGGTGGGTATATCTCTGACACTGCTCATTGGTAACAACAAGCGTTTGGCACCAGCATCGAATGCCATCTGCAGGCAGGCATCTAGGTTTTCACCCGGTATGATTGAGCCGCCCAGGCTCATATTGCCGAGAATTACCATGCTGCTTTGCACAGGCCTTGCCAATAAACCTGAGCAGAGAGAAATAAAGCTGACCAGAGTCAAGGCCGCTGGTGCGCCGGTATTGTGCATTTCCACCAGATGCAGGTGATAATCTCGTTCCAGTGGTTTGCCCGAAGCCGATATACGATTCATGTTGGCTTTAAAGTAGTCGAAAGCGACTTTTATGGCTTCGCGGGTTTTGGCATTTGATTCAACACCAGAGATGGTGAGTTTGCCACTTCCGGCCACGACCTGAAGCTCAAGTCGGTATAATCCAAGATGTCCATTGTTGCCGGCCGCCACTGTATGTAATGAACCGGGCTTTAATGGTGAGTCTGAAATAAGAGTGCCACCGCCCTGTTCTGGCACTCCGACAAAGAATTCTTCCATTGTTTCAGCATCGAGGTAACTAAAATGAACGTCAAAAAATTCCATCCCGCCAATTTTCTTCAGCTGTTCTTTTACACGGCGGCGCGCTTCCAGGGCGTAGCGAAGGCAACGCTCCACCGCGCCACGGTCATAATTGCCGGCCGGATATAATAGCTTCAGCAGACCAGATACAGTTTTTCTGACTGCGATGGTATCGCGCTGGTTAAGATTGTTACCCAGCTTGAAATATTTATCGATTGCATCGGCAAAAGTGCGCTTTCGCATCTCTCTGAACCATTCAGCCAGGTAATCAACAATGAGACCAAACTGATTGGTAAAGAATTCCGGGCGCATCTTCGGGATCTCCCAGCCAGGGATATAACAATGCAGACGATCAAAAAAAGCTGAGTCGATCATCACCTCTGGAAATGGTGCAAACAGATGACCTGTTTTAACCAGCTGATCAACACTCTGGTTAATATTGCCAACAAAAACCATTGAGGCATCGGCACTTATGGCATCGCGGCCACGAGAAAATGAGCCCGAGGCCATGAAATCTTTCATTATCTGTACACCGTCTTTGTCCTTGAACGATATGCCAGCGACCTCGTCAAATGCGACTACATCCCAAAGACCCACCAGGCCAACTTTTCGCGAACTCATGTTATAAAACAGATTTGCAACTGTTGTCTGGCCACCAGAGACCAGAATGCTGTTCGGGCTGATTTCTTTGTATATGTGGCTTTTACCGGTGCCACGGGCACCCAGTTCGCAGATATTGAAATTGTTTTCTACAAGCGGAATCATACGAGCCAGTAAATGTTTTTTCACCCGCTCATCAAACAGCGTCGGCTCCATTCCTGTTGAACGCATGAGAACGTCGATCCATTGTTCTTCAGTAAAGCCCTGTCGCCCCTCAAAGAAAGCCTGCAGATCCATATTCGGCATCTGGATAGGCTTAAGTTCTTCGATCTGAAATGGTGAACCGCGCTGATTTTCTTCATAGAGATAAGAAAGCGTCAAAATGCACCATATGCCGCCGGCAAGAAGCTTTTCGTAATTCTTCACATAAGTGCTTGAAACTTCAACGCCCTTAACCCCGAGATTCGCAATCAGAGCCTCATAAACGTCACGTTTTTCATTGAGGGTTACGGTTACCTTATCAATTACCTTATATTGGCCGAGTTCCTTGATTTTTGATTTAACTTTCTCAGCTTCATCAGGCCTTACGTAGTTTTCAGCAAGAATGTTTTTTACGCTTTTCAGACCTTCTTCGATAACTTCGTAATCGTTGCTGGCACAATACATGCCAAGCAGGTATTCAAGAACGTAAACCGGGACATTGGCACCTTCCTTGATCAGTTTGGTCAGGTCTTTTCGAACCACCCGGCCATCAAAATGTCTATTTAAAAGACTATCAAGGCTTTCGTCCGTAGTGGTCTGTGCAAGGTTTTCCATATTCTGCTCCGTTAAAAGTCGTTCATGATTGCCAGGTCGATGTTGAAGCTGATGCGTTCGAGCTCAACCTGAGTATCTGCATCACGCACAACCAGATAGTATTCTTTCTTCTTGTCGTAGTTGCCCTTTTTCAGCACAATTTTGGCAACACGCTTTCTTTCTTCCATGCTGTCTGATTCGCTGTCAAAGGTTAAAGTAACTTCGTTACTTATCAATTCTTCACCGTCTCGCAAAGAAACGGTGACTGACTGTGGCAGGTTTCTTTCAGAAACCTTCTCAGTCTGAATGAACTCAAATTTCTGAAAATTGTTTACCACGCGGCGGCTTGAACCAAGCAAAGAAACGCCGACTTTGCGAACCGCAGCCTGCTGGGCGCTTTTGCCCTCAAGCTCTTTAATGGTAATGACGGGCACGGCGATTTCCTGCAGCATGGCACCACCATGAACGAACTGTGCCCCGCCTACGAAATGAAACCGGTTATTCCCCTTGGGAACCAAGAACTCAGTTTCATCATCGGTGCCAGCAGTGTTTCTGGTAAAACCATGCCAGGCTTTGCCGGTTTTTTTAAGCTTTCTGCCAAGAATAAACCTTTTCTTGGCTATGAATGCTTTATCGGGCTTGTTGTCGAGTTCACTTTTATCCGTTGCGGTCAACTTCTGTTCCTGGAACAAAAAGCCATGGTCAGCCGTAATAAAAACATTTGCGCCATTGAGGTTATTTATAACACAGCGAACCAGCGAAATCAGTTCTTCAATGGCTTTGGTAATAGCTCCAGGAGTATGTTTTTCTGTGGCGGCCTTATCCCCGACCGAATCAATTCTGTCGTGGTAAATATAAACGACCCTGGCACCCTGAATGGCATCGCGGCCATCCTGCTGGTTCATCTGCAAAAGGTCTTCACCCTTTATTGCCACGCCTTCATGCTGCTGCAGAACCTTGCATCTGTCCTGGTAAGATGCGCACAGCTGGCCATCGATATGCAGATCTCCGGTTTCAGAATTATAGGCTATCTTGTCATGGGGCAGCAAAGCAGCCATTCCCAGAGCAGTGTAGCTCGGCACAACGCCAAGTATCGGTGCAATTGTCGCTTTTACCCGGTTCTGGCGATTCAAATTCACAGTAAGCTCTGCTGCTGCTTCATAACGCAATGCATCGCTGATTATGACAAAAGCCCGGTTTCGGGCGGCTTTGTCGAGAATTGGCTGAACATAACATTTGAAAAAATCAAATTGATTTTTGATCCCGGAGATCTTCCATGAATTGAGCATCGCGCCTTCTTCCGGGCTGTCGATAATCGAACTCCAGTTGGCGGCAAGCTGGTCTGCATACCATTCTTCATAGCAGCCTTTTACGGCTTCACGAAGGCTTTTAAGAATATCCCAGTTCAGAAGCTCGATTTTATCGGCAGCCGCTAAAAATCTGCGATGAAAACAGTCGAATTGGTACAGGTCAGAATAGTAAGCTTTAAACATGGCTTCTGCCGTGGTGTATGAAAAACCCTGTGCGTGCTGTTCCTTCAGTAGAAACAGTTCCATGGCATCTTCAATTGCATTGTAGGCTATTGAATAAGGGTTCTCATCAGTAGTGTCGGCCAGCTTCATCTGCGCCCATACGCAATCGCGGCGTTGCCTTACCAGTTCTTTCATATCATCCTGGTTGAAAGGCTCAGCTGATACGAGAACATCTCTGAGGCCTGACAAAATGCGGCGCTCAGTATCTTCAAAAGTTGCATTATCGGCTAAAAACTGAACCGGTAGTTTGGCCACAACCTCACGAATTTTCAACTCTTTGCCTATGATGGCCGAGATACTTCGGTAACTTGCAAACAGCTGAATATCTCGCTGCCACTGAGACACGAAGACAGAACAATTGGTGCGTTCTGGCAAAATAAGATGCTGCAGTGATTTTGGTGCCTGTTCCTGTAGATGAACGGCAAAGTCCGTCACCAGAATTCTCAGTAGCAGATCGTGCAGGGGCTTGCTGGCTTTCTCGTGATTGGCATAGCCAAAAGCGGCCGCCACCCCATTCCAGAACGTTGTATCCAAGCTGTATTTTTCAATCTCACTCCATGATTTTGGCGGTTGCGTCAGATCCAGGGGTTCAGATTCGGCCAACTCGCGGAACAACTGCATCAGCACTGAAAAGATATTGGGTTGGGAAGCTCTGGTAACTACTGTCAGCATTTTCCAATCGAGAGCGTCTTCGAGATCACCAGGTTGAAGAAGTTTTTTGAGTTTTGCCGTGCGTTCTGTGCTTTTAAAAAAGGCTTTACGGTTATTGAGGTGCGTGCGCAAAGACTGATGGCTGAGTTCAAGTTCATTGAGCAGAAGAGAAGCGCGGTCGGCTCTGAAAGTGCGACTGAAGCTTCTCAGGTCAAGAAGCCAGTCTTCGGTAACTGCCGGTTCAGGGAAAGGTGCATAAAGTAGAAAGCACTTTTCCGGCTCTTCGATTTCAAGCCTTATTTTAAGTGCCAGAAACCCCGTCTTGTTCAATCTTATAACGGTTACATCCGGCAAGTCGAGCTCTGCTACAGAATCGGCAAACTCAGCTTCCGGGTCATGCCAGAAGATGATTCGGCGGCTCTCAGACTCAAAGATTTCAGTCAGTGATCGTGCTATATCTTCAGTTTTCAATTCAGATGCCTCTTTGCAGGTATTCCCGTCGATAGAAGTCAATCAAAGTAGGGAACTGTTCGAAAGTGTCTATGTAATAATCAAGCAAACCCTTTTCGCGATAGGCATTAAGCGAGAGAAGAACCAAAATTCTGGCTCTTAAAAGCTCATAACAGCTGTTGAGCCCCAGCATTTTACAGGTGCTCTCTACTCTTGCTTGTGCAGAATCGTTTGCAGGAACAACCTTACCGGACATGACCTCATAAGTCATGTAATCAGAAGGGTTTTCTTCAACCGGATTAATGAAATCGTCGTGGTAATCGTTGTCTTTCTTCTGGCCACAGCTGTTTTTTGAGCGACATGAGACCGTAAGGTTGTGGTAATCAGCAAACAAATGAGCATATCTGCCACTCGGGTCTTTGGGGCGGATGTGGTCAATATGTGAACTTTCGAGAGTTACTGTTTTCTCACAATACGTGCACAAAGCTTTATCTGAGACAGTTTGTTCTTGTTCCATCATGTGTTGCCTGAGAGTGGTGGCAACGGGTTTTAAATCATCCCAGGATTTCGGTTGATGCTGTTTTTTGAACTCAGTAAAGAATGCCGGTTCTGCGTCTTTGTTGATTTTAAGCATTCCTGCCCCCTTTTTCAGAGGCAATGCGGGCGAGTTCCATTTTAAGAAGAATCATGTCTTCGTCTATTTCACCGACCACATCTATCAGCGCTGCCATCTTGCGTTTGAAGGGCTCCGAATTTGTTTTTTTATCGCGCACCATCTGGCGCACATCTTCAAATTGCTGCTCAATCTCAGGGCTACGCAAGGTTTTGAGCCCCATGAAGTCCATAAGAACAACACTGACCGGCTTGCCATAAACACTGTTCAGTTGTTGATGATTATAAACTTTGACCTGGCCATTTTCACGGGCAAGCAGAAAGCCGGATTCTTTGCCGCAAGCAGATAGAATGTGGGGTGAATGCGTTGCAATAATGACCTGGTTGTTTTTGCCGATGCGCTCATACACGCGCAGAATCTTCTGCTGCCATCTCGGGTGCAAAGAGATTTCCGGCTCATCGACAAGAATGATCGAGTTGTTGGCACGAAGCATTCTCAGGGTTAAAGCCCTGGCAAACAACTGTTTTTCGCCTGAAGAAAGACCGTTTATATCAAAAATCTTGGCGGCTGAATTAGAAAAAATCGGTAATTTTTCACCTTCTTCGGCCAGACCAATCAATTCTGCATCAATTTCAAGTTCTTCGAAAATTTGGTTGATTTCGCAGCATACTTTATTGATTGAAATTTCCGCAGGCAGTTCTTTGTTCTTAAAAACCGCATCCTTAATAATTGATGAAATGTAAGTCGGAATGTCATTAAAGTGTTTTTTATCAATGACATTTCTAAATGAATACTTGAACTCATAAGCTGTTTCTTTGGCTTTGAGTTTGTCAAAAGAGATTTCTGCCGGCAAATAAACGACCTTTGGTC
>Ga0209096_1000848_pt1 | contig 36820 bp, 25 predicted proteins | sample AD_UKC034_MetaG_FD_184407 | JGI IMG/M metagenome (GOLD analysis project Ga0209096, IMG submission 184407) | Active sludge microbial communities of municipal wastewater-treating anaerobic digesters from USA - AD_UKC034_MetaG (SPAdes) (version 2) | ecosystem: Engineered > Bioreactor > Anaerobic >...
ATGCTCCCAGCGAGGAGGAGGACCCCAACTGGGACCCAGGCGACCTGCGCCATTCGGTGATCCGCTGGGTGGCACAGCCGGTGAAGAATGCCTACGGCCCTAACGTCGTCGATCCGCGGTCAGGCGAGATTCTGTCAGCCCACGTGCAGATCTTCGCCGACATGCTGGAACTGCTGGAGCAGTGGTATTTCGCGCAGGCATCGGCGGTCGACCAGCGAGCGCGCACTTTGCCCCTGCCCGATGAGATCCTGGGGCCCTTGCTGCGCACCGTCACCGCCCATGAGGTGGGCCATGCCTTGGGCCTGAGCCACAACCACAAGGCCAGCCAGGCTTTCACCATCGACCAGCTGCGCAACCCCCGTTTCACCAGCCGTTATGGCACGACGCCGTCGATCATGTCCTACGGGCGCTTCAACTATGTCGCCCAGCCGGGCGACGGCGTGACGAATCTGGTTCCCCAGATCGGGCCTTACGACCAGTTCGCCATTCAGTGGGGCTATGCGCCTGTGGCTGGGGCCGAATCGCCGGAGGCGGAGCGCGCGACCCTGGATCGTTGGGCCGCGCGCCAGATCAGCCAGCCCTGGCTGCGCTTCGGCGGCGAGGACCAACCAGCCGATGTCGATCCGACGGTGCAGATGGAGAACCTGGGCGACGACCGCATCGAGGCCACCCGCCTGGGCATCGCCAACCTGCAGCGGGCGATGAGCTATCTGATCGACGGCGCAACCCGGCCAGGCGGCGATTTCAGCAAACTCCAGACCACCTACGACACGATTCTGGAGCATCGTCACCAATGGCTGTCGTCGGTGGCCAAGCTGATCGGCGGGGTCGAGGAGACGCGCACCCTGGCCGGCCGCGGCGACGTCCAGTTTCACCGCGTGCCTCGGGATGAGCAGCAGGAGGCGCTGCAATTTGTCTTGCAGCATCTGGCCAACCAGCCTGTGTTCACCCCGACCGACGTGCTCGACCGGCTGAGCCCGGCCGGCGGGCTGGATGCCTTCGCCTACTACCAGCAATCTCTCCTGGCTGATCTGCTGGAATTCAGCCGGCTGGCGCGACTGGTGGAGGCCGAACAACTGGACGGCGCCAGCGCCTACCAGCCCATCGACTATCTGAGCGACGTGCAGGCCGGGCTCTTCAGCGAGCTGGAGGAAGAAACGCCGCAGATCGATCCGCTGCGCCGCAACCTGCAACGCGCTTTTGTGCGTACCCTGGCCATGTACGCCAACCCCAACATCAGCAACCATGACAAGTTCTGGGCTGGCTACGTCTCATCACTGGACGCGCAGTATGCCAACCGGCCTGACCTGCGCAGCGACCTGGAGGGCGCGGCGCGCTGGACGCTGGCGCAGATGCTGCCCGCTCTGGAAGAGGCTGCGACCAGAAGCGGCAACAGCGCCACGGCCGCCCATCTGGCAGACCTGAGCTACACCATCCAGCAGGCGCTGGAGCCGCCAGTAACCCCCGTCGCCGGCGACAGATAGTCGATGCGCATGCCGCGACTGCGCTAGGGAACGCCCGACCGAAGGGCGACCGGTCAGTTGCCAAGCAGCGTCCGCAGCGCGGCCGTGGCCAGGGCCATCTGCCCACGGCTGGCGCGCGCCGGGTGCACCAGCGTCACCAACGTCACCGCGCCGGCCGGCCAGACCTGGCCGTGCAGCGCGCGGATGCCGGCCGGCAGTTCCTCTCCCCGCAATCTCTGAAAGGCCCAGCGGGCGGCAAAGCTGCCCAGCGCGGCCACCACCTGAGGTCGCACGGCGGCCAGCTCGGCCGCAAGATAGGGCGCGCAGTTGGCCACCTCAGCCGGCGTCGGGTTGCGGTTGCCCGGCGGATTGCAGCGCACCACGTTGGTCAGATAGACACCGCGCAGCCGCGGCAGCGCGGCTGCCGGGTCTTTCTCCTCCGACAGCCCCAGGGCCATCAGCAAGGTCTGTACCCGCCGGCCGGAGCGGTCGCCGGTGAAGGGCACGCCGGTGCGGTCGGCGCCCAGATAGCCGGGTGCTTCGCCGACGAGCATCAGCCGCGCCTGGGGATCGCCGTAACCGTGGACAATGCGCTGGCGGTTGGCGGCCAGGGCGGGACAGCGTGAACAGTCGCCAGCGAGCGGCAAGCGGTGATCAGGGGATTCTACGTTCCACATACCTCTTCAGGGCTGTGCGCCGTTTACAGATCGCTGACCACCGCCGCGCCGCCGCGCCGTGCGTCGCCCATGGCTTCGAAGCGGTCAGCCGTGCGCGCCGCCGCATGAACGCCGCCGAAGTACATGTGCCGCGTCTGCCAGCGGTTGACTGCATAGCCGGCCGCGGCCAGCGCGTCCAGCGCAGCCACATCGTTGCCCCCTTCCGCCTGCAAGACCCCCTCCTCGAAGTGAATGCGCGCCGCGTCCACGGCCCGGGAGAGGGGCAACTGGAAGGCCAAGCGGTTGAGCAGCACCTGGACGATCGCGCTGCGGATGCGGTTGGCGCCGCCGCTGCCCAGCGACAGCAGGGGCGCGCCCCCTTCCAGCACCACCGTCGGCGCCATCATGGAGGGAATGCGCCGCCCCGGCGGCGACTTGTGAAAGCCCTCTGGGTGCAGATCTGCCTCGCCCAGCATGTTGTTGAGGATCACGCCGACGCCGGGCACGATGAAGCCGGCGCCCTCGCCGCCGCTGGTGGTCAGGCTCACCACCAGGCCGTCCTCGTCCATGACGGAGATCTGCGTGGTGTTGGGCATGGCCGGGGGCGCGGCATCCAGCGATCGCTCGGCCACCGGCCGCTGCAGCAGATCACGCACCCGTTGCTGCCAGCGGGCCACGGTGGCGGGACCCAGCATCCGCCCCACCTGCTGGCGCGGCTGCAGGCGTTGCGCCTCCATCTCGCGGCGGGCCAGATGGGTGACGCGCATGGCCTCGGCCAGCAGCTCCAGATGGCCGGCCGAGCCGAAGCCCAGCGTCTCCAGCGGGAATCCATCCAGCAGGCGCAGCGTGAAGCTGATCAGCAGGCCGCCGCGGCTGGGCGGCGGATTGGTCAACACGTCGAAGCGGTGAAAGGTGGAGGCCAGCGGCGGGCGGCGCCGCACGCGGTAGCGCGCCAGGTCGTCGGCTGTCAGCAGGCCGCCGTTGGCCTGCTGGTCGGCCAGAATCGCCTGCGCCACGGCCCCGCGGTAGAAGAGCTGCGCCCCCTCCCGCCCCAACGCCTCCAGGGTGTCGGCCAGGGCCGGCATGGCGACCAGGTCGCCGACCTGCTTGAGCCCTCCCGTTGGCTGGCCGAAAATAGCGGCCGATTCGGGGGTCAGCAGCAGAATCGGCTCGATCATCGCGCCGATGAAGGCCTGGATTTCGCTGATGGGGCAGCCCTCCCTGGCCAGGCGGATGGCCGGCTCCAACAACACCGGCAGCGGCAGCCGGCCGGCCTCTCGGGCCAGGCTGCACAGCCCGGCGATGTTGCCCGGCACGGCCACGGAGCCGCGGCCGACGTAGAAACGCTGGTGCGACGGGCCGTAATCGACGGTGATCTCCTGGAAGTCGATCTCGCCCGGCGGGGGCTGGTGGGCTCGTCCCAGCCCTGGGCCGGTGCTGAAGAAATCCAGCAGCTCGCCCGCGCCGCGCGCCGCGTCATAGACCAGGGCAAAGCCGCCGCCGCCGGCGGCTGAGAGGGTGTATTCGCTGATGAACGAGGCAAAGGCCGCGGCCACGGCGGCATCGACCGCGTTGCCGCCCTGCGCCAGCATCTGCGCGCCGGCGGCCGCGGTCAGGGGGTGTCCGGCCGCGATGGCGCCGCGCTTGGGGAGGTAGGTGTGTGTCAAACTGGCACTCCACTCGGATGGGCACGGTCGGAGACCGGCCCAAGCAGGATGAGGGGGCACGGTCGGAGACCGGCCCAAGCAGGATAAGGGGGCACGGTCGGAGACCGGCCCGAGCGGGAGTGGGCCTCGGTCGGAGACCGGCCCGAGCGGAAGAGGGCCTCGGTCGGAGACCGGCCCAAGCAGGACGAGGGCCTCGGTCGGAGACCGGCCCGAGCGGGAAAATCTATAGTTCAGCGATTACCTGGCCGATGCCGGCGGTGTCGTAGCCGCCCAGGGCATCGACCGTGGCGGCGAACTCCACTGAACGCACCACGGCCAGCAGCGGGGCCAACAGCTCGCTGTGGTAGAAACGCCGCGGGATGACCAGATCGTACTGCTCGTTGAACAGCGGCACGAAGTCCAGGTGCAGGGCGCGGGCCGCGGCCAGAATGCCCAGCCCACAGCTGGCTGTGCCCGATGCCACGGCCGCGGCCACGGCCAGATGGGTGTATTCCTGCCGCTCGTAGCCCCGCACCTGACGGCGCTTGATGCCCCGTTTGGCCAGCTCGAAATCCAGCAGCACCCGCGTACCCGCGCCGCGCTGACGGTTGATGAAGCTGATCTCAGGCCGCACCAGGTCTTGCAGGTCGGCGATCCCCTGAGGATTGCCGGCTGGAACCAGCAGCCCCTGCACGCGGCCGAGGAAGCGCAGCAGCACCACGCCGTCGGCATGGCCGCTGGCCCGGCTCAGCCCCAGCTCATGGATCGTCCTGATGTTGTACTCGCCCGTCTCCTCGTCCAGCAGATGCGAGCCGGCCAGGTGCGCCTCGCCGCGCTGCAAGGCCAGCAGGCCGCCGTAGCTGCCGACATTGGAGGAGGCCAGGCTGAGCTCCGGGTGCAGGCGGCGCAGTTGGTCGGCCAGCAGGTCCAGCGTCATGTCGTGGCTGCCGATGCTGACGATGGTGTTGCGCACCGCCTCCGGCGGCCGCAGCAGCTCCACCGTCACCGCGGCGCCGGCGTGTTCCCCCTCGCTGAAGCGGGGCAGGCGCACGATGCCGTCAGCCCGCACCAGGGACATGATCACCCCAGCCCCGCGCTGCAGCGGGGTGGCCACCATCTGCTCGCCCACCTGCCCCAGAGTCACGCGCAGAAACTCGTCTTCGCCCATGCCGGAATAGACCTTCTGGGTCAGCCGGGCGACGACCTGCGGGCGTTCCGGCGGCAAAAGGCCCTGCATGGCATAGATCACCGGCTTGGCCAGCAGATCGAAGGTCATGGCGGCGGAGGCGGGATAGCCGGGGATGCCGATGATGGGCTTGCCCTGGCCGCTGGACTGACGCGCGAGATCGGAGGCGCGCGGGCGGTCATGGGCCACCCCCAGCACCACCGGGTGCCCCGGCCGGATGGCGATGCCATGCACCACCACGCGGCCCAGGCTGGCGATGACGCGGGCGGTGAAATCCTCCGAGCCAGCCGATGAGCCGGCGTTGATCACCACCAGGTCGTGATCTTCCAGCGCCACGGCGGCTGCGGCGCGGATCAGTTCGAAGTCGTCGGGCAGCGGGTCCAGCCGGCTGACGACACAGCCCCACTCCTCGGCCAGCGCGCCCAGCACGATGGAGTTGTACTCCACGATGTCGCCCGGCTTCAACGCCTCGGGGCCGCTCAGGGCATCCAGCCGCACCAGCTCCGTGCCGGTGGGAATGATGGCCACGCGGGGCTGGCGGCGCACGGCCAGGCGGGTGTGGCCACAGCCCACGGCCGCGCCCAGATCGGCGGGGCGCAGCCGGTGATTCGATGGCAACACCAACTGCGTGGCCACGATATCCTCGCCCATGGGCCGGACGTGACGCCAGGGAGGGACAGAGGCGATAATCTCGATCTCAGCTCCGCTGACCTGCACCTCCTCCACCATGATCACCGCATTGGCGCGGGCCGGCATGGGGTCGCCGGTGTCCACGTACCAGGCCTGCTCGCCGATGACCAGCCGCTTGGGCCGCGTCTCTGTGGCGCCGGCCGTGTCCTCCGCGGCCACCGCGTAGCCATCCATGGCCGAGGCGTGGTAGTGGGGCGACGAGATGCGCGCCCAGACCGGCGCAGCCGTCACCCGACCCAGGCATTCGGCCACCGGCAGCGACTGGCTGGCCAATGTCCCCAGCGCGTCGCTCTGCACCAGCGCCTCGCGCCAGGCGCGCACAGCCTCATCCAGGCCGATGTCGTGAAGATAGGGGGTTTTGTCGTGCATGGCGTCTCTTTGCTTGAAACGTGGCCGGCAACGAGTCCCTCGCAACCCGGATAAGGAGGAGGGTGGGTTCGGGATGGCGGGCTCCGTGCGACTCGTTGCGTCGTACAGTCTCAGTACAGCTCTACCATCACCCATTCGCCCTGCGCGATGCCGTTGCTGTCCAGCGGCACGCGCACGAAGCCTTCGGCGCGGATGAGGGTGTAGATCAGGTTGCTTTTGCCCAGGACGGGCACGGCCCACAGCTCTTGGTCTCGATACGGCGCAGCGCCTACTCGACCAACGGATTCATCCCCTTGCTCGGGCCGGTCTCCGACCGTGCCCGTCCGAGGCGGCGCGGCAGGCTCGGTCAGAGACCGGCCTGAGCGGGGTGGGGCGGCGGACTCAATCCCTTGCTCGGGCCGGTCTCCGACCGTGCCCGTCCGAGGCGGCACGCCAGGCTCGGTCAGAGACCGGCCTGAGCGGGGTGGGGCGGCGGACTCAATCCCTTGCTCGGGCCGGTCTCCGACCGTGCCCGTCCGAGGCGGCGCGCCAGGCTCGGTCAGAGACCGGCCTGAGCGGAGTGGGGCGGCGGACTCAATCCCTTGCTCGGGCCGGTCTCCGACCGTGCCCGTCCGAGGTTGGCTTGAGCGAATCTCCAGCCGCACCTGGACGATGTCCTCCCGGCCGGTGGCGCTGGCGATGTTGCGGGCCAGACGAGCCGGCACGCGGGTCTTGCGCACCTCGTCTGCACCCAACATGCTGCGAATGACCGGGGTCACAAACAGGTCGAAGATCACCATCGCGCTGACCGGGTTGCCCGGCAGGCCGAAGACCGGCTTGCCGTCGCAGACGGCCAGAATGGTCGGCTTGCCCGGCTTGACGCTGACGCCATGCACCAGAATCCCTGGTCGACCCAACCCGTCGATCACCTGGGCTGTCATATCGCGCACGCTGACCGAGCTGCCGGCCGACATCACCAGCAGATCGGCCTGGGCCAGCGCCTGGGCCGCGGCCGCCTGCAACGCCTCCAGTTGATCGGGGACGATGGGAAAGGTGATGGCCTCGGCCCCCGCCTGGCGGGCCAGCGCGGCCAGCGTCTGCGAATTGATGTCACGCACCTGGCCCGGCCCCGGCTCCTGATCAGGCGCGACCACCTCATCCCCCTGGGAGAGGATCGCCGCCACCGGCCGCGCCGCCACATCTATCTCGACGATGCCCAGCGCCAGCAGACCGCCGATGTCCTGGGGCCGGATGACGTGGCCGGCCGGCAGCACAGCCTCCCCCTGCCGCACATCTTCGCCGACCTGGATCACGTTCTGGCCGGCGGCCACGGGGCGGTAAACCTCGATGGTGTAGGGGGTGAAATCGGCGGCTGAGCTGCCCGGCTGACCTTGCGCGTCCCGCACCCGCTGGGTGTGTTCGACCATCACCACCGCGTCGGCGTCGGACGGGATCATGCCGCCGGTGTGAACGATGGCGCACTGGCCTTCGTCCAGCGGAACATCGGCCGTCTGGCCCATGAGCGCCTCGCCGACTACCTCCAGATAGGCTGGCAGGCTGTCGCTGGCGCCGTGGGTGTCCTGCGCGGCCACCGCGTAGCCATCCACGGTGGAGCGGGGAAAGCTGGGCAGGTCGTGCGGCGCGCTCAGGTCAGCGGCCAGCACGCGGCCCAGCGCGTCGATCACGGCTATGCGCTGGCTACGCGGACGGGGCTGGAAGGCCAGGCGGAAGGTGCGCCAGGCTTCGGAGGGGGTGTGGACGGCGAAAAGTTCGGACATGGGAGGAGGTTCGATGGGGAATGAGGAATGGTTAATGGGGAATGGTCAATGGTCAATGGTTAATTGGGAATGGGGAGTTGGGGAATGGTTAGTTGGGGAGTTGGGGGAGGGCGAGGGTGGCGGCGCCGAGGGGAATGAGCTCGCCGTTGACCAGTTGGTACATTCCGACTAACAGTTGATAGGGGCCGGCTGGCGCGTCGATGGGCAGGGTGAGCGTGTGCCGATCGCGCAGGGTTTCGCCAGGCTGCCAGAGGCTGGTGGGATAGTAGACGCCGCCAGCTTGCTGGTCGCTCTGCGCGATCTTGACGCCATCGGGCGTCAACAGTTGGACGAAGGTGGTGTAGTCCGCGCTCAACGGGCGCAGCGGCTGCCAGTGCAGGTCGATCTGCATGGCGTCGCCGGCCGGCTGCACGTCGAAGCCCAGCAGACGCACGGCGTCGCTGATGACTGCCTCCGCAGCGAAGGTGGGGGGGCCAACGATGGCCGGGCCGAGCACCGGCGTCAGACCCGACGCATCGGGCTGGCCCAGCTCAGCCTTGAGCTCCAGACCGGGCATCGGCTTGATCAGATAGACCGGCCGGCCGGTGGAAAGCGCGCTCTCCACCGCCTGGCCCACGTCGAGCCAGCCCGGCTGGGCCAGCAGCAGCGGGAATACGCCGGCCAGGTCAGGCCGCACCCCCTCCACCTGCTGCAAATACCACAGCGGCATCAGCTCATCGCGGTCATTGCTGACCAGCACGGCAGCGCGGGCCGGGTCGGCAGCCAGCAGCGCCCGCCAGCCCTCCTCGGCCGCGCTGTCCAGGCTGCGATTCTGCTGCGCGGCCTGGCTCCAGAAGAGGGTAATCGGCAGCGCGGCCAGCAGCAGCGCCGCGGCGCTGGCGACGCCCTGGCCGCGACCAGCCCAGCGCCGGCTGGCCAGACGCCCCGCGGCCTCCGCCGCCCAGGCCACGGCCACGCCGATCCAGACGCAGGCGAGCAGGTAGGAGGGGATGTAGAAAACCGCGATGTCGCCGATGGTGTAGAACAGGTTGAAGCCGGTGAGCAGGACGAAGCTGGCGCCGGTCAGCCAGAGCAACGGCCACTGGCGGCGCAGGGCCAACACGGCCAGACCCAGCAGGGCCAGCGCCAGGCCCAGCGGCGTCAACTCGGCAGCAAAGCGCGCCAGCAGACCGGGTGCAGCGGCCAGGGCCTGAACTGGCCCCTGGATCTCGCCGGCAAAGCTCTGGCCCAGCAGATAGCTGAGCAGGCCGGATGGGGAACGATCCAACAGTGCGGTCGGCTGACCGGGCCACAGCTCGATGCTCAGGTAGGGGCTGGCCGGCGCTCGCAGCGGCACGTAGAGGTAGAGCAGCAGCGGCGCCAAGGCCAACAGGGCCAACAGCGCGATCTGCCGCCCACGCCAATAGCCGGCCGGCGCCTGCCAGGCCAGGAAGACCAGCAGCGCCGGCAGGAGCAGCAACGTGGCGCGGTGATGGGCCAGGCCCAGGCCGAAGAGCAGCGCCAGCACGGCCAGCAGGGAAGATGTCCGCTTTCCCGGAAGAAATCGGACGTCCTGACGCCACAACAGCGCCAGCCACAGCAGCGCCGCCGCCAGCGCGGCGTGCAGCGTGTAGACCTCGGTGATCACCGCCTGGCTCCACAGCGTGGGCGTCCAGGCGAAGGTCAGGGCGGCGACCAGAGCCGCGATGCGCTCAGTTAGGCGGGCAGTGCGGTTGTCCGCCTGACTCTGCCCGATCAATGCCAAAGTCAACAGGTAGGTCAGCCCCACCGCCAGCGCACCGAAGAGCGCTGACAGCAGCGTCATGGCCCGCGCCGGGCCGGCCAGCCCCAGCGCGTCCAGTCCATGCGACCACAGCCAGCCCAGCATCAGATAGAGCGGATAGCCGGTGGGATGGGAGAGGCCAGCCAGCCAGGCGGCAAACTGCAGCTCGCCGCTGTCGCCGGCCAACAGGCCGGGCGCAGCCATCTGCCAGTAGCTGACGCCGGCCAACAGGCCCGCCGCCAGCGCCCACCACAGATCGACGCGGGCCAACAACGGCCGGCGCGGCTCGCTCACTGCGCCGCCTCCAGACGCAGCCAATCCAGCGCGGCCGAGAGCGGCCGGCGGTCGGCGGCCAGGCGCAGATAGGCGCCCTCGCCGCCGGTCTGTTCGGCGGCCGCGCCGGGCGCGGCGCCCTTGACGCCGACGAAGGCATGGCCGAAGCCCGGCGCGGCGCGCAGATCGACCGCGCTGCCCAGGCTGGCCAGGGCTTGCACCGCCCGCTCGGTGAGCGCCGCGCTGGCATCGCCGCGCACTGCGCCGGCCACGATGACGCCCGCGGGCAGGTCGTCGATGAACTGGGCCATGCGGTCAGCTTCGAAGGCGTTGGCGAAGGTGTCGAAACCCTGTTTGTCCAACACCTGGCCGTTCTGGGGATCGATGACCGCCAGGTTGTAGCCGCGCCGGCCGGCCGACGCATCGACCGCTGCCCCCTCTGGCGTCGTGACGGTGATGAAGGCCAGGTCCTGGGCCGCGCCGCCGCTGTTGATCTCGATATCCACCGGCGACTGCACACCGGTGGCGCCGATCAGTCCCTGGCCCGGCAGCACGTCGCTGGGGCGTGCGCTGCCGTCGAAACGCAGGGTCAGCCGGTTCAGGCCAGAGCGGGTGGCCTCGGCCGGCGCGGTGAAGCGCAGCTCCTGCCAGCCGTCCGTCAACGGCTGCGCCCCCAACGCCACGCCGTTCATTTCCAGGGAGAGGGTCTGCTGCGGCGCGCCGGGATAGCTGAAGGGCTGAACGCGCAGGACAACATCCACCGGGGCGGGAGACTCGAAGCGCAGCGGCAGATAGAGCTCAGCCTCGCGGCCCTCGGCCCAGACGCCGCTGGCGCCGGCGATGTCGGCCTCGTCCACGCTCCAGCCGGGGCCGCGGTAGGGGTCGGTGTTGCGGCTGCCCAGGTCCAGCTCGAAGGGGAAGGGCACATCCGCCTGCTGCACCGCGTAGACCTGCACGCCGTCCGCGTCCCACAGCGGCTGCGGATCCACCGGGATCACCTCCAGCGCGTAGTCCTGCGTCATCTGCCAGGTATCTGTGTAGGGATAACGGCCGGCCACAGGCGGGTTGACCGCCAGGTAGCGCACGTTCCAGAGGGCCATCAGCTCGGCCGCCTGGGCGCGCGCGGCCTGGTCGGTGGCCGCGTCGGGCGGCTGGTACATCTCGAGGCCGGTGATGGCCTGCAACAGCGGCAGCCGCTCGAAGTACTCGAACTTGAAGGCGGGGTTGCGCGAGGTGTTGCCGCTGAGGATCGGCTGGCCGTGGACGGTCTGATACCATTCGATGCGCGTGTCCTCCGCGCCGAAGACGCCGAAGCCGTTGCGCCAGCCCATGGGCAGTTGCATCAAGGTCCAGTCGCCCGGCTGCGCGGCCAGGTCCTGGTAGGGGGCGGGCACGCGCGCGTCGGTCAGCGGCATGGGCACGGCCAGGTGCTCGAAGAGGATGGCGGCGGCGAGGAGGATGGTCAGGACGATGGCAAGCGTGCGGCGTGGGGAGGAGCCCTGCGCCCGCTCGGGGCGATCTCCTGACGGGGACCCGGCAACCTTGGCCAGCAGCCAGGCTGCGCCGTAGCCGGCCAGCACGGCCATGGCCTGCAACAACACCAGGCTGAAGCGGTTGGGGGCGCGGAAGCCTTTGACGAAGGGGATGTAATGCAGCAGGATGTAGGGCAACGGCAGGCTGACCTGCAGGCCATCCAGGTCGAAGCGCGACTGGCCGTTGATCTGCAAGAGCGGCCCCAGCGCCAGCACGAAGGCGATGAGCGCGCTGGCCGTCCAGCCGCGCGCCCGGCGTCCGGCCACCGCCGCGCCCAGCAGGGCCAGGGCCAGGGCCGCATAGCCCACGAAGACGGTGTTGACGTCGCTGAAACGGCTTTCGCCGGTCTGCACCGCGCGCAGGCTGGTCTCCCAGTCGTTGCCCCAGAGCGGATGCAGATCGGTGGGCGTGACCAGGCCCACCAGGTCGGCGCTCAACTGGTCGGACATGCCCCAGCCCTCGACGGCGTAGTCGGCGTTCAGCCCCTCGCGCAGGGTGGGAATCAGCAGGGGCAGGCTGAGCAGGGCGGCCACGGCGACCATGCTCGCCAGCCGGCCCAGTCGGCGCATCAGCGGGATGGCCGGGCCGCTCCCGTCAGCCCTGCGCGTGCGGCGATAGCCCAGCCACCAATCCAGCAGCAGCACGCCGGCCATCAGGGCGATCAACACCCCGTAGAGCATGTCGGTCAGCAGGCAGAGCGCGGCAAAGAGGCCGGCCATGAGCGCATCGCGCGTCCGCCAGCCTTCCAGGGTGCGCACGAAGTAGAGCAGGAAGAAGGGCAGCCACTGGGTGGTGACGATCATGTAGTGCCCCAGCGCGAGGTAGACCATGCGGCTGGAGGCGAAGGCGTAGATCAGGCCGGCGATGAAAGCCGCGGCGGGGATGGTGAACGCCGGCGGGTGCGCCGAACCGTTCGCCGTTGCCTCGTCGCTGCGGACGGGGGGCTGGCGCAGCAGGTGGAGAGCCAACAGGAAGGCGCCGTAGCCGGCCAGCGCGGTGGAGGCCAGATTGATCAGGTTGCTGGCCAGGGGGATGTTGTCGGTGGCCAGGTGGATGGGCAGGGCCAGCGCGGCCGCCAGCAGGTTGAAGGTGTACATCACCAGCCCCATGCCCACCGGGTAGAAGATCAGGTCGGTGTGGAGCGGCGTGCTGAGCTGGTCGATCAGCGCGCGCTTGAAATACCAGATGTTCCAGAGGAAGGTATATTCGTCGTAGGCCCAGATGTCGCTGCCCGGCACGTGGGTCGTGATCCGCGTGATCAACGGCCAGGTGAGGAGCACGGCCAGCAGGCTGTAGAGCAAAAGCGCCCACAGATGAATGCGTCGCATGAGATCAGTGATCCTTGTCTTCGTGAGAGACGTTCGGCGGCATGGTACCACAGGCCAGGGCTTTGAGCAACACCGGACGCCAGCAGCACCGTCAGTCCTTGCCCGGCATTGCCTGAAACACGAACTTGAGTACAATACCGTTCATGGAATCTGTAGTCAACCCACACGACCGCTTTTTCAAGCAGGTGATGTCGAACCCGGCGATGGCGCGCGACTTCGTCCAGAACTATCTGCCGGCCGATGTGGTCGAGCACATGGATCTGGCATCGCTGGAGCTGAGCACGGAGTCCTTCATTGACACGGCCTTGCAGGCCCATCACACAGACCTGCTCTTCACCCTCAAGCTGCACAACGGCGACGATGGGCTGGTCTACCTGCTGTTCGAGCACAAGAGCTACGCCGACCGGCTGGTGGCCTTTCAGCTTCTGCGCTATCTGACGCGCGTTTGGGAGCATTCACTGCGCCAGTATGACCGATTGGTTGCCATCGTGCCGGTGGTGGTCTATCACGGCGAGTTCGACTGGCAGATCAAGCCGGGCTTTCGTTGGTTGGTGCAGGCGCCTGACGCGTTTCTCCGCTACGTGCCGGAGTTCGAGTACTCGCTATGCGATCTCACCGGCATGGATGACGCTGAGATCCGCGGCGAGGTCGTACTGCGTGTCACCTTGCAGGTGTTCAAGCACATCTTGCACAACGACTTCGGCCCGCGCCTGGCTGACGCGTTGTCGTTGCTCGGCGACCTGTCCCGCCAGCAAACCGGCCTGGAATACCTGCAGACGCTATTGCGCTACGTGTCAGTCAGCGCCAGGCGCATCACACCCCAGGACTTGCGGGAGGCCGTGGATCAGGCCTTTCCTGAAGGAGGCGAACTTATGGCTACCCTTGCAGAACAATGGGTCGAACAAGGATTGAAGCAGGGCATGCAGCAGGGCCTACAGCAGGGCCTACAGCAGGGCATGCAGCAGGGTATGCAGCAGGGCATGCAGCAAGGCATGCAGCAGGGCCTGGAGCAAGGGCGACGCGAGGGCCTTCTGGCCAACATCGAGTTTGCCCTGGAACTCAAATTCGGCGTCGAGGGAACCCTTTTGCTGCCGGGCATCTATAAAATCAGCGATCTCAGTGTGCTGCGCGCTGTGCAGCAGGTTGTCAAGACGGCCACGTCGCTGGATCAAGTCCATGCAGCCCTGCAATCACTGACTTGATGACCCCAACCCGCCCAACGGCCACCCGCCGCGCCGTCGTCGTCACGCCGACTTTCGACGAAAAAGAAAACATCGCAGACCTGATCGCCGCGACGCTGGCCGAGCAAACCCACACCGACGCGTTCGAGTTGCACGTGCTGGTGGCCGACAGCCACTCGGCCGATGGCACGCTGGAGATCGTGGCCGCTCTGGCCGCGACAAACCCGCGCGTGCATCTGCTGGACGTGCAGGAGCGGGGCATCGGCATCGGCCTCTTCCGCGGCTTCCAATATGCCATCGATGCCCTGGGGGCCGACGTGCTGATCGAGATGGACGCCGACTTCCAGCACAACCCCGAGGATATCCCGCACTTCCTGGCCAAGATCGAAGCAGGCTACGACGTGGTGGTCGGATCCCGCTTTGTGGATGGCAGCGTCAACCGCATGCCCTGGTATCGCAAGGTGCTCAGCGTGGGCGCCAATCAGATGGTGCGCGGCGCGCTGGGCCTGCACGGCGTCACCGAGATCACCACCTCCTACCGCGCCTTCACCAGCGAGACTTTTCTCAAGGTCGATCCTGCCACCGTGCCCTGGCAGGAGAAATCCTTCATCTTCGTGCCCGTCTTTCTGGTGCGTCTGCTGGAAACGGGCGCACGCGCGACCGAGATCCCCATGACCATGCACCCGCGCACCCAGGGCTACTCCAAGATGATCTACTGGCGCTACATCCGCGATATCCTGCTCTTCTCGGCCCGCTCGCGCCTGGGGATGGAGCCAAAGGCGGCCGGCGCGCCCGAAGCGGGCCAGGGTGCGGCCTGATAATCACTGATAGCTGATCTGACCCAGCGGCGCAAAGGGCCCCGCCGCGCCAGCGGGCGTCAGCCAGTCCCCGCCGAAGGGGCGCACACCCACCTCCACCGTAAACGCGCCGGAGCTGTCCGGCTGGGGGAGCAGCAGATAGTCGTCGGCGATCACCTGGCCCACCTGCCAGCGATCGGTGCTGTAACGGCCTCCGGCCGGCGCGTGGCTCCATTCCGCCGCCAGCCAGCCATCCTGGTGCACCAAGCGCAGCGCCGGCCGCAGGTCGTCGGTCAACGGCGCAGCCGCGCGCCAGAGCAGCCGCACAGGAACCGGCTGCCCCACGGTCAGAGGCGCCTGCGGCAGCTCGACGCCGATCAACTCCAGGTCGCCGAAGCGGGCCAACGGCGCAGCCGCACCTGCCTCAGCCGCCAGCGCCGGCTTGGGGGGCGCATAGGCGGGCCGGGCCACGCCCAGCAGCGCGGCCAGCCCAAACAACGCCATGCCCGCGGCAAACCCCGCCACGACGCGGCGGTCTGTCCGCGTTCCCTCCCCTCCTTTGATCCAGTCCGCCAGCCCCATCACCCCCATGCCCACCCAGACGGCCATGGCCGCCAGCGCCGGCCACATCAGCCGCGCCTGATCGGTGCCCAGGGCAATGGCGCTGTAGCGGTAGATGGAGAAGAACATGAGAAGGGGCGCGCCGGCCAGCAGGGCGAGGTGGAAGGGGAAGGGATGGTGAGCGGTGAACGGTGAACGGTTATCGGTGAACGGTGAACGGTGAACGGTTGATGGGAGGCGCAGAAGGAAACGGACTGCGCCGACGATGACGACGACGGTGAAGACCGCGGCCAGCGCATACACCCAATTCGGCAGCGAGACCTGGCCGGCCGCGGCGAAGCGGCCCCAGAAGGTGGGGAAAAAGCCTTTCAACAGCCATAGCGCCTCGGCCAGGCCGACGGGACCAAGGCGTTGATCGACCGTCGCCCGCACCAGCTCCCAGCCGAAGGGGTCGCCGTACAGCCGCCAGTTGCGCAGCCACCAGGGCGCAGCCACCAGCAGCCCCAGGCCGTAGGCCAGCGCCAGATGGCCGAACGCCAGCAGCCAGGAAACGCGCTCCCGACCGCCGTCAGATTCGCGAGCTGCCGGCCGCGCCAGCCACCATGCGCCGCCCACCGCCAGCGCCGCTAACGGCCAGAGCGCCAGCGCGCCGACCTTGGCCAGCAGCCCCAGGCCCAGCACCAGCCCCAGCAGCGCCGTCCGCCCCCAGCGCAGCCCGCGCCCGATGATGGCCGCGCACAGCAGAAGGGCCAGCGCGCTCAACGCGCCGGCCGCGTTGTCGTTGTTGACGGAGCCGCTGATGAAGAGGAAGCCGGGCAGGCCGGCCAGAAACGCGGCCGCTGCCAGGCCGATGGCCGGCCGGCGCGGGAAAATCTCCCGACCCAGCCGCCATGTGGCCCACAGCGTCACCGCGCCCAGGGCCACCGACAGCAGCCGCGCCAGGTGCATGGCCAGCGCACCGCCGCGCCAGGGAAAGCCCTCCAGCGCGCTGTGGATGAAGAAGTTGGGGGGTTTGTCCGGCCCCAGCGGCAGCGCGTCGGGGTTGGAACGCAGAAAGGTGAAGTCCAGCCCGGTCCAGGCGCTGAGGGCTGCGGCCATGGCGTGGTAGAGCGGCGGATGCTTGCTCTGCGTCACCTCCGGCCCCACCGGCAAGGCGCGCTGGACGCCCAGATAGACGATGTACGCGTAGTGATCGGCCTCATCCGGCGCCTCGCCCAGGGGGACGATCGCCGAATAGCCCACGGCCAGCGCCAGGTAGATGGCCAGAATAGCCAGAAAGATGCGGCGCGGCGGCCTGGTGTCAGAAGTCATGTCCATGGGTCACGTTTCACGTTTTCAAACATCGGCCGGCCGGGCCGGCGCAGCGCCTGCCGGCGGGCAACGATCGGAGCGGGCTGGCCGCCCTGCTCAGCCTGTCAGCGCCCAGACAGGATCACCCAGCCGTCGCCGCCGCTGCCCGCGGCGGCCAGCGGCTGGCCGTTGGCCAGATCGACTACACGCAGCGCCAATTGGGCATCGCCCGGCTGGTCAGGCGTCAACGGCAGAACCAGCCAGGACAGCGCCTGGCTGCCCGGCGCCCACTCGGTGGGGCGATAAGCCAGCTCGCCGCTGACCTGGGCCAACTGCTGGCCGCCGTCGGGCGACAGCCAGCCGACCTGCACCTGCAAGCCCTGATAGCGCCCAGCCTGGGGAGCGCCCACCTCCCACAGAAGGAGAACGGCGGCCGCGTTGTCGTCCAACTGCTGGACGCGGTAGCCGATCAGGCTCGGCCCGGCGGCGAAGGAAAGCTCGGCCGGCAGGAACCCGCTGCGATCCACCGCATCGCCGTTCAGACGAAGCACGGTCAACCCTGGAGCGCCAGCCTCGGCCGCGTTCACTGCCTCCCAGCCGGTCCAACCGGGCGCGCTGGCCAGCAGCGGGTCAGGGCCGGCGTTGGCGGTGAACAGGTAGGTGGCCTGGCTGCCTGGCGCCGGCAGCGGCAACGTCGCTCGACCGTCAAAGAAGTGCACCGCGGGGTCTGTGTAGTCGAAGAACTGGCTGAGCGGCGCCTGCTGATGCAAAAAGACGAAGGAGGGGTGACGATAGATGTCGGCCGAGAGGAAGACCTCCTGCCCCGGATGCGCGGCCATCCAGGCGGCCGCGGCGGCCATGTCCCCCTCGAACGCGTCGAAGGTGTCGGCCGCGCGGGCCCAACGCTGGAAATAGTCGCGCCAGGTCAGCCCGCCGTGCATCAGCAGCGCCAAAACCGTCAAGCCCACAGCCAGCCAGGGGGCCCAGCGCGCGGCCGGCCGACCGCGGGCGGCCCAGCGGCGCGCCTGGATCAGCAGCTCGCCCAGCGCCAGCGCGGGAAAGAAGTAGACGCCAGGGATCACGCCCATCACCCGCGGCAGCGCCGGAAAGCGATCCACGGCCAGCAACCCGGGCAGCAGCATGACAGGAAACCAGAGCAGCAGGAAGAGCAGCCTGCTGCCCTGCGCCGCGACCGGCGCTGGTCGCCGGCGCTGCCAGCCGGCCAGCACCAGCGCCAAGCAGAGCAGCAGACCCGCCACAGCCAGCCCGGCCGTCAGCGGATCGAACACCGCCCGGCCAGGCAGGTTGAAGAAGGGCGCGCTGTCCCCTGCGCCGGGCACGACGAACTGACGCAGGTTGGCCATGCCGGCCTGGAGCATCATCGCCCCCGCGCCGCTGCCGTTGAGCTCAGGGTTGAAGGCCGAGACCACCTGGGCGCGCTGCACAAAGCTGCCCGGATGGCTGAGAAAGTAGAGGCCCAACGGTGCAAAAACCAGCAGCGCCACGCCGTAGAGCCCGACCAGCGGCCAGAAGGCGCGGCGCAGCAGAGATTGACCGGGGTCAGCAATGGCGTCGGACTGCCTGGATCGCCGGGCCAGCCACAGATAGCCGGCCTGCGCCAGCAGATAGAGCGCCAAAAAGACCGGCAGCAGCCGGCTGATGCTGTAGAAATGGACGCTCAGCCCCAGGAAGAGGCCGGAGAGCAGAAACCAGGGCCAGGCAGCCGGCCGGCCGGCGCGGTTGGCGGCCCGCCAGAAGGCGGCGAAGGCCAGCGTGGTCATCAACGGCGTGAAGATCAGCCGTTCGGCGTAGCGGCTGGTGTAGACGTGCCAGAAGCTGGTGCTCAGGAAGAGGGCGGCCAACAGCGGAACCAGCGCGCCGCGGTAGCGCGTGCCGGCCAGCAGCTCCCGCCCCAGCCAGTAGCTCCCCAGCGCAGTGGCGATGCCAGCCAGCGCGGCGGGGAGGCGCAGCGCCAGGGCGGTGGGTCCGCCAAGCTGAATGCCCGCGGCGAACAGCAACATGGCCAGCCCCTCACGGCCATAGTTGGCAGGGTAGAAGAGGCTGGCTCGGCCGGCCAGCGCATCCAGCGCATCCAAGCCGTTGACGGCCTCATCGCCGAACAGGCCGGGGGGCATGGCGGGCAACTGCCAGAGGCGATACGCGGCCGCGACCAAGAGGATCAGCAGGAGGGTCAGCGCATCTTTTTTGCCGGTGGAGAGATGGGAGAGACGGCGGATGATGGACACGAGGTGCAGTATACCGCAAATCAGCCGGTGAATAGAATTCACCCGCTGAACCTGCAAAGCAGAAATATTTACGCCGGCCTGTACTAGCGGAAGCCCAGCCCCCGCTCTTTCAGGCTGACGAAACGCTGCCGGCCGATGACCAGGTGATCCAGCACGTCAATGGCAAGCAGGCTGCCGGCCTCGACCATCTGACGCGTCACCTGCACGTCCTCGGGGCTGGGGGTGGGGTCGCCGCTGGGGTGGTTGTGGACGATGATCATGGCCGCGCTGTTGGCGCGAATCGCCTCACGGAAGACCTCGCCGACGCGCACCGAGGCCGCGTTGAGCGAGCCGACATAGATGGTGGGGATGGCGATCACCCGGTTACGGCTGTCCAGCAGCACGGTACGCAGATGCTCCTGGCCGAGCAGCGACATCTCGGCCATCAGCAGATTGGCCGCGTCGGCCGGCTGGCGGATCTGCGGTCGCTCGTGGGGCGCGGCCACCAACAGCCGGCGTCCCAGCTCCAGCGCGGCCTTGACCTGGATCGCCTTGGCCTCGCCTACCCCTTTTTCCTGACATAGCTCCGGGATAGTGGCCTGAGCCAGGCCGGGCAGGCCGTCGTGGCGGGCCAGCAGCTTCTCCGCCACCCGCACCACATTCTCGCCGCCGGTGCCGACGCGCAGGATGATGGCCAGCAGCTCCGAGGTGCTCAGCGCGCCGGCGCCGTAGTGCAACAGGCGCTCGCGCGGCCGCTCGCCCGTGGGCAGGTCACGGATCATAGGACGATATTCGACGCGTTCGCTTTCGACCATGGCAACTCCCTTCGCCTCCTGAAAAGTGTTCGTGCTCGGCCGGTCTTTGTGCAGCACCCCGGCCCCGGCTCGCCGCTTCGAAGGACGCTGGCGCCCGTGCAGTGCGGATGAAGGCGGCAACCTTACTGCACCAACACCAACGGCAGCAGTTGCCGGTGCATGGTGCGCGGCGGCTCCGCCAGCATGATCACATCGAAGATTGGGCGGGTCATGCCCCAGCGCCGGGCGGTGACGTTGTCGACCTCAGCGATCAGCCCGCGGCGGCTCAGCCGCTCGAAATCCTTGGCCGCGGCATAGTCCACCACCAGAAAAGGCCCCTCGACGCCGACGCCGGGCACGTCCAGCCACACTTTGCGCCCCAGGTCGCCCGGCCGCAGGGTGGCGATGTAGCCCACGCAGGCCGGCCGGTCGCAGTAGGGCACCTGCGCCCGCTCCAGCCGCAGATGATAGGCTGTTTCCATCACGCCCGGGGCATAGAAGGTCACCTCGCCGCGCGCCGGCAGCCGCGTGGCGGCGTACCACGGGGGGTCGATGGTCTGAGTCATGGGGTTGAAGAGCAGGCTGAGCACCAGCAAGACTGCGAGCACGGCGGATCCTTTCCTCTTACACGTCCACCCACCGGACGTCCGGGGAGAAGGCGGCGTTCCCAAGAATGCCAGAATTTAGGCGTTTTGTCAAAGGGAAGGGCTCGCAACCCAGAGCTGCGAACCTCCCGTGCGCGGCCGGCGGCACTTGACGCGGCCGCGCCTTTCTGGTACACTACCGCGCCAGACGCCGGACGCAGGCCGCACAGAGCTTGTAAGCTGCTTGCACCGAGACTTCACCGAGTGAGCATGACAGGACGCAGCGCGTGGAATTGATCTGGTCCCCCTGGCGCATGGAATACATCATGGCCCACAAGACACCTGGCTGCGTGTTCTGTGACAAGCTGGTCTGCGGCAACGACGAGGACGAGCACGTCTTGCTGCGCGGCCAGACCGCCTTCATCGCCCTGAATCGCTACCCCTACACCAACGGCCACCTGTTGGTGGCGCCGTGCGCCCACGTGTCAAGCCTGGAGGATCTGCCGGCCGAGACACTGACCGAGATGATGCTGCTGGTCAATCGGGGGCTGGCGGCGCTGCGGCAGGTGATGCAGCCGCAGGGCTTCAACGTCGGCGCCAATCTGGGCAAAGCGGCCGGCGCCGGCATCGAGTCCCACGTCCACATCCATGTGGTGCCGCGCTGGAACGGCGACACCAGCTTTATGTCCACGATTGGCATGACGCGCACCATACCAGAGTCGTTGGATCAGACCTATCGCCGCCTGCTGGAGGCGCTGCACGCCCAAGACAGCGACGGAAGCGCCTGATCGCCGGATCTCAGCAGGTGACGGAGCAGGCCGCCGCGGCGCCGCCAAAGGCCCTCCTGCCCGCACAGCCCGCTGCACGAATACTGATCAAAGACGCGCCAATCGGAGGTTCTCTACTGAATTGACCTGTCAACAGTGTTACAATCGAATAGCTTGAGCAAAAAAGAGTACCAGGAGATGGCATTATGGTTGACGCAGACGCCTTGCCGAAGACCATGCGCTGGTACAGAATGGACCTTCACATTCATACCCCGGCTTCTGAGGACTACGTAGAAAAAGAAATCAGTTACCTGGACGTCCTCAAAGAAGCAGAGCGCCGAGGTCTTGACATTATTGCCTTCACAGACCACAACACAATTGCTGGTTACGAGGCCCTGTACGACGAGATTGACTTTCTGGAGCGCCTTGAGCAGCGCAACCGGCTCCAAGAACACGAGCGAGAAGAACTGGCGGACTATCGCCGGCTGTTGGAAAAGATCACAGTTCTGCCAGGTTTTGAGTTCACCTGCCGTTTTGGTTCCCATACCCTGGGGGTTTTTCCTCCCGGCGGCCAGGCCAGCATTCCACGCCTCAAGGCGGTGCTGCACCAGCTTGGCGTGCCCTACGAGAAGATGAGCCTGGGTTCCCCCGGCATGCCCGGCACTCAGGCCTTCCTCGAAGCCTACAAGATCATCCACGAGGCCGGCGGCATTGCCATTGCCGCCCACATCAACGCGCCCACCGGGGTGCTGGCCATCGCCAACAACCTGCCCACCGGCGCGCTGCGCATCAGCGCAACCCAAAACCCCAGCCTGCACGCGCTGGAGTTCAGCGCGTTCCACAGCCCGCAGTTGCAAGGCTTCTCCAGTCCCCACTGGTACGACGGCACGAACCTGGGCTATGAGCGGCGCATGTTCTGCGTGCAGGGCTCTGACGCCCACCGACTAACCCAAAGCCAGGACGACCCGATGCACCGCTGGGGGGTCGGCGACCGGCCCAGCGAGGTGATGCTCCCCGAGGCCACCTTCGACGCGCTGCTGAAGCTCTTCGCCAGCAACGACTTCGACCGGCTGCGCGTTCCCTTCGTCTCCGACGTGGCGCGCTACAACCGCGTGGCCGAGGCCCGCTCAGCCGGCCCTTCCAACCATCAGATTCTCCTGCTGACCTGCATCGACGACCCGGACCAGATGAGCCGGCACGTGGCCGCGCTGGCCAACAGCGGGGGCGGCGCCATCTTCCTGGGCCTGGATCCAGACCCCAAGCTGCCGGTTGCCGGCCTGACCGACGCCGCGGCCAACATGCGCGCCTTCCAGGGCGCGATCAGCGAGCTGGTCGCGCCGCAGCCTGAATGGTCGGTGGACATCGTCAACTACGACGGGCACGAGATCGTGCAGATCGAGGTGCGCGACCTGGCCCGCAAGCCCTGCTATGTGCGCGAGGAGAATGGCCGGCTGATCTATGTGCGCCGCAACGGCGAGACGACGCTGGCCACCCACGGCGACATCATCGACATGCTGCATGTGGAAGGGGACGAGGCGCCGGCCGGCGCCCGGCTGGACCATGCCCCCATGCTGGCCCCTGGCATCGAGCTGCCCAAGTCGGGGGTCGAGATCGTAGGGATGACGCTGCGCGGCGACACCGAGTACTTCCGGGTGGTTGACCTGCGCACCAACCGCGAGAGCCTGGTTTCTGAATTCACGGCCACCTCGGTTTGGCTCTACGCCATCAAGAATTACCAGGAGGCCCGGCCGCGGCTGCACGATCTGCATCATCAGGTGCGCTGGCAGGGCCAGCTCGGACTGTGGCGCGTCTATCGGGAGAACGAATACTACGACCAGCGCAACCGCGCCAAGTGCGATTTGGTCTACCGCAGCGAAGATGGCCGCATCGAACGCATCTTCTTCGCCGTGGCGGTGGGCTGGATTGGCCAGGCCTGGGAACCGCTGTTCGACGTGGACCCGCCAGGCAAGGCGGCGCCGGGCCGGCTGGCCGCGGAAAGCAAGGTGCGCTGGCGCGGCAACATGGGCATCGTCTCGGTGGTGCGCCGCGCGGGCGCCTGCATCTGCAACCTGGCCTTTCGCAACCGCCAGGGGCGCGATTTGCTCTACGCTGAGGTGCCGGCGGAACAGCTTCAGCCGGAATGGCGCGAGCTGATCGCGGTGGAACTGCCGCGCTCCGGACTGGAAGTAGTGGAAGTGCAGGAGAACGGCAGCGACCCCATGTTCAAGTTCCACAACCTGGGCAACCGCCATGTGGAGAGCCGGCTTTGGCTGCCAGGAATGCTCAAGGAGGGCAGCCTGCGCCACTACGCGCTGCGCATGCACCTGGAACAAGACCGCCCGCTGGACGACAGCCAGGTGAACTGGATGGGCAACATCGGCTACCTGCGCCGTTCCTACACCGCAGCAGACCTGGTCTATCGCGACCCCGACGGCGTCGACCACGTCTACTACGGCGCGCGCTGGGATGACCTGAACAGCGAATGGCTGCGATTGTTCAATATGTAACAGGCGTGGTAAAATAGCGCCACTGTATCGTTGCCCTGATCCTGAGGGCGTCACGTTCGGCCGACCGGCGCGGCGCTCCCTTGCCTGATCCTGAGGGCGTCTCGTCCGGCCCGACCGGCGCGGCGCCCCGCCGATCGCCCGCCGTACACCCTCAGTCCACAGCGCCCTCGACTCCGGGAGGTGTGATGCGCGCAATTATCTTTCGTCAGCACGGCAGCCTCGACATGCTGGAGTACGTCGAGGATCTGCCCGTCCCCGAGCTTGGCCCCGACGAGGCGCTGGTGCGAGTGCAGCACGCGGCCCTCAACCGCTTGGATCAGTTTGTCGTCAAAGGGTGGAAAGGTCTCGATCTGGAGCTGCCGCACATCCCCGGCGCCGACTTCAGCGGCACGCTGGTAGCCATGGGCGATCGGGTGACTGGCTGGACCGCCGGCCAACCGGTGACCGCCAACCCGACCCTCTGGTGCGGCCATTGCCCCTACTGCTTGAGGGGCGAGCACAGCCTGTGCGACACCTGGGCCATCCTGGGCGAGCACACCCGCGGCAGCTTTGCCGAGTTCGTCAAGATCCCGGCGCGCAACCTGATGGCGGTGCCCGATGGCTTTTCCATGCAGCAGGCCGCGGCCGCGCCCACCGTGGCCGTCACCACCTGGCGCATGTTGATCACCAAGGGGCAACTGCGCCCGGGCGAGACGGTGCTGGTCATCGGCGCGGGCGGCGGCGTCAACAGCTTCACCATCGCGTTGGCCAAGCTGCTGGGCGCCACGGTCTGGGTGGTGGCCGGCGGCGCGGAGAAAGCCCAGCAGGCGCTGGAACAGGGCGCCGATTGGGTGCTGGACCGCGAGGCCGAGCCCAACTGGTCGCGCGCCATCTATCTGCACAGCGGCAAGCAGGGGGTCGATATCGTGGTGGACAACGTGGGCGCGGCCACCTGGGACGCCAGCCTGCGCACCCTGCGCAAAGGTGGCCGGCTGCTGACCGTGGGCGGCACCACCGGCTACACCGGTTCCACGCCGATCAACATCCTCTTTGGCCGCCAGGTGAGCATCATCGGCTCGACCATGGGCAGCCAGCCGGAGTTCGAGGCGGTGATGCGGCTGATCTTCGCCGGCAAGCTGGCCGTGCCCATCGACCGCGTCTATCCGCTGCACGAGGCGCGCCAGGCCGAGGAGCGCATGAAACAGGGCGAGCATTTCGGCAAGATCTTGCTGGAGGTCGCCTGATCGCCCAGAGCTGCGCGCCAACCTGGACGGCCCGTGCGCCGGTTCAGTCTGTCGAACCGACGGCGCATCCTCGTCATTTTCGCGGATGAACCCAGACTGAGAGTTCCATGACGGTACTCGCCACCTACCTCACAGGCCTGCGCGCCAGCATCACCCCGGTGCGGGTGTTGCGCGGCGACCGCCTGTGGGAGATCGACGCGCTGCGCGGCGTGGCCATCTTCATGATGGTGGTCTACCACCTGCTGTGGGACCTGGCCAGCCTGGGCGGCTACGACATCACCCTGCGCAGCGGCTTCTGGAGCTACTGGCAAAACGTCACCGCCAGCCTCTTCACCGGCCTGGTCGGCCTGTCGCTGACGCTGAGCTACAGCCGTGAGCGCCGCAGCCATCCCAACGGCAGCCTGTGGCCAAAATACGTCATCCGCGGCCTGACCATCTTCACCTGGGGCCTGGTGATCAGCGTCGTCACCTACCTGGCGCTGGGCGCAGATTACTACGTGCGCTTCGGCATCCTGCATCTGATCGGCCTGTCGATCATCCTGGCCTATCCCTTTTTGCACATCCGCAGGAACTGGCTCAACCTGGCGCTGGGCCTTGTGCTGATCCTGCTGGGGCCGGCCATTCAGGGGCTCAGGCTGGACCTGCCCATCCTGGAATGGCTGGCGCCGACGCCGGGCAGCGGCGTCGATTACGCCCCGCTGATCCCCTGGTTTGGCCGGGTGCTGATCGGCATCTTTCTGGGCCGCCTGCTCTACCCCGGCGGCCAGCGGCGCTTCAGCCTGGCTGATCACTCGAACAACGCCCTGATCAGGCTGCTGCGCCTGCTGGGCGAGAACTCGCTGCTGATCTACCTGATCCATCAGCCGATCCTGCTGGCGACGCTGACGCTGTTGGGTGTGATCAGCTTCTGACACAAAACATCGACTGGATTGCCGCACGGTTCTCGCAACCGTGCAACGCCACAGTCCGCACTGTTCACCAACGAAGGAGGTCCCCCCTTGACTGCAGACCCCAAAATCGACCAGTTGCGCAGCCTCAAGCGGCAGGCCCTGCTGGGCGGCGGCGAAGACCGCATCGCCAAACAGCACGCCCAGGGCAAGCTGACCGCGCGCGAGCGCCTGGATTTCATGCTGGACAAGGGCAGCTTCCGCGAGCTGGATGTGTTCGTCACCCACCGCAGCCATGACTTCGGCCTGGAGCGCCAGAAGTACATGGGCGACGGCGTGGTGACGGGCTACGGAACCGTGGAAGGCCGGCTGGTCTACGTCTTTTCCCAGGACTTCACCGTCTTCGGCGGCTCGCTGTCCGAGGCGCACGCCGAGAAGATCTGTAAGGTCATGGACCTGGCCATGAAAAACGGCGCACCGGTGGTGGGCCTGAACGACAGCGGCGGCGCACGCATCCAGGAGGGTGTAGTCAGCCTGGGCGGCTACGCCGAGGTTTTTCTGCGCAACACCCTGGCCTCCGGCGTGATCCCGCAGGTGAGCATCGTGCTGGGGCCGTGCGCGGGCGGCGCGGTCTACTCGCCGGCCATCACCGACTTCATCATCATGGTGCAGGACACCAGCTACATGTTCGTCACCGGCCCCGACGTGGTGAAGACCGTCACCCACGAGGAGGTGACCTTCGAGGAGCTGGGCGGCGCCATGACCCACGCGGCCCGAAGCGGGGTGGCCCATTTTGCCGCCGAAAACGAGGAGCACGCCCTGTTCATCGCCCAGAAGCTGCTGAGCTTCCTGCCGCAGAACAACATGGAGGATCCCCCCTTCCAGGCGCCCAGCGATGACCCGCTGCGCATGGACGATGCGCTGGACAGCATCGTGCCGGAGAATCCCAACAAAGCCTACGACATGAAGGCTGTGATTCGCCACATCGTGGACGACGGCGACTTTCTGGAGGTGCATGAGCACTGGGCGCAGAACATCGTCGTCGGCTTCGCCCGCCTGGGCGGCCACAGCGTGGGCATCGTGGCCCAGCAGCCCGCGGTGCTGGCCGGCGTGCTGGACATCGCCTCCAGCATCAAGGCGGCGCGCTTCGTGCGCGTCTGCGACTGCTTCAACGTGCCCATCATCACCCTGGTGGATGTGCCCGGCTTCATGCCCGGCACCGGCCAGGAGCATGGCGGCATCATCCGCAACGGCGCCAAGCTGCTCTACGCCTACTGCGAGGCCACCGTGCCCAAGATCACGGTCATCACCCGCAAGGCCTATGGCGGCGCCTACGACGTGATGAGCAGCAAACATATCCGCGGCGACGTCAATCTGGCCTGGCCGACGGCCGAGATCGCCGTGATGGGACCCGAAGGCGCGATCAACATCCTCTATCGCCGCGAGCTGGCGGCCGCGGAGGATCCGACCGCGCTGCGCGCTCAGCTTGTTCAGGAGTATCGCGAGAAGCTGGCCAATCCCTATGTGGCCGCGGCGCGTGGCTACATCGACGACGTGATCGAGCCGCGCGAGACCCGTCCCTACCTGATCAACGCCCTGGGCATGTTGCAGAACAAGCGCGACACCAACCCGCCCAAGAAACATGGCAACATTCCGTTGTAGCCTGCGAAGCGGCCGATCCGTCGAGACGCCGCCCGGTCAACCGCCGGCTCATGCTGCCAACCTGCCCACGATCCAACGATGCGCGCCACCTTCACCCTTTCCGACGATCAGTTTGCAGCCAACGACCGCGCCGGCCTGATGGTTGGCCTGCCGCTGGCGGTGCAGTTGGACGCCGGACCGCTGCTGCCGGGCCGCGATGAAACGGCCGGCTGGTTCGAATCGATCAACTACGGCCGCGCGGCCTTCAAGCCGCTGAGCCTGGAGCGCAGCGTTTTCTGCGGCCGCGTCAGCCAGATCGAGCAGTCGCGCGGCCATGACGGGCCCCTCTGCCAGGCGCTGCTGGACTGCGGCCTGCCGCTGCGCCTTGATTTGATCGACCCAGACCAGCCAGACCGGCCGGGCGTCCCCTTTGGGCTGGCCGTGGGCGACTGGTTGATGGGCGTGGCCAGCCTGCGCGGCCTGCTGGCGCTGGATGTGGGCGACTTGCTCTGGCAGCCGGTGCAGGGCAGCATCGTGGACATCCAGCGGCTGGTGCTGGACCCGCTTCATCCCTCCTTCGGCGCGCTGCGCTGGCTGCATGGCCTGCCCAAACAGTCCTTTGCACCTGATCAGGTGTTTGTGACGGTAGATTGGTAAGAAAAGGTGCCCTATGTTCAAGAAAGTCCTGGTCGCCAACCGCGGCGAGATTGCAGTGCGGATCTTGCGGGCCTGCGAGGAGCGCGGCGTGGAGACGGTCGCGGTCTATTCGGACGCAGACCGCAACGCGCTGCATGTGCGCTATGCCACCGAGGCCTACCACATCGGCCCGCCCCCCTCGGCCGAAAGCTATCTGCGCATCGACAAGATCATCGATGTGGCCAAAAAGTCCGGCGCCGATGCGATCCACCCTGGCTATGGCTTTCTGGCCGAGAACGACGACTTCGCCCAGGCGGTGATCGACGCCGGCATCACCTTCATCGGCCCCTCCCCCGAGTCCATGCGCCTGATGGGCGACAAGATCAGCGCGCGCAACACGGTGATCGCCGCGGGCGTGCCTGTGGTGCCCGGCACGGCCGCGGGGCTGCGCGATGAGCAGATCCAGGCCGAGGCCGCGGCCATCGGCTTTCCGGTGTTGATCAAGGCCTCGGCCGGCGGCGGCGGCAAGGGGATGCGCGCGGTGCGCACCCCAGAGGAGCTGGAGCCGGCGCTGGGCGCGGCCCGGCGCGAGGCGAAGAACGCCTTCGGCGACGACACGGTCTATCTAGAGAAGCTGATCGAGCGGCCGCGCCATATCGAGATTCAGATCCTGGGCGACAAACATGGCCACGTCATTCACCTGGGCGAGCGCGAGTGCTCGATTCAACGCCGCCACCAGAAGCTGATCGAGGAAGCGCCCTCGGTCGCGGTCAGCGCCGAGCTGCGGACGCGCATGGGCGAGGTGGCCGTCAAGGCGGCCCAGGCGGTGGGCTATTACAGCGCCGGCACCATGGAGTTCCTGCTGGACCAGAGCGGCAATTTCTACTTCCTGGAGATGAACACCCGCTTGCAGGTCGAGCACCCGGTGACGGAGCTGGTCACCGGCGTGGACATCGTCAAGGAGATGATGACCATCGCCGACGGCCGGCGGCTGCGCTGGAAGCAGGAGGACATCAAGCCCAAGGGCTGGGCCATCGAGTGCCGCATCACCGCCGAGGATCCGATCAACAATTTCATGCCCTCGGGCGGCAAAATCACCACCCTGCAAGAGCCAACCGGCCCCGGCGTGCGCGTGGAGAGCGGCATCTACGAGGGCTTCGAGGTCAGCCTTTTCTACGACCCGATGATCGCCAAGCTGATCGTCTGGGGCGAGAACCGGGCCGAGGCGCTGCTGCGCATGCGGCGGGCGCTGAACGAGTATCGCATCGGCGGCCTCAAGACATCGATCCCCTTCCACCAGCAGATCATGAACAGCACGCAGTTCATGTGGGGCGCCTTCGACACCAACTTCCTGCAAGACCGCTTCAACGTGACCTTCATCGAGCGGCCGGAGATGGAGTTGAGCGCGGCCATCGCGGCCGCGCTGGTGGCGCATGGCAAGGGCCAACAGGCCACGATGTTGGCCCCGGCGACGACCCAGGCCGGCTCGAGCTGGAAGCGCGGCGCTGGCTGGAAGCGGTAGGCCCGCCCTCCCCTGCCCCCTCTCCCGCCGGAAGCAGGGGGTTGACGACAGGAGTCTGTGATGAAGTACATTGCTACCATTACCCCCACAGGCGCGCCGGTGGGCGGCGGTCGAACCTATGAAATCGAGGTGGGCGAGGATGGGCTGCTGCACATCGATGGGCAGTCATTCAGCGCCGACTTGCAGCGCATCGGCAAGTTGGACCTCTATTCCTTGCTGCTGGACAGCAAATCCTACGAGGTGCATGTCCAGGAGACGGAGCGCAACGGCTACCGCGTGATGGTCTCCAGCCAGGGCTACGAGGGCTACGAGGTGCGGGTGCTCGATGAACGCAGCTACCGGGCCAGCCAGGTGAGCGGCGCCAGCGCCGGCGGCGCCGGCGATTCGGCCATCAAGGCGCCCATCCCCGGCCTGGTGGTCAAAGTGCTGGTGGAAGAGGGGGCCGAGGTGGCGGCCGGCCAGACCCTGGTGATTCTGGAGGCGATGAAGATGGAAAACGAGCTACGCGCGCCGCGTCCAGGGGTCATCGCCACCATCAAGGCCAAGCCTGGCAACTCGGTCAACCAGGGCGACGTGCTGGTCACGCTGCACTAACGGCAGCACGGTAAGGTGAGAGTATGACAATTATCGCTCTACCGCTCCCAGCGGCTCCATCGCTCCCAGCGGCTCCATCGCTCCCAGCAGATCCATCGCCCCCAGCGGCTCTATCGCTCCCAGCAGCTCTATCGCTCCCAGCGGCTCTATCGCTCCCAGCGGATCCATCGCCCCCAGCGGATCTATCGCTCCCAGCGGATCCGTGATCCTATCGCTCCCAGCGGATCCGTGATCCGCTGGCTCGGAGGTGCAGGCGAATATGGTAACCTGCCGGTTCACGGAACCGGCAGGAGCATAGGGGAGCGCGGTAAGGTGAGAGTAGGATAATTATCGCTCTATCGCTCCCAGCGGATCTATCGCTCCCAGCAGATCCATCGCTCCCAGCGGATCCGTGATCCGCTGGCTCGGAGGTGCAGGCGAATGTGGTAACCTGCCGGTTCACGGAACCGGCAGGAGCATAGGGGAGCGCGGTAAGGTGAGAGTAGGATAATTATCGCTCCCAGCAGATCTATCGCTCCGAGCAGCTCTATCGCTCCGAGCAGCTCTATCGCTCCCAGCGGATCCGTGATCCGCTGGCTCGGAGGTGCAGGCGAATGTGGTAACCTGCCGGTTCACGGAACCGGCAGGAGCATAGGGGAGCGCGGTAAGGTGAGAGTAGGATAATTATCGCTCTATCGCTCCCAGCGGATCTATCGCTCCCAGCGGCTCTATCGCTCCCAGCGGCTCTATCGCTCCCAGCGGCTCTATCGCTCCCAGCGGATCACGGATCCGCTGGCTCGGAGGTGCAGGCGAATGTGGTAACCTGCCGGTTCACGGAACCGGCAGGAGCATAGGGGAGCGCGGTAAGGTGAGAGTAGGATAATTATCGCTCTATCGCTCCCAGCGGCTCTATCGCTCCCAGCGGATCCGTGATCCGCTGGTCTTAACAGAATACTCCATGCCCTAAGGACAATGATACTATGGCATCAGCATCTTGGCCTGCACACACTGACGCTGCTGGCATCTATTTTGTCACAACCAGCGCCATTGACCGAAAGCATGTCTTTCGTCGTGACGTGATCAAACGCATCTTGGTCGATAGCCTGAACACCGGGCGTATTCTAGGCCAATATCAACTCTTCGTCTTCGTAATCATGCCGAACCACATCCATTTCATCGTTCGCTGTCTGTCTGAGAATTCGATCAGCGATGTAGTTCGGGAGTTTAAGAAAACGACATCCAATTATATCTTCCGCCAACTGGAAGCTGAAGAAAACAAAAAAGCCCTGGCCTTTCTTGATGCGACGGCTGAGGCTGCCAAGATGAAGGACCGTGCTGTCTGGGAAGGTGAGTATCAGGCGAAAGATGTGTTCTCTCCCGATTTTTTGCGTCAGAAGGTCGAATACATTCACAACAACCCCTGCCAACCGCACTGGCAATTGGCGAGTAGCCCAGAGAAATATGTTTGGTCGAGCGCTGGGTATTATCTAGCGGGCAGGCGCGCGCTCATCCCGCTGAGCGATGTAAGAGAGCTTCTTGAGTAGTGGCCCGCCGGTTCACGGAACCGGCGGGAGCGGGGTGAGATGGAAGCATGGCTTTTTCGCTCCCAGCGGATCCGTGATCCGCTGGGCAAGAGGCGTAGACACAGACGCCGGTTCACGGAACCGGCGGGAGCGGGAGGAACTGGCAGGAGCGGGGTGAGATGGAAGCATGGCATTATCGCTCCCAGCGGATCCGTGATCCGCTGGGCAACAGGCGTAGACGCAGACGCCGGTTCACGGAACCGGCGGGAGCAGGAGGAACTGGCAGGGGCGGGGTAAGATGAAAGCATGGCTTTGTCGCTCCCAGCGGATCCGTGATCCGCTGGGCAACAGGCGTAGACGCAGACGCCGGTTCACGGAACCGGCGGGAGCGGGAAGAACTGGCGGGAGCGGGAGGAACTGGCAGGAGCGGGGCAAGTGTGAAAGCATGGCTTTGTCGCTCCCAGCGGATCCGTGATCCGCTGGGCAAGAGGCGTAGACACAGACGCCGGTTCACGGAACCGGCGGGAGCAGGAGGAACCGGCAGGAGCGAAGTGAGATGGAAGCATGGCTTTGTCGCTCCCAGCGGATCCGTGATCCGCTGGGCAACAGGCGTAGACGCAGACGCCGGTTCACGGAACCGACGGGAGCAGGAGGAACCGACGGAAGCGGGAAGAACCGGCAGGGGCGGGGTAAGATGAAAGCATGGCTTTTTCGCTCCCAGCGGATCCGTGATCCGCTGGGCAAGAGGCGTAGACGCAGACGCCGGTTCACGGAACCGGCGGGAGCAGGATGAACCGGCGGGAGCGGGAGGAACCGGCAGGGGCGGGATGAGATGAAAGCATGGCTTTGTCGCTCCCAGCGGATCCGTGATCCGCTGGGCAACAGGCGTAGACACAGACGCCGGTTCACGGAACCGGCGGGAGCGGGAAGAACTGGCGGGAGCGGGAGGAACTGGCAGGAGCGAGGTGAGATGGAAGCATGCCATTGTCGCTCCCAGCGGATCCGTGATCCGCTGGGCAACAGGCGTAGACGCTCCCGCCGGTTCACGGAACCGGCGGGAGCGGGAGGAACTGGCAGGAGCGGGGTGAGATGGAAGCATGGCTTTGTCGCTCCCAGCGGATCCATGATCTGTCGCTCCCAGCGGATCCGTGATCCGCTGGGCAAGAGGCGTAGACACAGACGCCGGTTCACGGAGCCGGCGGGAGCAGGAGGAACCGGCGGGAGCGGGAGGAACTGGCAGGAGCGGGCAGAACCGACAGGAGCGGGAGGAACCGGCGGGAGCGAGGCGGGGCGTGGCGATCGAGCATCGGGCGTTTAGCTGATTTGTTTACGACGGGGCGGGCTTGCCAACAATTGGTCGACATGAAGTATAATCTCGCAGCTATACCATTCGTCCCCTGCTTGCACCGCCGGTTCACGGAACCGGCGGGAGCACGAAGAGAAGCGAGGTAACCTGTGAAATCCCGCTATCGTTGGTTTGTCGTCGCGACCTTTTTCCTTTTCATGCTGTTGCACCAGTCAGATAAGCTGCTGATCGGCACGCTGACCCCCAACATCATGGAGACCTTCGGCATCAGCATGACGCAAATGGGCGCGATCAGCACCGGGGCGCTGATCGTCGGCGCGCTGTTCTACCCGGTCTGGGGCTATCTCTATGACCGCTACGCGCGCGCTAAGCTGCTGGCGCTGGCCTCGCTGCTCTGGGGCGTCACCACCTGGCTCAACGCCATCGCCCCCACCTACCGCGCCTTTCTGATCACCCGCGCCAGCACCGGCATCGACGACTCCAGCTATCCCGGCATCTACAGCCTGATCGCCGACTATTTCAGCCCCAGCAAGCGCGGCCGGGTCTATGGACTGCTGCAACTGGCCATGCCGCTGGGCTTTCTGGTCGGCATGGCGTTGGCGCTGGCGCTGCGCGACACCATCGGCTGGCGCGCGGTGTTCTACATCACCGGCGCGCTGGGGGTGCTGCTGGCGGCGGTGATCTTCTTCGGCGTCAAGGAGCCGCAGCGCGGCGGCAGCGAGCCGGAGCTGGCCGATGTGGAGATGAGCACCACCTACCGCTTCAGTTGGCCGGTGGCGCGCGACCTGTTCAAGAAACGCACCATGCGTCTGCTCTTCTTGCAGGGCTTCTTCGGCGTCTTCCCCTGGAACGTGATCAACTTCTGGTTCTTTACCTTTCTCGAAAAGGAGCGCGGCTATGAGGGCGGCGCGCTCTATGTGACCATGGCCGTGGCCGTGCTGGTGCTGGCGGCCGGCTATCCGGTGGGGGGCATTCTGGGCGATGTGCTGTTCAAACGCACGCCGCGCGGCCGGGCCATCGTCGCGACCGTCGGCGTGCTGATGGGTGCGGTCTTGATGGTGCTGACTCTGAGCGTCCCCGCAGCGAATCAAACGCTGTTTCTGATCCTGCTGGCCGCCACCGCCTTTTTCATCCCCTTCGCCTCCCCGAACGTGGTCTCCATCGTCTCGGACGTGACCCTCCCTGAGGTGCGCAGCACGGCCATCTCCATCCAGTACCTGATCGAATCGGCCGGCGCGGCGCTGGCCCCGCTGATGGCCGGCGCCATCGCCGACCGCACCTCGCTGGGCACGGCCATCCTGAGCATCAACACCACCACCTGGCTGATCTGCGGCTTGATCTACATCGGCGTCATCTTTCTGGTTCCCCGGGACATCGACGCCCTGCGCCATGAGATGCAGGAACGCGCCGAGCATGAGCGCGCCCTGAAAGTCGCCGCCCCATCAAGTCCCGGTTAGGCTACTTTCGCCAAGATCGTCAATGATCTTCCCCTACTTCTCGCTACGCATTCGACTTGTTCAGGAGAGTTTGAACACCCATCATGCCAGCGTCTTCTATGAACATCTGCCTGCTACCAGGCATTTGCCATGTCTCAGTCCATGATGGCGTATCGTGCTGACAGCTCACTGTCATGATCAGCAGCACGCGCTAAGACGAAGCCACGGCGGCAGACGTTGGCGCAAACAGGGGCACGATGCGCACGTTATCAGGGTGTTGTTCAAGCTCCCATAGATCGTAGGTGGCTTGGTGCCCCAGCCAGCTTTCAGCACTGCTGCCGAGCGCAACAGACAAACGCACCGCGATCTCCGGCGTCACGCGGCCGCGGCCATTCACGATCTTGGACAAGGTCTTGCGGCTGATCGCCATTGCCTGGGCTGCCTCCGTAATGCTGACGTCCGCCGGATCCAACCACAAGCCCTTGATGATCTCGCCAGGATGGGGGGGATTGTGCATCTTCATCGTCGCTCAGTCCTCAGTGATAATCCTCGTAGGTCAAAAATATATGCTCCCTCAAAAGGCATCGGCCCAGAGATAACCTTGAACGTCATTCAGCGAGGCCGTTTGGTCCGGCCGGCCGCGGCGGGACTGCTGGCCTAGCCGTCAGATAGCTCCACCAACACCTGCCCCCGCTCCACCACCTGCCCCGCCTGGCAGTGTACCTTCGCCACCCGGCCGGCGACCGGCGCGCTCATGCGCAGCTCCATCTTCATGGCTGAGAGCAACACCAGCAACTGACCCTGGCTGACCTCCTCCCCTTCGACCACCAGCACATCCAGCACCAGGCCCGGCATGGCCGCCTCCAGGCTGCCCGCGCCCGGCCCGCCGGCCGCCGCGCGCCGCTTCTGCTGCGGCTGGGGCCGTTCCAGGGTCCAGGTCTGGCCGGCCAAGGCCACGTAGCGGCGCAGCCCGTCGCTGGCCACATGGGCGCGCAGCCGCCGGTCGCCCACTTGCAGGTTCAGCCGGCCATGCTCCGGCCGCTGGGCGCGGATCTGGTACCTGTTCTCGCCCACGGTCACCTGGAAGCAGTCCCCCTCCCGCTCGATCGTCACCGTCTTGATCTCGTCGCCGACCTGATAGGTAAATTCGGTCTTCATGGTTGACTCCCCAGGCCGGCGCCCATGCGCAAGCCGTTGGTCTGTCGCCAGGGGCTGTAGGGGTCGCCGGCCGCGACGCCGCCCACGGCCACCGGCGATGCGCCCACGGCCGCGCCTTCCAGCAGCTCGGCCAGGGCCGCGGCCGCCAGCGCCAGGTCGGGCGGTTCGGCCGCGCGCGGCTGCCAGCCGGCGAAATAGCGCTCCACGAAGTCGGTGGTCGCCTCGCCGCGACGGAAGACCTCGTGGCCGATCACCGCGTGCAGGAAGGGAATGTTGGTGGTCAATCCCAGCAGCACATAGCGGCTCAGCGCCCAGTCCATCTTGCGCACCGCGTCGGCCCGGTCCTCGCCCAGCACGATCAGCTTGGCGATCATGGGGTCGTAGTGGACGGTCACCTCGTCGCCGGTGGTGATGCCGGCATCGACCCGCACCCCCGGCCCCACCGGCTCCACCGCGCGCAGCACCTTGCCCACGCTGGGCAAGAAGCCGTTGGCCGGGTCCTCGGCGTAGATGCGGCATTCGATGGCGTGGCGGCGCTGGGCCACCTGCTCCTGGGTGAAGGGGATCGGCTGCCCGGCCGCGACCTGGAGCTGCAGCTTGACCAGATCGACGCCGGTCACCTGCTCGGTGATGGGGTGCTCCACCTGCAAGCGGGTGTTCATCTCCAGGAAGTAGAAGCTGCGGTCGGCGGGGTCCACCAGGAACTCCAGCGTGCCGGCGTTGACGTAGCCCACGGCCCGCACGGCTGCCACGCTGGCCTCTCCCATGCGCCGGCGCAGGTCCGCGTCCAGCAGCGGCGACGGCGTCTCCTCAACGATCTTCTGGTGGCGGCGCTGCACCGAGCATTCCCGCTCGCAGAGGTGCAGCGCGTTGCCGTGGGCGTCGCCGAAGACCTGGAATTCGATGTGGCGCGGGCTGCGGATCAGCCGCTCCAGGTAGATGCGGGCGTCGCCGAAGGCATTCTGCGCCTCGCGGCGGGCCGATTGCAGCGCGGCCGGCAGCTCGGCCCGCTTCTCCACGATGCGCATTCCCTTGCCGCCGCCGCCGGCCGTGGCCTTGACCAGCAGGGGGAAGCCGATGCGGCCGGCCGCGGCCAGCAGCTCGGCCTCCTCCTGGCTTTCCTGGTAGCCGGGGACGATGGGCACGCCGGCCGCGGCCATGGCCGCGCGGGCCGAGGTCTTGCTGCCCATGGTGCGCATGGCCGCGGGGCTGGGGCCGATCCAGGTCAGCCCGGCCGCCTGCACCGCCTCGGCGAAATCGGCGTTTTCCGACAGAAAGCCATAGCCGGGGTGGATCGCGTCGCAGCCCAGGCGCAGCGCCACGTCCAGGATGCAGGCGCCGCACAGGTAGCTCTGGGCGGGCGGGGGCGGGCCGATGCGCACCGACTCCTCGGCCAGCATGGTGTGCAGCGCGTCGGCGTCGGCGTCGGAGTAGACGGCCACGGTGCGGATGCCCATCTCCTGGCAGGCCCGGATGATGCGCACGGCCACCTCGCCGCGGTTGGCGATCAGGATTTTTGCGAACATGCCGATGCTCTCTGTTGGTG
>Ga0209096_1000856_pt1 | contig 36662 bp, 37 predicted proteins | sample AD_UKC034_MetaG_FD_184407 | JGI IMG/M metagenome (GOLD analysis project Ga0209096, IMG submission 184407) | Active sludge microbial communities of municipal wastewater-treating anaerobic digesters from USA - AD_UKC034_MetaG (SPAdes) (version 2) | ecosystem: Engineered > Bioreactor > Anaerobic >...
CGGCGGCTGTGCTGTACTCAGCCACCAGGATGAAGGTCGGGCTGGTGACCGACTCGTTCACCCCCAGGCCGCGCGCCACGCCGCGCGCCAGGCAGGTCTTGCCCGCGCCCAGGTCGCCGACCAGCGCCAGCACATCGCCGGCTTGCAGCAGGCGGCCCAGCGTCGCGCCCAACGCCTCGGTTTCAGCTTCGCTGTGGGTGATCAGGTCTTGTTGCATGGTTGCTCGAGCCGGATTATAACGCACCTGGCCCAACGGCCCAACTTGCGTCTGCCACTTGCACCAAATCGCGCACAGTGGTATCATGCGGCGCGGAGTTTTTATGCGCATTCTTGTGATCTCTGACGTACATGCGAACCTGACGGCGCTGGATGAGGTGCTGGCCGACGCGGCCACGGTCGAATGGCTGGGCCAGACCGGCTTCGACGCGATCTGGTCGCTGGGGGATATCGTCGGCTACGGCCCCTGGCCCAACGAGTGCATCCAGCGTTTGCAGCAGTTCCCTGACCATCTGCGGGTGGCTGGCAACCATGACTGGGCCGCGCTGGGCCGTCTGGATCTGGAGGAGTTCAACCGTGAGGCGCGCAAGATGGCGGTTTGGACGCAGCAGCACCTCGATTCCGCCAGCCTGAGCTATCTGCGCAGCCTGCCTGATCAGCCGCTGCATCAGGACGCGTTCACCGTCACCCATGCCAGCCCGCGCGAGCCGATCTGGGAATATATCAACAGCGGCAGCATCGCGCGCGAGAATTTCGCTCATCTGGCCACCCCCTACTGCCTGGTTGGCCACACCCACGTGCCGCGCCTCTATCGCATGGCGGGCGGCGCCTGCACGGTGCATGGGCCGATCTATGACCGTGACATTTCCCTGGCCGGTCCGCACAGCCTGATCATCAACCCGGGCAGCGTGGGCCAGCCGCGCGACAACGACCCCCGCGCCGCCTACGCCCTGCTGGATGTGGAGCAGGCGCTGTGGCGCTTTCGGCGGGTGCGCTACGATGTGGAGATCACCCAGGCGGCCATGCGCAAGGCCGGGCTGCCGGAGCGGCTGATCGCGCGCCTGGCCTATGGCTGGTGACGGGTGAGCAGTTGAACTTGCCGGGGGGAGTTGGCGTGTAAGCTGTGTCAGCGCAACGGGCGCTGGCATCTGGCCCATTGGTCTGTTGTGCAGGAGGAACGAAGATGAGACGAGCAGCGATTCTGGCTCTGCTGGTCGTGGCCCTGGCGGTCATGGCCGGGTGCGGCAACCAGGCCGCACCGCAGTACGATGCCGGCGTGGCCATGCCGCAGGAAGCGCCCGTGGCCGCCATGCCGGAGATGGAGCGAGATGTGACCGGCGCCGGCGGGGCGCAGCAGGGCGGCGCGGGCGCGCAGTCCGCGGCCGTCGATGCGCGCAAGATGATCTACACCGCCGACATCGGCATCCAGGTCAAGGATCCCGCGACCGCCATGCAGCAGGTGGAAGATCTGGCAGTCGGCGCCGGCGGCTACACCTCCCAGTCGCAGCTCTACCAGTACTCTGGCGACCTGATGCGCGGCATGGTGGTCATTCGCGTGCCGGCCGAGAGCTACGGCGACACGCTGGCCCGCATCCGCGCCCTGGGCAGCCGGGTGTTGAACGAGAGCAGCAACGCCAGCGACGTGACGGCCGAGTACACCGACCTGGAGGCGCAGTTGCGCAACCTGGAGGCGGCCGAGCGGGAGCTGCAAGTGATGCTGACCGAGGTGCGCGAGAAGCCCAACGCCAAGCCAGGCGACATTCTGGAGGTCTACAACGCGCTGACCCAGAAGCGCGGCGAGATCGAGCAGGTCAAGGGGCGGCTGAACTACCTGGCCAATCAGGTGGGCTTCTCCACCATCAGCGTCGACCTGGTGCCCGACCAGGTGACCGCGCCGGTGGTGGACGAGGGCTGGCAGCCGCTGGTGACGATCAAGAACGCCTTCCGCGCCTTGATCAACATCGCCCAAGGGCTGATCGATCTGCTGATCAACCTGGTGATCGTGGTGTTGCCGGTGTTGTTGCTGGTGATCCTGCCCATCGTGCTGGTGATCTGGCTGATCCGGCGCTGGCGCCGCGGCCGGCGGAGCCAAGCCCAGGCCACGCCGCCGGCGGCTGAGAGCGATTCGTAAAACGCGTGGGATAAAGGACTGACAGTCCTTCTGCGGACTGTCAGTCCTGCGCGTGACATATGACAAAGGACTGACAGTCCTTCTGCGGACTGTCAGTCCTACGCGTGACATATGACAAAGGACTGTCAGTCCTTCTGCGGACTGTCAGTCCTGCGCGTGACATATGACAAAGGACTGACAGTCCTTCTGCGGACTGTCAGTCCTGCGCGTCTTCAAGCGGCGGGCGGCGGGTTGCCGCCGACAGACTGGACGCCGGGGGGCGGGGGGACGCCCATCCACTGGTTGCGCGTCGTCCAATCCTGCACCAGCTCGTTGTAGATCTCCAGCGTTTCGCTCAGCGCGCTCTGCTGTTGCTCGCGGGTGCGCTGCGCCTGGGCCGCGCGGGCCAGCCCCAGGCGTTGCATGATCTCCTGATGCACCTGGCGGGGGCGGCCGATGTCGGTGAACTCGAAGCGACCCTCGACCGAGGCCGTCTCCACCACCACCGTGCCGAAGTTGATCAGGTTGGCCCACAGGCCGGGGACCACGTAATTTGCGTTCTGCACCTTGTCCCACTCCGCCTGACGCCGCCGCTCGTACAGCCCCAACGGCAGCTTGTAGATGTAGTTGATGTGGGTTTTGGTCAGGATGTACTTGTCGTTGCGCCAGTTCTCTATCCGAAACCAGAGCCAGCCAAGGCAGAAGAGCAGGATCACGCTGTAGCCGATGGCAACCGGCTTGCTGACGGTCCTGAGGTGGCGCAGGCTGACCTCAGTGAAGATCACCAACAGCAGGGATCCGATGATCACCACCAGGGGAATGGCAGCCGCCTTGAGCAGGAACCAGGGATGCTTGCGGTAGACCACGTCCTCGTCCATCGGCTTGATTTCGCCGCGTTTCTTGGCCTCGCGCTCCTGGGTCAGCTTTTGCTGGGTGTGTTTGGGCAGAATGCGGATCACCGTAGCGAAGATCGCGTCCGGCCGCGCGCGCAGCCATTGCCGGAAGCGGCGCAGCGGTCGGGTGAGACGGTACCAGAAGCGTTGCCAGCGGGTGAGCTGCGGCGGCATGGCCATGCCATCGGGCAGCACGCGCGGCGGGACTTCCGGAGTCAGCCGTATCTTCAGGCGGGAGAGGAGCTTGTTGCGCAGATTCTCCCGCTGCGCGCCCAGCTCGCCGGCGCGCGCCCGCCCTTGCAGCCGATGCACCGTGGCCTCCACCTCGTCGGGCTGTGGCGCCATCTCGAAGGTGATCGATCCCATGCCTGCCGTGGTGATGGTGATCAGCGCATAGTTGAACAGCTTGCCGAAGATGCTGGCCTGGCTGGTCACATCCTGAATGCGCTCCAGCGGCGCGGTCTGTTGGTCTTCATTGATCAGGAAAACCCGCTCGTAGCGCAGAACACGCTTGGTGGTGATGACGTAGTAGTCGTTGAGATAGTCCAGGGTGACCCAGGCCACCGGCAGCCCCAGCCCCAGCAACACCCCCAGCGCATAGGCCGCCGGCGAGAGGTCGAACCTCAGCAGACTGTCCACCGCAACAACCAGCCCATAGATCAGAAAGGCGGCCGCGAACAGGCCCATGAGACGCAGGATCAGCCAAAGCACATGTCTGCGCTTGAAGAGGACGATCTCCTCGTCCGGCTCCTGCCAGCTAAAGCGCTTGCGCTCCTTGGGCTTGTCATTCATCTCCTCCCACAGCTTGGTGTCCATCCACTGCTCGGCGTTGGACTGCATCAGGTAGAGCACGTCGTCGTGTTGCAGGGTGTACCAGTCAGAGCCATCCAGCGGCTCGCCGGTGGGCCCTTTATCGACCATGGAACGCACAGTCGCGCCGTGGCGGTCGCCCCGCAGCAGCGCGTTGATGCCGTAATAGTCCCGGACGCCCACCCGGCTGTAGTGCCGCGGCCGCTCATGCCCCTCGTCATCGGTGGCCCGCACCAGCGCCGCGCCAGTGACCAGCAGGTAGAGCTTCGACCCCATCTGGCCCTGACGAGTCACGTCCAGGTTGGCCGGCACATGTTCCCAGCCGGCGATGGTCGCCAGCGCCTGCCAATGTTCCTCGTTCAGCCCGGCAAAGAGCGGCTCGTTGGCCAGCCCCTGCTTGAGCCGATCGGCAATGGCCGGCCGGTGGCTGAGCAGATGCTGAACGTCGGGAAAGCGCTCCACCAACTGTTCGATGAAGTTGGCGGTGATCTGGATCACGCTGACCTGGGTGGCCGCCTCGGCCGTCACGCTCAACTGATGCGGGACGCGCATCAGGCCGCCCACGAAATAGTTGCCGGCCGTCAGCAGGTGGGGCAGATCGGCAAAGCCCTGCTGCTGCACGACATCCGGCGTGGGCGCGGTACCGATCAGTTGTCCGCCGCCGGAGAATTCGGTCTGCATCTGTTGGGTGATGCGCACCTGGCCCCGGTCGATGAGGTAAATGGAGCTATCCGCCTGATTGGCTGTACAGATAAGGTCGCCGATCTCAAGGGACTTCTTGACGGCGGCCACCGACAGGCGTTCGATCTGGTGGTCATCCAGCGAACGGAGCAGCGGGATGGCCTGCAGGCGCGCCGCGGTGTTGGTGTAAAAGAGCACCCACAGATCAGGGTGTTTGCCCAGCAGCTCGCTCAACACGGCCGCGCTGACGTGCAGCAGCACCGTGTCCAGCTCGGCGCGCGCGGTGCTGGCATAGCTGGCGCCGCGGAAGAGCGCCTGCTGTGTGAAGAATTCCCCTTCGGGCAGGGTGCGGTGCCACCACTCCACCCCCTGAGCGCTGGTGACTGACTGGCGAATCTGGCCGGTGTAGACCAGATAGGCGTCGTCGGCCTGATAGCTGGGGTCGAAGATCAGGTCCCCGGCCTTGACCCGGAGAACCTTAACATCCTGCGCCAGCTTTTCCACCTCGGCCTGTGGCCAGGTGGTCAGGTTGTGTCGCTGGCTGAGGAAGTTGACGATCTCGCTTTGGCTGGGGGTGCTCTCTGTGGCCACCGGTCTTGGTCCTCGTCAGAACTGCTGGTTTGCTCCCGTCCATTATGCACATTGCCGTGAGAGCTGTCAACCAATCGCGGGCTCGCCTTGCACAGCGGCTAGTGAAAATTGGCGCGGCGCGTCACGAGATGGTATAATCGGCCTGCTCGATTCAGTGCCAGTACAACATTTTCGCAGAAAGTTCACAAGGAGGTGACACCTTGAACTTCGTCGTTTGTGTGAAACAGACACCCGACACGGCAGAGCTGCCCAAGATCAGCGCAGCAGAGGCTGTCAGCGGCGATATCAAGGCGACGCTCGTGCTCAATCCCTGGGACGAGTTCGCTGTCGAAGAGGGCCTGCTGCTGGAAGATCGTTTTGGCGGCGATGTGACAGTGGTGACGGTGGGATCGGAGAAGGCGACCGAGGCCTTGAAGGATGCCATCGCCCGCGGCGTGAAGAGCGCCATCCTGCTGGATGACCCCGCTTTCGCAGGTTCAGATGCCTGGGGCACGGCTGCCATCCTGGCGGCCGCCATCAAGAAAAATGGCCCGGCCGATGTGATCCTCACCGGCAAGATGTCGGTGGATGGCAACAGCGGCCTGGTGGCGCCCGGCCTGGCCCGCAAGCTGGGGGCAACCCTGCTGACCCAGGTGATCAAGATCGTCGATATCAGCGGCGGCAAGATCACCGTGGAGCGCATGCTGGAAGAGGGGCGCGAGACCATCACCGCCAGCCTGCCAGCCGTGGTCTCGGTCAGCAAGGAGATCAACGAGCCGCGCTATCCCAGCTTCATGGGCATCCGCAAGGCCGCCAAGGCCTCCATCCCCGTTTGGAAGCTGGCCGATTTGGGCCTCAACGCCGGCGCAGTGGGCGCGGGCGCGGCCAAGGCCAATTGGACCGATGTGCGCAAGCCGCCAGCACGCTCCTCCCAGGTCGTGATGGTCAAGGAAGCGACCGCCGATGCTACCGCCGCCAAGCTGGCCGACCTGCTGATGGCCGAGAAGGTCATCTAGAGGAAGGAGATAAAACGATGAGCATTCTGGTATACATCGAACAGTTTGATGGCAAAGCCGCGCCGGTGTCCTGGGAAGTTCTCGGCAAAGCGCGCGCGCTGGTGGATCAGTTGGGCGGCAAGCTGGCCGCCGTGGTGATCGGCGCCGGCGTCGAAGGTGTGGCCAAGGAGGCCGTCAGCTACGGCGCCGATGTGGTGCACCTGGTGGAGGACGCCTCGCTGGCGGCCTTCCGCCTTGACCCCTACGCGGCCGTGGTCGAGGATCTGGTCAAGACCCACAGCCCCAAGATCGTGCTCTTCCCGGCCACCGCGCGCAGCCGCGACCTGTCGGCCGTGGTGGCGTGCGACCTGGACGCGGGCCTGGCGGCCGACTGCAGCGATCTCAGCCTGGTGGACGGCGGGCTGGCCGCGGTGCGGCCGGTCTTCTCCGGCAACCTGCTGACCACCGTGCGCTTCAATGGCCCGCTGGCTGTGGCCAGCGTGCGGGCGCGCTCCTTCCCCACCCCCGAGGCCGACCCCGGCCGCGCGGGTGAGATCATCAAGTCTGGCCCGGTGGCTCCGGCGACCGGCATCCGCGAGGAGATCAAGAGCTTCGAGGTGACCGCCAGCGGCGAGGTGAGCCTGACCGACGCCAAGATCATCGTCAGCGGCGGCCGCGGCGTGGCCAAGGATCCTGAGCTGGGCTTCAAGCTGATCAAGGATCTGGCCGACACCCTGGGCGGCGCGATGGGCGCCAGCCGCGCGGCTGTGGACGCGGGCTACATCGCCTACAAGCACCAGGTCGGCCAGACCGGCAAGGTGGTGCGGCCTGACCTGTACATCGCGGCCGGCATCAGCGGCGCGATCCAGCACCTGGCCGGCATGGGCAACGCCAAGATCATCGTCGCGATCAACAAGGACGCCGAGGCCCCGATCTTCAGCGTGGCCAACTACGGCGTGGTTGGCGACCTGTACGAGGTGGTGCCGGCGTTGAACGCTGAGTTCAAGAAGCGGCTGGGCTGATCCCCACACTGTGTGCAATGCGTAAGCCGGAAGGGCGTGACATCAGTCACGCCCTTCTTTTTTCATCAGAATCGCTGGCGTCAACAGACAGCAGCTCCGCGTTTAGCAACCGGGTCTTTCCCTGTTGGTATGGTTTGGATCTGCACAACGGCCTGCCATGGCGCCATAGCCTTGGTCTGCGAGAGAAAAACCCGGTTCCTCACGCAATACACTTGACAACGAACGGTATGCGTGAAATAATTCTTCCACTTCTGTGGACTTCTGGCAAAATCAGCAAGGCCTGAACGCCAACTGGACAGAGACTATGAAGAACCGGGACAGGTTTCAGTTTTTCTCCGAAGAAACGCCCAACAGCAGTGACGGTTGGCAGGCTGACCTGTTGAAACTGCTTTTCGAGCGCATGCCCATGGGCATCGCGATTCTCGACAGGGAGTTTCGCATCCACCGCTACAATCCAACCTGGGGCGATTTTTCTTTACGGTATGCCCCCTCAACAGGCGCGCCGCTGACGCCGGGCGTCGGCTATTTCGAACATCTGCCGGGCACCGAACGAATTGTCCTGCCGTTGTTTCAACAGGCGCTGGCGGGGGAGGTGGTCCGCAAGAACGGCATCCATCTGAAAACGCAGGGGATCGAATCCTGTTGGAATGTTGTCCTTGCTCCGCTGACGGAGGGCGGCGAGACTATCGGCATCATCAACATCGCGGTCGACGTGACCGAACAGACAAGACTCCGGCACGATCTGGAAAAACGTATCGAAGAACGCACCCGGGAACTACAGGTTCTACTGGATGTAACCGCAGCCGCCAACCGGTCGCTGGACCTGATCGAAACGCTCGAAGCGACCCTGGACCTGATCGTCGCCCTGGTGGGCGCGTCCCGCGCGGGGGTGCTGCTGCTCGATGAATCCACCGGCGAATTGATCCCCTACTCCCTTCGTCCCGTGCGCGATGTCGCGCCGGATGACCTGGCGGAAATGCTCTCGGCCTGCCGGTCGGTCCTGGATAACCGCGCGGCCCTGTATGTCGCGCCAGACCTGGAAGAGAGTCTGGCTGAACCTGGGGCGTTGATCCCGCTCGAAAGCCGGGGGGAGCGGCTGGGGGTATTGGTGATCATCGGCGCTCAGGGAGGCGCGTTCTCAATGGCCCAACTGGCGTTGTTCCAGTCCATCGCAGATCAACTGAGCGTTGCCATTGAAAACGCGCGGCTCTTTGCCAAAAGCGAGCAAGCCGCGATCGCCGCCGAGCGCAACCGCCTGGCGCGCGACCTGCACGATGCGGTCACACAGACGCTGTTCTCGTCCAGCATGATCGCCGAAGTTTTGCCCATCATCTGGGAGCGAAACCCCGAAGAGGGCCGCCGCCGACTGGAAGAGCTGCGCCAATTGACGCGCGGCGCGCTGTCGGAGATGCGCACCCTGTTGGTGGAGCTGCGCCCTGCCGCGCTGACGGACACCGATTTGGGCGAGTTGATCGGACATCAGGTCAACGCCTTCGTCGCGCGCACCCGGTTGCAGGTCGCATTTGAGCACGATATTTCTTACCATCCGCCCGTGGAGGTCAAGGAGGCCTTCTATCGCATCGCCCAAGAGGCGTTCAACAACATCACCCGACACGCCGAGGCCGCGCAGGTGCAAGTGCGGCTGAATGGCAAGCCCGGAACAATGGATTTGACGATACAGGACGATGGGATAGGGTTCGACGCTCGAACGCTGGCCCATGAGGGCCTTGGTCTGGGCATCATGCGGGAACGCGCCCGCAGCATTGGCGCCCGGCTGGAGATTGTGAGTCGTCCCGGGCGCGGAACCCGGTTGCACTTGAACTGGCAAGCGCCCCCTGAGGAGAAAGGACTATGAGTGAAGCCAAAACCATCCGCGTGATGCTGGTGGATGACCACGCGGTCGTGCGCAGCGGGCTGGGCGCTTTTCTGCTGGCCTATGACGACCTTGAGCTGGCCGGCGAGGCCTCCAGCGGGGAACGCGCCGTTGCCCTGTGTCAACAGGTTCAGCCCGATGTCGTCCTCATGGATCTGATGATGCCGGGCATGGACGGCGTGGCCGCCACGAAGCTGATCCGCGAGAAATATCCAGCCGTTCAGGTGGTCGCGTTGACCAGTTTCAAAGAGAAGGAGATGGTCGAAGGCGCGCTGCAGGCGGGCGCCATCGGCTACCTGCTCAAGGATGTTTCCGCCGACGAACTGGCGCGCGCCATCCGCGCCGCGGCCGCGGGCAAACCCACCCTCGCCTCGGAAGCCGCCCAGGTGTTGATCCAGTCCACCCGCGCGCCGGCCGAAAAGCCTGGCTTCGATCTCACCGTCCGCGAGCGGGAGGTGTTGGCCCTCATGGCGGAGGGCTTGATCAACCAGCAGATCGCCGAGCGGCTGGTGGTCAGCGTTTCGACCGCCAAGTTTCACGTCAGCAGCATCCTCTCCAAGCTCGGCGCGGCCAGCCGCACCGAGGCGGTGTCCATCGCCCTGCACCATCACCTGGTCGAGTGACCAGTCGAAGACCATACCGCGGTACAGCGCGAAGACTCCCCGGCAGACGGATGCGGCCGGGGAGTCTTTCTTTTATACTGAAGCCAGACTGAGACAAGACGTGTCTCAACTCGATAGGAGGAAATATGAAGAACAAGAAGCAAATCGCGTTTCTGATCATCCTGATCGCGGTCGCTGCCGCCACGCTGCTCTTCGTGATCCTGCCCCCCATCCTGTACGGGACGGCGCAGGAAACCAGGACAACGGCGCCCGAGCAGGTCGTCCAGCAGTTCTACGACTGGTACGTGTCGTACCAGGGCAATCCGCTGGTGGACAAAGCGTACCAGGGCAGCGAGTGGCTCAGCCCGGCGTTCATCGCCCATCTGGACGATTTTACCCAAAGCGGCGAGTGGCGGGTCGACCCGGTCTTGTGTGCTCAGGACGTGCCCAACGAAGTGACCGCGCACCCGGCCCAGGTTTCCGGCGATCGGGCTTCGGTCGAAGTGACCACGAGCTTCACGGGCCACGGGCTCACGGTCGAGCTGGTGAAGGCCGGCGGCGCATGGGCCATCGACAAGGTCGCCTGTAGTCGTTAGCCAGGCGAGGAAGGGCAACTGAGAGGGCTTCCCGGCCATGTCTGCATGGTCGGGGAGCCACCCCCAGATTACAGCCAACATCAAGCCTGGAGGGCGACATGAAGACGATCCTGCTCGCGGAGAGCGAAAAACACGTGTTGGACGCCCTGCACCTGGCCATAGAGCAGCGGGCGGAGATGAAGGTCGTGGGCGAGGCGCGCTCGGCGGAGAGCCTGCTGGCCCAAGTCTGCCAAAAGGCCCCAGATGTCATCCTGCTGGATTGGAAATTGCCCGGACTTCATCCCCAGCGGTTGATAGGCGCTTTGCGTGAGTGGTCCCCCGCTGTGAAACTGATTGCGTTCAGCGTTCAACCGGAACACGAAAAGGCTGCCAAGGACTACGGTTTGGACGGTTTCATCTCGAAGCAACTTCCAGGCGATTCATTCATTGCCGCGCTGGTTCAAATTCTTTTCTTGTCGAACAACATCCAGGAGTCTCAATGAAAACCTTTCCTGTGATTATTGCTCTTGTGCTCATCCTGCACGGACTGATTCACCTGATGGGCACGGTGACCTACATGAAGCTGGGCGTCGTACAAGGGCTGACCTACAAGACCACCCTGCTCGGCGGTCGCTGGGATTTGGGCGCAAACGGCATAGCACTTTACGGCGCGCTCTGGGCGCTGGCAGCAATCGGCTTTGTCGTCGCTGCGGTCGCGCTGCTGGCGGGCTGGAGCTGGTACCGTCCGCTGCTGCTCGGGGTGGCCCTCTTCTCGTTGGCGCTCACGGCTCTGGATTGGAAGGTTGCGGCGGCCGGCGTCGTTGTCAATGCGGTCATCCTGGCGTGGTGGTGGCTGGGTCCGCACGCATAAATTCACAGAAGGAACCCTGACGATGCGGATACAGCGATTTGGGCGCGCGCGTGAGCTGTTATGGTTCATCCTGCTCTCGCTACTTCTGGGGTCGCTTGTCATGTTGCTTACCGGAAGCCTGTCCCTGGAACGCGACGTACGTGCAGGCGCTCCGTTGAACGACTTCCAGGCGCAGCTCGCCGAACGCGTCCCCATCCTACTGAAGCAATATCGAATTCCGGGCTGTAGCCTCGCGCTGGTCCAGGACGGCGAAATAGTTTGGTCAGAAGCCTACGGCTACGCCGACCTGGACCGCGGCAGGGTCCTGACGGCCGACACCCCGATGCGCGTCCAATCCATCTCGAAATCTGTGACCGCGTGGGCGGTGATGAAACTGGTGGAGGAGGGCGCGATCGAACTGGACGCCCCCATCTCGCGGTATCTGAAGAGCTGGCAATTCCCGGAATCTCCCTATTCGACCGAGGGGGTCACCATACGCAGGCTTCTGAGCCACACCGCGGGGCTGCCGCTGGGCGACGTGTTTACCCTCTACTCGCCCGGACAGGCAATGCCCTCCCTCAGGGAGAAGCTCACCCGGGAAACCGTCCTCACCCAGGAGCCGGGGACGGCCTTTTCTTATTCCAACACCGGCTACAATCTGCTGGAACTGCTTATCGAGGAGGTCACGGGCCAAGGGTTTTCAGAGTACATGCAGGCGGAGATCCTGTTGCCGCTCGGCATGAAAGGCGCGTCTTTTGACTGGAGCGCATCCATGACGCCGCCTCCGCCGGTGGGATATGGGCTGAACGACGCGCCGATCCCGACCTACGTCTACCCGGAGAAGGCGTCAGGGGGCCTGTTCGCCACCGCGGAAGATATCGCCCGCTTCACGCTGGCGAGCATGCACAACAACCCCGTGCTGAACGCGGACAGCATCGCCCAACTGTATTCGCCGGCAAGCCATGACATCGGGGTTTACGGGGTAGTGTTCGACGCATACGGGTTTGGGCACTTCGTCGAAACTCTGCCCAACGGCGCGCGCTCCGTTTCGCACGGCGGGCAGGGCAGCGGCATCATGACGCATATGCAGGTCGTGCCGGAAACCGGCGACGCCATCGTGATACTGACCAACAGCCAAAGAAGCTGGCCGTTTATCGCCTATCTGCTCAGCGATTGGGCGCATTGGAGGGGCTTCCTCGCCATCGGCATGGGAAAAATCGTCTGGGGACGCTACGGGCTTTCCGCGGCGGTCGGCATGTTGCTGTCCGCGAGCCTGCTGCTTTGCTGGCGGCCGATGACGGCGTTCTATATGCGGCAGGCGAACGGCGAAAACGCCAAACCGCGCCAGATGCGTTGGATGCGGCTTGCCATCTCGTTTGCCCTGCTCGGCATTCTCGCCTGGAGCGTATCGCAGAAATACCTGTTCCTGACCTCCGTCTTCCCCGTGCTTTCTGTTTGGCTCGGATTGGCGACCTTGATCTTTGCCGTTGCGCTGCTCTTATCCGCCGTCTCGTAATGCGCCCCTCCGAAGCGCGGCGGCCGCATGAAGTGGCCGCGTTGCTGCCATTGCGCGGAAATACAAAATGGAGTGAAAGCATGAAGAAACTTATCACCATGAATGTGTTCCTCAGAAGCCTCGTCCTCTGGCTGGCGTTCATGCTGATCCTGTGGTCGGTATTTGCGTTCGGCTGGGCCACGCACCCGCAGGCATGGAACAGGGGCATTGACGTTCAGCAAGAAACGGGCTGGCCGGTCTTCTGGTTCATCATCGGGCGCAATCTCCTGCTGCTGCTCCTCATCGCGGCCGGCAATATCTTCGTCCGCTTTGGCGGCTTCACGCCGGGGCTGGTGATCCTGTTCTATCAGGCGCTCGCCATCGGCTGGACCGCGGGAACCAACGGTTTTATGGAGCCGTTCCCCACCGTCGCCGCGGCCAACGCGGCCTTCCTGCGCATCGGCCTGTGGGAGACGACCGCCTATGTGCTGGTTTGCGCCGCCACCCTGCCGAAATCGCTCCTGGTCGCCGCTGATTTTCCGGCCAAGGCGTGGACGGAAACCCGGCGGATCACAGATCTTCGGTTCGATCCCGGCGAAAGGTTGGTTCTCGGCGCGGGCGGTCTCAGCCTGCTGTTCGCGGCGCTTTCCGAGGCGTTCCTCCTTTTGGCCTGATGCCGCCGTTTCGCAAGGCCACGATCGCACACTGCAAAGTAGGATCAAGGCGCAGCATGAAACCCTCATACTCGATCCTCTGGATCTTCTTCAATCTGACGCTGGGGGCGATCGCCGGCGCGGCCCTGGGCTGGGGGCCGCTGGCCGCCCCGCTGCCGCTGATCCCGGGGCTGGCGCTGGCCGGCGCGGCGGTCGGGGTCGCGATCGGCGTCTGGTCGCGGCCCCGACCCCGGCGACGTTACGTGGGCTGGGGGCACGGCGGGATCCTGCTGTTCGTCGCGCTGGCGACGCTGATCCCGCTGTACCGCATCGGCGCGATCGCGCCGCCAGGCGAAACGCGGGCGGCCAACTTTGCGCGCCTGCAGCGCGCCCTGGACTATGCCTACCCCTATTTTGAGCTGAAGGGGGTGGACCGAGCTGCGCTGTATGCCCGCTACGCGCCTCAGACCGCGGCCGCGGCCAGCGACGACGACTATTGGCGCATCGTCGCCTACATGCTGGCCGAGCTGAATGACGGTCACAGCGGCCTGCTCTCCCCCTCGGTGCGGTCGGGGCGGCATTACTTCGCCACCTGCCGCGCCCTGGGCGACACGGTCGCGGTGGATGCGGTGGGTCAGACCGCCCGGGAGAGCGGCCTGGTGCGCGGCGATGTGGTGCTGGCGGTGGATGGCCGCCCGGTCGCGGACGCGCTGGAGGCGCTCCCGGCCATCCTGCGCGCCGGCTCGACGCCGCAGCAGCGCCGGGCCAAGGCCGCCTTCAGCCTGTTGAGCACCACCGCTGAGACCCTCAGCGTGACCGTCGCCGGCCCGGCCGGGGAGCGCACGCTGACGTTGGTGTGGCCCGCGCCCGCCTCCCCCGCGCAGGCGACCTCCCCCGGGGCCGGCGAACAGCCGCTGATCACCGGCGAACGCCTACCCTCCGGCTGGGGGCTGATCCGCATCCCAAGCTTCGCGGGGGACAGCGGGCATGACCTGGTGGCCGAGTTCGACGCCGCGCTGGCGGCCGTCATGGACGCGCCCGGCATCATCCTCGACCTGCGCGGCAACGGCGGCGGCAGCACCGCCATCGCGGACCCCATCGCCGGGCGCTTCCTCGACCGCCCCTTCACCTACGGCCACGATCGGTTCCGCGCCCGGCTGCCCCAGCGCGGCTGGCGCACCAGCTTCGACTACCGGGTGACCCCGCGCCGGCCCACCTACACCGGGCCGCTGACCCTGCTGATCGACGAGTTCAACTTCAGCACCGCGGAGAACTTCATCGTGGCGCTGGTCGATTCGGGGCGGGCGACCACGGTGGGACGGCCCACCGCTGGCGGCAGCGGCAACCCGGTCACCTTCCGGCTGTCGGGCGGCGGGCTGGCGCGCTTTTCCACCGGCGATTTCCGCCGCAACGACGGCCGGCCGATCGAAGGCCTGGGCATCGCCCCGGATGTCTACGTCGCCTGGACGGCCGCGGACCTGCGCCTGGGGCGCGGTCTGGATCTGGAGGCGGCAATTGCCCTGCGCAAGCACCTGGTCAAGTGACCAGTTGAACCCTATCCTAGAGTACAACTGGGAAACTCTCCACCGTGCGGATGCGGGTGGAGAGTTTTTCTTTTAAACTGCAATCAAGGCAAGAGGGCGATCGACAGAATCGCTCCGCAGCCGAAAGGAGACAATTGATATGACGTACCAGTGTGAGATCCGAGAGCAACCTGCTCAGCCGGCTTTGTCCATACGCTCCCGTGTTTCTGTGCAGGCCTTGCCCCAGGAAATCGGCAGGGCGCTTGCGGCCATCGCCATGCATCTCGCCAGTTGTGGAGAAGTACCTGCCGGCGCGCCTTTCGTGGCCTATTACAACATGGATATGCAGGACATGGAGGTTGAGATCGGGTTTCCGGTTTCAAGGCAATTGCCGGGTGAGGGAGAAATCCAAAGCAGCGAGCTGCCCGGCAAAGTGGCCACCTGTTTGTTTGTCGGCCCATACAGCGAGAGCAGACCGGCGTATGACGCGCTCACCGAATGGACCGAGAAGCAGGGCTATGAGCCCACCGGCATCGCGTATGAGATCTATTTCGACGATCCGTCTCAGACGCCGCCTGAGGAGTTAAAAACACGGATCATGTTCCCGCTCAAACCATGAACAAACGAGCAAGATATGAACCAGACCCATGACCATGTGATCAGGACTGACGGCCTGAGCAAATCCTTTGGGGATGTCCAGGTGTTGAAATCCGTCAATCTGGCCGTGCCCGCCCATTCGATCTTCGGTTTTCTGGGCCCGAACGGGGCAGGAAAGACCACCCTCATGAAAATCCTGCTCGGTCTGGTGCGTCCGACCGGCGGCAGCGGGACCATTTTCGGGCGCGATGTGGTGCGCGAGAGCGTCGCTATCCGTGAGCGGATCGGCTACCTGCCTCAACAGCCGCGCTTCGTCGAATACATGACCGCCCGTGAGAATCTCACCTTCGCTGCGAACTTCTTCTTCAGCGGCCCCCAGCCCAAGATCCGGGAAAGATGCGAAGAGATGTTGGAACTGGTCGGTTTGCGGGATAAGGCGGATCGCCCCATCAAGAACTTTTCCGGCGGCGAGAAGCAGCGTCTCGGCATTGCCCTGGCGCAGGTCAATTATCCCGATCTGCTGATCCTGGACGAGCCCGCTTCCGCGCTCGATCCACTGGGGCGACAGGAAGTGCTGGAGGTGATGGAGCGACTGCGGAAACACACCACAGTCTTCTATTCAACTCACATCCTGGACGATGTGCAGCGCGTCAGCGACAGGGTCGCCATCCTGAACCGAGGCAGGTTGTTGACGAGCGGGCCGATCGAGCAGATTCTGAACGGCAGGGATGGCGTGGTTTATACCCTGATAGTGAAGGAGGCGCCGCAGGGTTTCAGCGAACGGCTTGCAGGGCTTTCGTGGGTAACACACGTTTCAGCGCCAGAGACCGCCGGCGCGAGCGTTTGGCAGATCGGGGTCAGCGATGAGGCGGCTGCCGAGACTGCATTGTTGCGTTTCGTGCTAGAGGATCAGAACGTTACCGTGACCGAATTCAGCCGCAAGAAGTACGAGTTGGAGGAGATCTTCATGGAGCTCGTGAAAGGAGAGAGCGATGGTCGCCAATCATGAACTTCAACGTGCTGAGGAATGGAGCGGCCTGCGCGGCTTCACCAACCTGCTCTACAAAGAGAACCGCGCGTGGTGGGGAACCCGCCGCTGGTGGATCAACGCGCTACTGTGGACGGGAATGCTGGGAGGGCTGGCGGCCATGGTGGTGTTCATGCTGCCCACAATTGCCCAGGCGACCGATGATCCAGCCGTGGCCAAGGCAGGCGGCCCGATTCCTTTTGGCTTGGAGATGGGCCGGACGGTCTTTTTCGAACTTGGGGCCATGGCGCTGGCGATTGGCGTGATCATACTCTGCCAGGACCTGATCGTGGACGAGAAACAAACGGGCTTGACCGAGTGGCTGCTGGCAAAACCGGTCACCCGACGCGCGTACGTGCTGGCCAAATTAGTCGCGTCGGCGTTGGCTGTGATGATTCTCCTGGTCGCCCTGCCTTCTCTGGCATGTTATCTCCTCTTGTCCGCGCGTGTTGGGTCATTCTTTCCGTTCCTGCCATTTCTGGGCGGCGTGGGAATCATGATCGTACACACCCTGTTCTATCTGACCCTGACTTTGATGCTGGGCACGCTCTTCAACTCACGCCCGCCCATTCTGGGCATTGCTCTGGGCGTTTTGTTGGGTGGGAATCTGCTCGCAGGTTTTCTCAAGCCTCTGCTGTCTGTGACGCCGTTGCTGCTGGGGAAGGTCGCCTCGCTGACAGCAGGCAGCCAGCCTTTGCCACCCGAGCTGTTGTTATATCCTGTGATCGCCTCTGTCTTGTGGAGTGTGATTTTTATCGTTGTTGCGGTCGTGAGATTCGAGAAAACGGAGTTCTAGAAAACGCCTAACCTGAAAATAGCTGCCCGACCGAGCCCGCAACTTTCATCCACGGTTGTGCGCCCCGCGTCTGGGCGTCAACGCATCTCAAACACACCCAATTGAAATGACTCTGCTGTGCTTGGTTTAACCGCGCAAGCAGTCTCCCGTGGCATGGCGCTTCTTGCCTTGCTGACCTGTTTCATAGCCATCGCCTTCGGTTTGTGGATGCAGAAAAAGGGTTGGGGGAAAATTCCCGCCTTAAACTGCGTCTATCGTTCGGCGTGGTGGTGGGACAGACACTGCTCACGTTTGCTTGGCGGATTGCTGGGCATCGCGCTGGCGTCGGTTGGACTGAGCGCTGTTTCGCTCACTCGTTTTGGCTTACGGCGTTTTGCACCTGTGACCGATGGTGGACTGTCCGAATAACCAGGCAGAAATCTCTCTCAACCTGGAGATTGTCATGAATCTTAAAACCATCTTGGCCTATCTGTGGAAACTGCCTTTGTGCGGCTTCGGTTTTTTCATGGGCGTAGCTCTGAGCGGGATGATATTGCCGATGCTCGGCTTGCAAGCGCCGGAGATGCCGGAGGGCGTAGACGCCAACACGATCATGCTCTGGTATCTGCTGGGAAGCATGCTGTTGGCTCTTGCATTGTCCTTCCTGTCACGCAACTTGCCAGTCCATGGGCTGTTGCGCTGGATCATCTTGTTTGAACTGAGCTGGGTATTTGGCGCTCTGGGAGTTGTGATCGAAGCCTCCTTTTTTATGACAACGGGAGCGGTATCTTCGTCGATGAACGCCCTCTTCACCGTGCTCAATTTCCTGCTTCCAGCCATCTTCCTTTCTGCGCTGGTGGTGGTTTTGTTCCGACCGCTTCCGCCTGTCGAGCCTTGCCGGCGCAGCTTTCAGAGCTATGTTGCGTCCCACAAAAAATCATCCTGGATGTGGCGAATCCTTCTGGCCCTATTGGCTTATCCAGTGATTTACTTTGCCTTTGGGCTGCTTGTCCAGCCGTTCATTCAAGACTTCTATGCGGCTGGCCAATACGAATTAACCCTACCCACCTGGAAAGAACTGATCCCGCTGCAACTAACGCGCAGCGCCTTGTTTCTGGTAGCCAGCCTGCCGGTGCTGGTCTGGTGGCGGGGCTCTCGTCGCAAGGCATGGCTGACGCTAGGGGCCTCGATCTTCATCCTGACGGCGTTCATGGCAGTCATTACCGCCTACTGGTTTCCCTGGCAGTTGCGCCTGTTTCACGGGCTGGAGCTGCTAGCTGATGCACTGGTCTACGCCGGTGTGTTGACCCTGCTTTTTAGGGCTTCGTCAACGAAGTGATCGAGCAAATCCAAGCCAGGCCGGAACAGGCTGAGGTCACAGCGATCAGTCTGTCAAGAAGAAGGTGTCCGGCAGTGAAAGGGCGGCATAGACATCGGCGAAGAGATGACCTACGGTTTGATCAAAAGGGAAGGGCTGCCGTTTTCCATGCGTGATGGCCAGCATTGACCACGATTAACACGGCATGGCGGCGCTCTTCTTTCGTTTTCTGGCGGGGTTTTGATTTGGGGGTGATGTAGGTACAATATGAGAGAGACAAGGGGATGTCTCGACTCTTTGCTTATCGCTGCGACCAGCCGATCACTGCCCTTCGGAGATTTTGTCATGCCCCTACCCTTTTTGCGTTCCCTGGCCGACGACCTGCGCCGTGCGGGCGTGGGCGACGTGCGTTTCGACCGCAAGCACCGTGCTCTCTACAGCACCGATGCCAGCATCTACCAGATCGAGCCCATCGGTGTGGTGATCCCGCGCAGCGCGGAGGAGGTCATCGCCACGGTGAACGTCTGCGGCCGGCAGGGTGCGCCGGTGCTGCCGCGGGGCGCGGGCACCGGCCTGGCCGGCCAGACGGTGGGCCACGCCGTGGTGGTGGACACCACCCGTCACCTGTGCCAGATCGTCGAGATCAACCCGGAGGAGCGTTGGGTGCGCTGCCAGCCGGGCGTGGTGTTGGATGACCTGAACGCCGCGCTGCGGCCGCATGGCCTGATGCTGGGCCCCGACCCGGCCAGCGGCAACCGCGCCACGGTGGGGGGCACCGTGGGCAACAACGGCACGGGCGCGCATTCGATCCTCTACGGCATGATGGCCGACAGCGTGCTGGCGGTGGAGGCGGTGCTGGCCGATGGCCGCGTCGTTCGTTTCGACGACGCCTTCTTCGCCCGCCCGCCGGCCGGCGCGGCTTCGCTGGCCGCCCAGTTGCAGCGAATTCTCGACGCCTACGGCGCGGCGATCCGCCGCGATTTTCCCCGCCACTGGCGGCGGGCCAGCGGCTATAACCTGGACAGACTGCTGGCTCGGTCGGAGACCGGCCAGAGCGTGGCGGACAGACTGCTGGCTCGGTCGGAGACCGGCCAGAGCGTGGCGGACAGACTGCTGGCTCGGTCGGAGAGCGGCCAGAGCGTGGCGGACAGACTGCTGGCTCGGTCGGAGACCGGCCAGAGCGTTTGGAGGAATCCTGGCCAGAGCGTCTTGGGGAATCCCGCGCAGCTTCTTGCCGGCTCTGAGGGCACGCTGGCCTTCATCACCGAGGTGACGCTGCGCGTCGCTCCGCGGCCGGTCCGCACCGTTCTGGCCATGGTGCATTTCGATGACCTGGTGACCGCGGCCGAGGAGACGCCGGCCCTGCTGGAGCTCAGACCCTCGGCCGTGGAGCTGATGGACAAGCTGTTGCTGGACCTGTGCCGCCAGCACCCGGCCTACCGTCAGCGGCTGACCTTTGTCGAGGGGGACCCGGCCTGCGTGCTGGCGGTGGAGTTCTACGCGGAGAGCGAGCAGGAGGGGGAGGCCCGGCTGGAGCAACTGGCGGCGCACCTGGCGGGCCGCGGCCAACGCGGTCCGGTGATCCCCCTGCCAGATCTGGCCGGCCAGGCCAACGCCTGGGCTGTGCGCAAGGCTGGGCTGACCCTGCTGCTGGGCCGGCGGGGCGATGTCAAGCCGGCCGGCTTCATGGAGGATGTGGCTGTGCCGGTGGAGCATCTGGCCACCTACGTGCGCAGCGTGCAGCGCATGATGGCCGAGCACGGCAAACAGGCCGCCTACTACGCCCATGCCAGCGCCGGCTGCCTGCACATCCGCCCCCTGCTCAACCTGAAGACCGCGGCCGACCTGGCGGTGATGGACGCCATGCAGGCCGAACTGCTGACGCTGATCCAGCCGCTGGGGGGCGTGCTCAGCGGCGAACATGGCGATGGCCTCAAGCTGACCCACCTCAACCGCCAGCTTTTCGGCGCGGAGGTCACGCGTGCCTTTGCCGAGACCAAGCTGGCCTTCGATCCGGGCAACCTGTTCAACCCGGGCAAGAAGGTGACGGCGGAGGTGCTGGCCGCGGTGAGCAGTGGAGGGGAGCGGGAGAGAGAGGGTGTGGGCGAGGGGCATGTGACCGATCCGGCTCTGCTGCGCTATGGGCCGGGGTATCAGACCATCGAGCTGCAGCCGCACTTCGACTGGTCATTCGACGGCGGGCTGGCGCGGGCGGTGGAGATGTGCAACGGGTCGGGCGACTGCCGCAAAGCCAGCGGCGCCATGTGCCCCTCCTTCCAGGCCACGCGCGAGGAGGAGCACAGCACCAGAGGCCGGGCCAACCTGCTGCGCGCCGCCCTCTCCGGCCAGCTTCCCCTTCCCACCGCTCCGACCGGTCTGTGCGCAGCCGCCGAGCCCGCCTGGGCCGACGTCTACGAGGCCCTCGACCTTTGCCTGAGCTGCAAGGCGTGCAAGGCCGAATGCCCCTCCGCGGTGGACATGGCCAAGATCAAGGCTGAGGTGCTGGCCCAACGCTACGCGGTCGAGGGGATGCCCCTGGCCGCGCGCCTCTTCGGCCACATCCACACCATCAACCGCTGGTCGGCCCCGCTGGCGCCGCTGGCCAACGCCGCGCTGCGCACTCGACTGGCCCGCGCCGCGCTGGGCAAGCTGGTCAACCTGCACCCCGCCCGCACCCTGCCGCCCCTGGCCCACCCCACCTTCCCCGCCTGGTTCGCCGCGCGCCCCTCATTAACCATTAACCAGTCGCCGTTCACCGTTAACCATGCTCAGGTCGTCCTCTTCCCCGACACCTTCACCACCTACAACTACCCGCAAATCGGCATCGCCGCCGTCCAGGTGCTGGAGGCAGCCGGCTACCACGTGCAACTGGCCCAACGCGTCTGTTGTGGCCGGCCCATGCTCAGCCAGGGGCTGTTGGAGGATGCCCGCCGCCAGGCTGCCCGCAACGTCGAATTGCTCTATCCGCTGGCCGAGCAGGGATTGCCGATCCTGATCTGCGAGCCGAGCTGCGCGGCCGCCTTTCATGAGGAGTATCACGACCTGCTGCCGGGCGACCCGCGCGTTGCGGTGTTGACCAAACAGGTTCATCTGATCGACGATTGGCTGGCTGAACAGTTTGCGGCCGGGCTGGCGCTGCCGCTGCGCGCCCTGCCGCGGCAGGTGCTCTTCCACGGCCACTGTCACCAGAAGGCCACCGTGGGCACGGTCGGTTCGCTGGCCGCGCTGCGGGCCGTGCCTGGTCAGCAGGCCAGCCAGATCGACGCTGGCTGCTGCGGCATGGCCGGCGCCTTCGGCTACACCGCTGACCACTACGACGTCTCCCTGGCCGTGGCGCGCGATCGGCTGGTTCCCGCCATCGAGGCCGCGCCTGACGCCCTGATCTGCGCCGACGGCGCCAGTTGTCGTCAGCAGATCGAGCACACCACCGGCCGGCGGGTCTACCATGTGGTGGAAGTTCTGGCGCAGGCGCTGGCGCCGTGAGAACTGGACGGCGCTGATTTTCCCGGCCTGACGGAGTTGAGACAGCCATGCGCTGGGCGCACAACCGTCGATGAAATGGTTCAAGGTGGGGGCGACAGGTTTAGAATCACGTCACGACAGTAGTACGGGGCTTCACCGATTTCTGCCTTGCACCGGCCGGCGCAGCGAACAAATCCTTCGCCTTTCACGTGATATGGTCTGTGGCGATCAAAACGCCGCATCGCAACGACACAAGCGTTCGAGTATCACGATTGGAGGATTGCAAGATGACTATCAACCGTTCACAGATTGCCGCCGGCGCGCTGATCGCCGTGCTGGCTGTCGTCGCCCTGGGTGTTTTCGCCCTGGGGCCGTTGAACAGCGCGGCCGCGCAGGATCAGCCGGCCGCCGCCGCGCCCAGCCTGCCCCGCACCATCACCGTGGTGGGCGAGGGCACCGTGGCCGCCCAGCCTGACATCGCCCAGGTCCAGGTCGGCGTCGAGGTCAAGGGCGACGACGCCCAGGAGGCCAGCGCCGAGGCCGCCGAGACCATGGATGCCATTCTGGCCGCGCTGACCAAGACCGGCGTGGCCACCAAGGACATCCAGACCACCGGCTACAACATCTGGGTCGAGCAGCGCGTTGGGCCGGACGGCGCGGCCACCGACGAGGTCATCTATCACGTCAGCAACAGCGTCAGCGTCACCGTGCGCGACCTGGACACCGTCGGCGACGTGTTGGATGCCGCCATCGCAGCCGGCGCCAACAGCATCTACGGCGTCAATCTCTCGCTGGATGACCCCGACGAGGTGATGGCCGAGGCGCGCGGCCTTGCTGCTGCGGACGCGCTGGCCCGGGCCGAGGAGCTGGCTGGCCTGCACGGCGTCGCCTTAGGCGAGGTGGTCAGCGTCAGCGAGGTGATCAACGGGGCCGTGCCCATGTACGACAGCGTCAACGCCAGCATGGGGCTGAGCAGCGCGGCCGGACCGATTGCGCCCGGCGAGCTGCAGATGACCGCCCGCCTGCAGGTGGTCTACGCCATCGCCGGCCCGGCAGACGCTGCGTCAAAGTAAGCCAAGCTGACCGCATTGCGTTGATGCTCTGGCCGGTCTCCTGACCGAGCCAGCCCTGCCACCTGGCGCTCTGGCCGGTCTCCTGACCGAGCCAGCCCCGCCACGTAGTTTCTTGACAGTTACCAAGCCAGTTCTCATGCCCCCCAACAGGCGGCGCAACGAGAACTGGCTTTTTTTACTCTGCGATCTGGGCCAGGCGCGCCGTCACCCAGCCGGCATCCATGCGCACCAACCGTTGCTTGCTCAGGTTTTGGCGCATGATCCAGCGCACATCGCGATCGGCGCTGGTCAGCCAGCGCTCCATGGAGGGCTGGCCGGTCTCCGGCAGAGCAGCGCCGGCTCGCAGAGGGCGGCGGCTGCCGCGCGGAGTTTCACAAAAGCCACGGGAAATATGATGCCCGTCATAGCGCACGCGGTCAGGATGCGCTATGCTGAGAAACAGCCTATGCAATGAGCAGTCAGGAAGATCCACATGATCACCGAAAGCCCGCGCAGCGAAGAACTCCTGCGCCAGATGTTTCGATACGGCAACCGCCGTTGCTGGTCCTGTTGCTGTTGGGACGCGGCAGGAAACGAGGATAGATGCCACGTCAGCAATCGCCAGAACAGGTTTGGCAGGCTATTGCGCCGGAGCCCTGCAACGTCGCGCAGGTCATGGCGCTTGTCAGTTAAGGAGGCCCAATGGAAACGCGAGTTCTGGTGGCCTATGCCACCAAATATGGTGCAACCGCCGGCATCGCCGCAGCGCTCAAGGAAGGACAACCCGCATGAAAGCCATCGTCGTCTTTGAGTCTCACTGGGGCAACACCGCCGCGGTGGCGCGCGCCATCGCCGAAGGCATCGGGCCGGAGGCGCAGGCGCTGAGCACGGACGAGGCGACCGGCGCTGCCCTGGCCGGCGTCGATCTGATCGTGGCCGGCGCGCCGCTGCTGGGCTTCAACCTGCCCACTGAGACCATGCTCAAGGGCATCGCGGCCAACGCCGACAAGGATCCCACCCCGCCCGACCTGTCACACCCGTCGATGCGTTCCTGGCTGGAGACAGTGCCCCAGGGCAACGGCCGCGCCGCGTCCTTCGAGACGCGCATCTGGTGGTCGCCCGGCAGCGCGGCCAAGGCGATCCTGAAGCAGTTGGAGGCCCTGGGCTACCACGCCGTCGGCAAGGGCGAACGCTTCATCGTCGAGGGCAAGTATGGCCCGCTGCGCGCCGGCGAGCTGGCGCGGGCCACCGCCTGGGGCGTAGAGCTGGCCCAAGCCGCCGCTGGTGCAGCGCCCGAACGCTAGTACAAGTTGGCGTAAATAACTCTTCAGTTGACCTGCTCCCGGCGGATCCGTGATCCGCCGGGCTTGCGCCCACAACGCCGCCGGTTCACGGAACCGGCTTGAGCAGTGAGTGAAGACCTATTTAGGCCGATGTGTACTAAGAGGACCCAAACATGGCGAACCAAGCCAGGATGCTAACCCCGCGCGTTCTGATCATCACGTTCGTCTTCGTGGTGGTCGCGCCCTTTCTACCGCTGTTGATCTCGCAGCGGTGGAACTGGTGGCAGGCCTGGGTCTACGCCATCGTGTCCATCGCCGCCTTTGTCATCAGCCGGGCGTTGGCCGCGCGGCGCAATCCTGACCTGCTGGCCGAGCGCAGCCGCTTTTTGCAGCACGCGGACGCCAAGCCGTGGGACAAGAAGCTGGCGCCGCTGGTGGGGCTGGGGGGCGCGTTGATACCGCTGGTCGCGGGGCTCGATGCACGCTTCGGCCAACCGGCCGGCTTCAGCCTGGCGGTCGAGCTGGCGGCGCTGGCCGTGTTGCTGGCCGGCTATGCCTTGGCGTCCTACGCCTTGATCGAAAACGCCTGGTTCTCCGGCATGGTGCGCCTCCAGACCGACCGCGGCCAGCAGGTGATCTCCAGCGGCCCCTACCGCTGGGTGCGCCATCCGGGCTATGCCGGCGCGCTGCTGGCCTACCTGGCCACGCCGTTGCTGCTCGCCTCGCCATGGGCGCTGCTGCCGGCGCTCTTCCTGGCGGGGGTTGTGATCGTCCGCACCCGGCTGGAGGATCAGACCCTGCAGGCTGAGCTGCCCGGCTACGCGGCCTATGCACAGCGGGTTCGCCGCCGGCTGGCGCCGGGCATCTGGTGAAAACGAGGTGCTGCGTATGATAACCTTTACCCTGCGGCCCGCCGCGCCCGAACACGATTTTGGGCAGTTGGCCGCCTGGATTTCGATGCTGGAGGGCGAGACTACCAGTGCGGCTGGCCTCCAGACCCATTACGCCCAGGAAGGGGCGCGCATCAGCCAACGGGTGGCTGTGGCTGAGGATGGCGAGCTGCTCGGCTTCTACTGGGCCACGCGCGATCGAGCGCTGCCCGAGCGGGCCACCTTCCTGCTCTTCGTCACGCCGGCGGCGCGCGGGCAGGGGATCGGCCGCGCCCTGATCGCTGACCTGGAAGGAGCCATGCGGGCGGCCGGGCTGGCGCAGTTGCGCGTCAACGTCTGGGACGACCAGCCGGCGGCGCGGGCCTTCGCCGAACGCCGCGGCTTCGTCGAGCGTTCGCACGCCCTGGCGATGACGCTGGACCTGACCACGTTCGACGACCGGCCCTACGACGCCGTCATCGCCCGACTGCACGGCGAGGGCTTCTGCTTCACCTCCATGGCCGCGCTGGGCGATACTGAGGAGGCGCAGCGCAAGCTGTATCTGCTCAACGACGTCACCGACCGGGAAACGCTGGGTGGGGACGGCTCGCCCTCCTGGGCCGCGTTCGAGGATTTTCAGCAACAGGTCTGCCGGGCCGACTGGTACCGGCCGGCCGGCCAGATGGTGGTCATCGACACGGCCACCGGCGAGTGGGTCGCGATGAGCGCGATCTCGCGCTTCGACGACTACGCCTACAACCTGCACACCGGGGTGGACAGGCGCTACCGCGGGCGCAAGCTGGCGCAGGCCGTCAAGGTGTTGGCGCTGCGTTACGCCCGCGACGAGCTGCACGTCGCCACGGTGCGCACCCACCACAACAGCCGCAACCTGCCGATGATCGCCATCGACCGCAAGCTGGGCTACGTGCAAACCCGGGGAACCTGGCTGTTGGAGAAGGACCTGATGGGCGAGGGGAGCGCGTGAGCCATGCCAGACAACGCCTGCTCCATTGAGCCGCTGGACCCCTTCCGCCAACTGGTCATCGACGGCATGAGCCTCGCGGCGCGCAAGCACAACATCCATGGCCTGATCGAGGTGGACATCACCACGGCCCGCCAGCGCATCGCGCAGATCAAGGCGCAGACCGGGGAGGCGCTCTCCTTCACCGGCTTCATCGTCCACTGCTGCGCCAGGGCGGTGGACGAGAACCGGCAGGTGCACGCGGTGCGCGACTGGCGCAATCGGCTGGTGCTGTTCGACGATGTGGATGTGTCGCTGCCGGTGGAGCGCCTCCAGGCCGGCCAGCCCGTGGTGCTCCAGACCGTCATCCGCGCGGCCAACCGCAAGTCGGTGGCCGATATCCACCGCGAGATCCGCGCGTTGCAGGCCAAGGAGCTGGGCGACACCGCGTGGGGCCGCTGGCTGCGCTGGTATGTGCTGATCCCCGGGCCGTTCCGGCGGTTCATCTTCCGGCTGGCCGCCAGCCGGCCCAACCTCGTGAAAGGTTTGAACGGCACCGTGCTGGTCACGTCGGTCGGCATGATCGGCAAGGTCTCCGGCTGGGGGATCCCGCTGGCGGGTCATTCGCTGGCGGTGACGGTGGGCGGGATCGAGGACAAGCCGGTGCTGCTGGATGGGGAGCTGCGGGGCCGGCCGCATCTGCGCCTCACCGTGACCTTCGACCACGACATCATCGACGGCGGCCCGGCCGCCCGGTTCACCCAGCGCCTGGTGGAGCTGATCCAGACCGGCGCCGGGCTGGAGGAAACGGCGTAACGCCGCCCAGCCCGGCCGCATTCGATGTGGGGGTGTTTGAACCTGGTTGGCTGGGCCAGAAGTTCGACTTCTCTGAGAAGCCGAACTTCTTCGTTTTCAAGCGGCAGCGTTATACCTTGAAAATTCGAGTTGACACTACGAATTTTCAAGGTTATCATGCAGCGCGGCCGCCGCTTCGGCGTCGAGGCCAAGTTCAGCGAGGCGCCGTCGGTGACGCGGTCGATGCAGAGCGCCATCGACGCGCTCGATCTACACCATCTGTGGATTGTCCACCCCGGCCCCCACAGCTACCCGGTGAGCGACAGGATCTCGGCGCTGGCGTTGACTGACATCGCCAGCCTGCCCGGCCAGATCAAGGACAACGGTGAACGGTGGGCGGTGAACGGTGAACGGTGAACGGTGGGCGGTGAACGGTGAACGGTGAACGGTGGGCGGTGGGCTGACATCGCCAGCCTGCCCGGCCAGATCAGCGACCGCTTGCCAGCGTGATGAAGTCCGCGCCTCAGGAGTTCAGCCAGTCATGACGACAACAGGCAACATTTCCACCAACTGGCGGCAAGCGGTCGCCGGCGCAGTGGCCGAGGTCGATCGACAACAGGTCGAAATCTCGCGGCATCTGACCCCCGCGCAACGCCTGGAGCAGATGCAGTCCATGATCGATCTGGTCGAAGGCGTGGCCGCCTATCGCCTGTGTCAGCGTCAGCCTGAACTGAGCGAAGCTGAGGCATTGCGCATCATCAGGAGTCGTGATGTCAACATCTGAGCCTTCAATGTCGTTCAACGCTTTTGTGCGTGCGGTGCTGGATGCGCTGGAAACCGCCGATGTAAGGTATCTGATTGGCGGCGCGGTTGCTTTGGCGGCTTGGGGAGAAACGCGCACCACGCGCGATTTGGATTTGGTCATTGATTTGCCGTTTGAGGCGTTGGGGGCACTGTCGTTGGAGTTGGAGAAGCGCAGCATGCTGGTTCCAGTGGATATCATGCTTGATCTGTTGATCGAGGATCGCGCTGACCTGCCCATCAATGCCATTCATATGGTCAGTGGGTACAAAGCGGAGATGTTCCTGCTTAAGCCGGGCGACGCGCTGCGCGAGGCAGGCCTGAGCCGTCGCCGGTTGGTGGATCTGGGGCCGTCTCTGGGACAGGTCTACGTGCATTCGCCCGAAGATTTGATCCTCAACAAGCTGCGGTTTTATCATATCAGTCGGCAGACCAAACACGTGCGCGATATCGCCAGTATCGTGTTGTACCAGGCAGATGCGTTGGACTCGGCCTACATCGAGCGTTGGGTGCAAACCCTGGATCTGGTGGACGAGTGGCAGGCGATCCTGGAGCGCATCGCCGCACTTTAGGTCTTTAGAGGCGAAACGATCGCGAGGGACAGACTGGCGCCCCTGGCGCGCCGCTCGGATTGGCGGATGCTCCACAGCGCGGCCAGCCCTAACACGTGGATGGCCAGACTCCAGGTCAGCGCGGTAGGAGGGCGAAGCGGCCAGCGTTGCTCCTGACCGAGCCCGCCATTTCCATTGACGGTTGTGCGCCAGCGCATGGATGTCTCGACCGGTGCGGCGTCACCCCTGGCGTCTGACGATGGTTACAAAAAGGTAACCTGGTAACAAAAAAGTGCGTACTTGAACAGCCGATATCTGCCATCTACAATGAACCATAGACTTCGATGAAAAGGATAAACCAGCGATGAAACAGGCCAGTGTCATGAAACCATATCAAGAGAGAATCGAAAAGGCCAGGCAGGCTCTGCAAGGGGCTGAATTTGTCCTGGTCGGCGGCGGCTCCGGCTTATCGGCCGCTGCTGGCCTGAGCTATTCGGGCCAACGGTTTACCGACATCCCCGCGCGACGCTGATTCGCCTCAACCGGGATTATCCCGCGGGCGCAGAGGAGAATCTGCAGCGCACGATTTCCTTCGCTGAGGATATGCACCAGACGGTCACCGATCTCGGAAAGGAAGCGCCATGGAACGGCTCGAACTGATTCTGACGCTGAATAGCCTTTTGTTGGAGGACATGCCCCACTATCGGCAACAGGCCGGCGGCATTCCGACGGAGATGCCTTCACAGCGCCGCCTGCTGCGCGGCCTGATGAATGTTCGTCCGCCTCTGCCGTTGCGAGCTCAATACCTGGCCTTGCAGGATGCGCTGCTTTCGGCCGAGCGAGAGGAACGCGGGGTTGTGGATGTGATGGCCCTGCCAACCACCGCGGACCCGCGCATGGTTCTGTGGCAAGGTGACATCACGCGCCTGAACGCGGATGCCATCGTCAACGCGGCCAACAGCGCCTTGCTTGGCTGCTTCCAACCCAACCACGGCTGCATCGACAACGCCATTCATTCGGCGGCCGGGTTGCAGTTGCGCGACGAGTGCCACCAGATCATGCTTGCTCAGGGCCATGAGGAAGCTGTGGGGCAGGCCAAAATCACCAAGGCCTATAACCTTCCCAGCAGCTATGTTCTGCATACCGTTGGCCCTGCGATTCAAGGCCCATTGACCCAGGCCGACTGTGACCTGTTGGCAAGCTGCTACCGTTCCTGTCTTGAACTGGCTGCGAGATCAGGGCTGCAAAGCGTGGCCTTCTGTTGCATCTCTACCGGCGAGTTTCGTTTTCCCAACGAACAGGCGGCTGACATTGCCGTAGCAACAGTGCGGCGCTTTCTGGCAGTCAACGAAACCATCCAACGGGTCATCTTCGACGTTTTCAATGCACGCGATCGGGCGTTGTATGAAAATCTGCTTCAAGCAGGTCTAGAGTCAGATGCCCCCGTCATCATCGGTTGAACGCCGAATTCGGGCCGGGCTGCCCCTTCTCCGTTTCCTGCAAACGCGCCTGCCGCTACGTTGGACGGAAGGGCCGTTGCGTTGGGCCACGGCTCGGGCCCGGCTGCCGGTCGATGTCAGGCGCGAGACCGCGTGCGCGGATGGCGTGTCGTGCCAGTGGCTCATCCCACAGGGCAGCCCGTCTGATCAGGCGCTGGTCTATCTGCACGGCGGCGGCTTCGTCTTCGGCGTGACCCCGCAACATCTGGGGATGGTCGCCTACCTGGCGCGGCGGATGGGAGTCCGCGCTCTGATAGTGGACTACCGCCTGGCGCCGGATCACCCGTACCCCGCTGCTTTGGACGACTGCGTTGTCGCTTGGCGCTGGCTGCTGAAGCAAGGCATTGCCCCGCAGCGCATGGCGCTGGCTGGCGACTCAGCCGGCGGCAATCTGACCATCACGACCATGATGAGGCTGCGCGATGGCGGCGAGCCGTTGCCGATCGCGGCCGCCTGTCTCTCACCCGTGGCCGACCTGACCGAGCGCCACGGCCCCGCTGGCGGGTTCAAGGATCCCCTGCTGCCGCCCAAAGCGATGGAATTCTACCGCATGTCCTACGTGGCGCAGAACGACGCGCGCTCGCCCTTGATCTCCCCGGTGTACGGTGACTGGCGCGGCCTGCCGTCGTTGCTGCTGCATGCCGGAGAAGAGGAGATACTGCTCGACGACGCGCTGCGCATCGAGGCGGCGGCTGGCGCGGCCGGCGTGGACGTGCGTTTGGAGATGTACCCGCGTATGTGGCACGTGTGGCAGCTTTTCCCGGCGCTGCCGCAGGCCGTCGAATCGTTGGATGAGATCGCCCGGTTCCTCAAGGCGCATTTGGACCCAGGCGTGCCTTGAGGAATCGGGCTGCCGTTTGCGTCTGCTCTGTCCTGGGGTGGCAGTACATCTGACCGCCCGTGAATGGAGGCTGCGCTGACCCGCCGGCTGAGCAGTTACGGCGAAGCGATCGCGGGGGACAGACTGGCGCCCCTGGCGCGCCGCTCGGATTGGCGGATGCCCCACAGCGCGGCCAGCCCTAACACGTGGATGGCCAGACTCCAGGTCAGCGCGGTCGCCGGACTGCTGGCCGCGCCGATCACCAGCACCAGGCCGGCGTCGCGCGCCAGGTCGTGCCACTGATGCGCCCAACCGACCAGCGCCATGCTCTCACGCTTGAACCAGAGCCAGCCCAGCAGGGCGCCGAAGAGGACGTTGGAGAGGGCCAGGCCCAGCGCCGCGGCCAGTCCGGTCACGACGGCCGACGCTGGCGTGAGCTCGCCATGCCCAACGGCGACCAGCAGCGGCAGCAACAGCAGCGGCAGGTGCCAGAGGCCGCGGATCACACCGGTGATGATCACCGCGCCTACCCGGCCAAACGCCGGCGCCAGGCCGGGCAGCAGGTAGCCGCACCAGCCTACCTCCTCGCCCAGCCCGGCCAGCCAGCCCACCGTCAAGCTGCCGATCAGGATCACGCCGACGCCCGGCTCGACGGCGCTGCGCCAGTGCAGCGTCCCCGGCTCGACGAGATAACCCACCAACAGCGTCCCTGCCCGCAGGAGCAGCGCAGCCAACGTCAGCCAGAGATAGTCGGCCGGCCGGCCCCAGCGGAAGGCCGGCCGCGCCGGTGTGGGGTGACGCCGCCACAGGAGGAGCGCGGCGATGGCTGGCCCCGCCATTGCCAACAGGTGGCCAAACAGGCCCAGCGCGGCCAGGCTGGCGGGGGCGAGGCGGTCAGCCGCCAGCGGCAGCAGCCAGCCATCCACCGCCAGCAGGACCGGCCAGGAGAAGGCCATCGCCAGGAGGGCGAAACGGCCAGCGTGGCGCAGCGCGGCCGGCTTCATCGTTGCGCCTGCCACAGGGCGAAGCCCAGCCACAGCGACCAGACCACGCTCAACGCCAGGACCAGCAGTCCCAGGAAGGGGACCAGGCTCATCACGCCCAGCGCCAAGCCGAGCCCACACAGGCCGGCCGGCAGCCGCTGCGCCCGGCGCGCCGTCCAACTGACCAGCAGATACCAGAGGCCGTTGAACGCGATGGCGGCCAAACCCAGGAGGCCAATCAGCCCATTCAGGCGGGCATCCACCGCCAGCCCGCGCATGACCTGCGTCACCGCGGCGAGGCTGAGCACAGCGTTGGCCAGCAACAGAGCCACGGCCAGCAGTCCGGCGGCGGCGGCGATGCGTGAGGCTGTCGGCGCCGTGGGGCGCAGCGTGCGGAACAGAACGACGATCAGGACGACGCTGGCCGCGGCCGAGACGAACTTCAACCCGTCCTGCAACAGCAGCGGCAGGGGGTTGTGGGTGGCCAGCTCGGCCAGGCGGGCCGGATCGCGCAGCGCAGGCAGCCCGATCAGCGCGATGGCGATGAAGAGCGAAGCGACGCCGGCGAATGCCTGGAGAAAGGCGGCGGATGCGCCCGCGGTCAGGCTTGTGCGTCCAACTGGCTGCTGGACGCCGACGGGGCTGGTGAGGCCGGGGTGTGTTTGCAGGTGGGACATCGGTTGATTCTCCTTCTCATTTGGGATGACCCCACTGTAGCACGCGTCCGACTGCGGCGCATCGGGCGCAGGATGGATTTGCGCGTGCGCCAAAGATGGAGATGACTCATCCCTCTGGAGGTGGAGATGCCCTGCATCGCCAGGCGTAGGGCGGGGAGCGCCGCGCGGATGCGATCAGGGCTGGCGTGTTTGGCTGATCACGATGCGCATCTGCGCCAGGGCCTGTTGGGCCAGCGACTGCAGACATTCGAGATGTGGCCGGACTTGGGCGGGGTCCTGCTGCTGCAGGAGAAGCTGGGCGGCGCGGGCCTCGAGGGTGAGGCTGAAAATCGTCTGCGAGACGGAGTCGTGGAGCTCCCGCGCCAGCCGATTGCGCTCCTCCAGCGCGGCGATTTCGGCGGCCTGGGCGGCCTGGGCGTGCAGCGCCTGGCCCTTTGCTTGCAGTTCGACCAGCAGCCGCGCGCTGACCGCGCGCGCCGCCTCGGTCTCTTCACGCACGGCGACGTACGCGGCCAGCAGGATGGCGCCGCTGGCCGGCAACAGGCCACGCGCCAGACCGACCAGCGGGCCGAGCCAGAACATCAGCGGCGCGACGGCCAGCAGGGCCAGCCAGCCGGTCCACAGCCAGCGTTCCGGCCCGTGGAAGATCAGCGCCGCCTGGTAGGCCAGCAGGGGCAGCAGCGCCAGCGCCACCCCCAGCTGCGGGTCGCGCGCCAGAATGGCCAGCACCAGCATGGACTGCGCCGCCATGCAGCCGCGCTGCAGCGCCCGCGGCAGCGTTGGCCGCTCGAATACCAGGGCAAAGAGGGCCAGTGAAGCCCCGTACAGCGCCAGATACCAGAGCCGCTGCGCCGGCGCGGTCGTGGCCAGCAGCGTGACGCCCAGCGCGCCGGCAAAGGCCAGGTACGCGGCAGCCGTGGCCAGCCGGCCAGGGAGAGGCGAAGCGGGTGCGGCGTTCGGGCGCTCGGACATGGGCGGTGCAGCCTCAGTGTGTATCCACCAGGCCGTGTTTGAGGGCGTAGATCGCCAACTGCGTCCGGTCGGCCAGGTCGAGTTTGCTCAGAATGTTGCTGACGTGGCTCTTGACCGTCTTGTCGCTGATGACCAGCTCCCGGGCGATCTCCTGGTTGCTGCGGCCCTGCGCGACCAGGCGCATCACCTCCCGCTCGCGCTCGGTCAGGTCGGCCAGAGCCGGGGTGGGCGGCCTGAGAAGCGGCTGTTGGGCGACCTGTTCCATCAGCTTACGTGCGATGTCGGGGTGCAGGCGCGCCTCGCCGCGGTACACGGCGCGGATCGCTTCCACCAGATCATCGGGCGTCACGTCCTTCAGCAGATAGCTGGATGCCCCGGCCTGAATCGCCGGAAAGACCTTGTCGTCCTCGGCGAAGCTCGTCAGCGCAATCACCTTCACGGCCGGTTGCTGCGCCTTGATCTGGCGCGTCGCCGCGATGCCGTCCACCTGCGGCATCACCAGGTCCATCAACACGACGTCCGGCGCCAGGCGCAGGGCGAGCGCCACGGCCGCGGCGCCGTCGCTGGCCTCGCCCACCACGGCGATGTCCGCATGCAGCTCCAGAAAGGTGCGCAGGCCCTGGCGCACCACCTGATGGTCGTCCACGATCAGGACCGCGATGGCGTCTGCTGTTTTCATGGCTGCCCTCCTGTTTCTGCTCTTGTGACCCGGATGCGGGCGCCGCCGCCGGGGGCGCTGTCGACTTCCAGGCGCCAGCCGATTTCGGCGGCCCGCTCGCCCATGCCGGCCAGACCCAGGCCCGGTGCAGCGCTGGCCGGCGCGAAACCCTGCCCCCGGTCGCTGATCTCCAGCCAGAACGGCTCGGCCAGGTGCAGGCGGACGGTCGCCTCGGCGACCCCGGCGTGTTTGACGATGTTGTTCAGCGCCTCCTGTACGATGCGCAAGAGGCCCTGCTCTTCGGCGGGCGCGAGGCGCGCCTGGGGGTCGCCGGTGATTTCCAGTTCGACCGCCAGGCCCTCGGTCACTGCGCGCGCGGCGGCGTGCTGGCGCAGGGCGGCGGCCAGCCCCCCGGCCAGCGGCGGCGGGCGCAGCTCGGTCACCAGCGTGCGCATGGCGGCCAGCGCCGATTGCGCCAGGTCGTGCAGCCGGTCGAGCTGGCCGCTCACCTGTTCGGGCTGACGATCGAGGAGCAGCAGGGCCGACTGCGCGGTCAGCGTCATGCTGAAGATCGTCTGCGTGACCGAATCGTGCAGGTCGCGGGCGAGGGCGGCGCGTTGACGGGTGGCGGCCGCGTGTTCCTGCTGCGCCGCGTAGTGCTGCAATTGGCGGTTGGTCTCTGCCAGGCGCTCGAGCAGGTCACGGTTGGCCGCGTGGGCGGCCTGCGCACGCTGAATGGTCAGGGCGTAGGAGGCGAACAGGGCGCTGCCCGCGCTGTAGATCAGCGTATAGGCCAGCCCCTGCCACAGCCCGTAGTTGCGCGTCATCGGTAGGATGAGCAGCAGGGCGAAGAGGGCGACCCAGCGCGCGCCCTGTTTGGGGTCGAACCGGCGCATGGCCTGCATGGCGAGAATCATCAGCAAGGCGGCGAAATAATCGCCGCCGCTGACGAGCATCAGGCCGATGGCCAGCAGCGCCTGCACACCGAGGTAGGCCGAGAACCAACGGGGGCGCCCGGTGGGGAGGAAGGCGCTGCCGAGCAGCAGCGCTAACCAGAGCAGCAGCAGCGCCAGCACCGGGCGCAGCAGGGGCGTGTGGATGACATCGAGCAGCGCGCGCACCGTCACGGCCGCGAACAGGAGGCCGACGGTCAGGAAGAAGACCCGCAGGGCAGTGCGGGTTTCGTGCGGCTGCGACCGCGGCGCGAGGGCCAGTTCGGACGAAAGCATCGCCCACCTCCGGGGCAGGTTCGGCAGGCCGAATGGCATGCCGTCGTGATCATGCCGGTGTACCGTCGTATTTTAAGATAATCGGGCCACAAGTCAAGCAAGAAGTGTTTTCTCCCACCTCCTGGCCTGAAAACAACCGCTCTGGCCGGTCGCTCCGGGATGGTTCCCAACCTCCGACCGAGCAGCGACGCTTTCGTGGCCGTAGCGTTCGCTTGGCGCGGCAGTTCGTGATAAAATGGAGCAGCCGCGTGCAGTTCCCAAGCCTCGCGCGGACTTGGCTCACAATCAGCAGACATTTCCCTGCGCACTGTCCATGCCGATCCTGCTCACCAAGCTCTACCTCCCCCCACCGCGGCCCGGGGCGGTTTCCCGTCCGCACCTGGTTGCGCGGCTGGATGCCGCGCTCGCGCTGGGCTGCAAGTTGACGCTGATCTCGGCTCCGGCCGGCTTTGGCAAGACCACGCTGGTCAGCGAATGGGTCGCGGCGGGCGCGGGCGCCGCGCCGGCCAGGCGCGTGGCCTGGCTGTCGCTGGACGCGGGGGACAATGACCCGGCCCGCTTTCTGGCGTACTTGGTGGCCGCGCTGCAGACGATTTTTCCCGGCATCGGCGCTGGGGTGTTGGCCGCGCTGGAGTCGCCCCAGCCGCCGCCGGTCGAGGCGCTCCTGACGACGCTGCTCAACGAGCTCGCGCGCCTCTCCCCTGCTGCTGCCCCGCCGCGCCCGGCTTCGCCCGCAGCCGGCGCGGATTTCGTCCTGGTCCTCGACGACTACCACGCGCTGGACGCCGCACCGGTCGACCAGGCGCTGACCTTTCTGCTCGAGCACATGCCGCCGCAGATGCACCTGGTGATCGCCACGCGCGAGGATCCGCAGCTCCCTCTGGCCCGCCTGCGCGCCCGCGGCCAGTTGGCCGAGCTGCGCGCCGCTGATCTGCGCTTCACCCCGGCTGAGGCGGCAGAATTCTTCAACCGGACCATGGGGCTGCAGCTCTCCGATGGCGACATCGCGGCGCTGGAAGCCCGCACCGAGGGCTGGATCGCCGGCCTGCACATGGCGGCGCTGTCGCTGCAAGGCCGCGCCGACGCGGCCAGCTTCATCCGCTCGTTCAGCGGCAGCCACCACTTCGTGCTGGACTATCTGCTGGAAGAGGTTCTGGACCGGCAGCCGGCCGGCGTGCAGGCGTTTCTGCTGCGCACCTCCATCCTCGACCGGCTGTGTGGCCCGCTGGGCGACGCGGTGATGGGGAGCAGCGCGCCCGCGGCCGACGCGCAGGCCACCCTCGAACACCTCGATCACGCCAACCTGTTCATCGTGCCGCTGGACAACGAGCGGCGCTGGTACCGCTATCACCATCTCTTTGGGGAACTGCTGCGGCAGCGGCTGGGTCAAAGTCTGACGCCAGGCGAGATCGCGGGCTTTCACATCCGCGCCAGCCAGTGGTACGAAGACAACGGATGGGCGCTCGACGCTTTTCGCCATGCCACGGCGGCCGGCGACATCGAACGCGCCGAGCGGCTGATGGAGAGCAGCGGGATACCCCGGCACTCCCGCGGCGCGCTGATGACGGTCCTCGAATGGCTGACGTCGCTGCCTGAGCCGGTGCTGGATGCCCGGCCGCTGTTGCGGGTGCGGACGGCCACGATGGCGTTGATGGTCGGCCAGACCACCGGAGTGGAGGAGCGA
>Ga0209096_1000857_pt1 | contig 36645 bp, 25 predicted proteins | sample AD_UKC034_MetaG_FD_184407 | JGI IMG/M metagenome (GOLD analysis project Ga0209096, IMG submission 184407) | Active sludge microbial communities of municipal wastewater-treating anaerobic digesters from USA - AD_UKC034_MetaG (SPAdes) (version 2) | ecosystem: Engineered > Bioreactor > Anaerobic >...
CCGCGGGATCCAAAACGTCCTGACGGTGCTGTTCCATTACCGGCTCAATGAAAAACCTATAGTGCCCCTAAGGACGTATCAGTAGGTAACGCGTTTTTGTTGCAATCAACTTCCTAACTTCATGTCCGCAATGGTACACCCGTATGAAAGCAACTCAGGCAATCCCATCCGATCCAACCGTCCGGACGACGGCTAGGCGAATTCCTTCTCGATCCTGGCCATGGCCTCCTGGAGGCGCGCGTCGGGCACGGTCAGCGAGATCCGGATGAACCCCTCGCCGTACTTCCCGTAGGCGGGGCCCGCGGCCACCACGACGGCCGTCTTCTCGAAGAGACGATCGGTGAACTCCAGGGAGGTCATGCCCTTCGGCACGGGAACCCAGAGGTAGAAGGTCCCCTTGGGGGCCTTGAAGTCGATTCCGATCTTCCGGAGTGTCCCGAGCACGAGCTCCCGGCGCCTGCGGTAGATCTCGAGCATCCGGGTGATGTTCTCGTTTTCCTCCTTGAGCGCCTTGATGCCCGCGAACTGCACGGCGTTGAAGATGCCCGAGTCGGTGTTCTCCTTGACCTTGCTGATGGCGGCGATGATCCGGGGGTTGCCCATGGCCATGCCGATCCGCCAGCCCGTCATGTTGTAGGGCTTCGAGAGCGAGTTGAGCTCCACCGCCACGTCCTTGGCCCCGTCGACGCAGAGGAAGCTCAGCCGCTCCTGCCCCTCGAAGACCACCTCGCTGTAGGGGTTGTCGTAGCAGACGGCGATGTCGTTCTTCTTCGCGAATTCGACGGCCCTCTTGAAGAACTCCCGCGACCCGCAGGCACCCGTGGGGTTGTTGGGGTAGTTGAGGAACATGGCCCTGGCCCGCTTGACGACGTCCCTCGGGATCTCCTCGAAGACGGGAAAGTAGTCGTTTTCCGGCAGCATCGGCATGGACCAGGGCTCGCAGTTGCCCATGAGGATGCTCGCGCGGTAGGCCGGGTAGCCCGGGTCGGTCATCAGGACGACGTCGCCGGGGTTCGTGCAGGCCAGGATGAAGTGGTGGCAGCCCTCCTTGGACCCGATGAGCCCCAGGATCTCGTCGGCGGGGTTCAGGTCGACGCCGTAGCGCTCGCGGTACCAGGCGGCCACGGCCTCCCGGAAGGCGTACATGCCTTTTTCCTCGTCCGTGGGGTAGCGGTGGTTCTCGGCGATCCGCGCCGTCCGGCACAGCTCCTCGACCACGCCCGCCGGCGTGGGCTCCACGGGGTCCCCGATGGCGAGGCTGATGACGTCGACGCCGTCGGCCTTCGCCTGGTTGATCTTCTTGCGCAGCTCCATGAACAGGTAGGGGGGGATTTTGGATAAGCGGTCAGCAATCTGCACGTGTTTTTCCTCCTGAAGAAGGGCTTAAGGCAAGGGGCCTGGGGCAAAGGGCGCGAAGGCAGGGAGGTTCCCTTCTTGACTCTTCCCTTACGCCTTACGCCGTCAGCCCTGCGCCCTTGGGATCGAGCAAGGTTACCGTTTCAACCCCAACACATCCTGCATATCGTAGAGCCCGTTGGGCTGGCCGACGACCCACTTTGCGGCCCGGACGGCGCCCTTCGCGAAGTTGTCCCGGCTGTGGGCCCGGTGGATGAACTCGAGCCGCTCGCCGAGGCCCCCGTAAATGACCCAGTGCTCGCCGACGATGTCGCCGGCCCGGACGGTCTGGATGCCGATCTCGGTCTTGGTGCGAGCCCCGATCATGCCCTTGCGCTCGTAGACGGCTTCCTTGTCGAGGTCCCGCTTCAGGGCCACCGCGACGATCTGGGCCATCCGCATCGCCGTGCCGCTCGGGGCATCCTTCTTGAGGTTGTGGTGGGCCTCGATGATCTCGATGTCGAAGTCCTCGCCGATGATCTTCGTCACGTCTTCGAGAACCTTGAACATGACGTTGACGCCCACGCTCATGTTGGGGGCCAGCACGCAGCGCGTCGTCGGGGCGATCTGCCGGATCTTCGCCGTCTGATCGGCCGTGAAGCCCGTCGTCCCGATCACGATGGCCTTCTTGTTCTCCGCGGCGATCCGCAGGTGCTCCAACGAGGCCTCGTGGTGGGTGAAGTCGATGACGACGTCGCCCTTCCCGATGACCGTTTCCAGGCCCGCGGCAATCGGGATGCCCTTTTTCCCCAGCCCCAGGGTCTCGCCCAGGTCCTGCCCGATCAGGGGATGCCCTGCCTTTTCCACGGCGGCCGCAATCTCGATGCCGTCCGTCATGTTGACGATGGAGGCGATCCGGCCGCCCATCTTCCCGCCGGCCCCCATGACGATTGCCTTGATCATGATACCCCTCCTTTCAGAAACGGAATGAATGACGGCGTAGGGCTCAGGGCTTGCGTCCTGCACCCTCTGCCTTCCCCATAAACGTAGAGCCCGCTCTCCAGACGGGCTCCACGGCCGAACCGAACTGCGCGCTACCGGATGAGCCCGTAGGTCTTCATGGCCTGCTTGAGCTTCTCGTAGTTGGCTTCGGAGAGCTTCGCCAGGGGGAGCCGGATCTCGTACTGGATCTTGCCCATCAGGGCCAGGGCCGCCTTGACCGGCGCCGGGTTCGTCTCGATGAAAAGCGACTTCACGAGGGGGGTCAGTTTGTAGTGGAGCTCTTTGGCCTTTTTCATGTCGCCCGCGGCAAAGGCGTCGACCAGGGCCGCCATGTCCGCAGGGGCCACGTTGGAAACCACGGAGATGATCCCGTGGCCGCCCAGGCACAGCAGCGGGAAGGTGAAGAAGTCGTCGCCGGACACCACGATGAAATCCGGCCCGCAGACCGTCATGATGTCCTGCATCTGCTGCAGGGAGCCCGCCGCCTCCTTGACGCCGACGATGTTCTTGCACTCCTTCGCGAGCCGGGCCATGGTTGCGGGCTCCATGTTCACGCCCGTGCGGCTGGGGATGTTGTACATGATGATGGGGATGGGCACGTTGTCCGCAATATACTTGTAGTGCTGGAAGAGCCCTTCCTGTGTCGGCCGGTTGTAATAGGGGTTCACCATCAGCACGGCGTCGGCCCCCACCTCGTGGGCATGCTTCGTCAGCCGCAGGGCCTCGGCGGTGCTGTTCGAACCGGTCCCGGCGATGACGGGAACCCTCTTCTTCACGGCGTCCACCGTGATCTCGATCACCCGGTCGTGCTCCTCGTGGGACAGCACCGGGGACTCGCCCGTCGTGCCGCAGGGAACGATCCCGTCGGTTCCGTTGGCGATCTGGAACTCGATGAGATCCCTGAGGGCCCCCTCGTCCACCTTCCCGTTCTTGAAAGGCGTCACAATGGCGACAATCGCGCCTCCAAACCTGGTTCCCATAATACCCTCCTCGGTTCTCTTTAAGCTCGTCGGCAGGCGGCGTCATGCCGCCTCCCCGTTTTCATCCATGCGCTTTCCACGCAAAGTTGAGAAGTTAAGAGGTTGAGACGTTGAGAAATAAAGAACCGAAGACCGGATTCTTCTCGTTCTCAGCCTCTCACCCTCTCACCTTCTTACCTTCCGTCCATGTGGTACGCCTCGTCCCAGAGCAAGCCCTGGTAGACCACCGTCGTGCCCCCCTCGAGGTACACCTTCTGGAATCCCGTCTGCGTTTTCTCGAAATGGATCTTGAGCGTTTCACCGCTTCTTACCAGAACATCGACGGGGCTGTCAACGAGTCCCGTCCACGCGGCGATCAGGGCCGTCGCCACGGCCCCCGTCCCACAGGCCAGCGTCTCGTCCTCCACGCCGCGCTCGTAGGTCCTCAGCTTGATCCGGTGCCGGTTGAGGACCCGGGCGAAATTCGCGTTCGTCCCGGCCGGGCGGTACGCCTCGTGGTACCGGATGGCCCTTCCCATTCCGACCACGTCGTGGCCGTCGGGGTCGTCGACGAAGGCCACCACGTGGGGCACCCCCGTGTTGATGCTGCTGACCGGGACGGCGGTGCCGCCCAGGTCGATCGTGTAGGCCTTGCGGAGATCCCTCGGGTCCGTGAGGCGCAGCTTGACGACGTCGCCCGAGACCTCGGCGTCGATGATCCCGGCCCGGGTCTCGAAGGACATCGTCGCGGGCGCGATCCCCTTGATGACGGCAAACCGGGCCGCACAGCGGCCGCCGTTGCCGCACATCTCGACCTCGCTGCCGTCGGCGTTGAAGAAGCGCCAGCGGAAGTGGGCCTTCTCGGAGCGCTCGATCACGATGAGCCCGTCCGCCCCGACGGCGGTATGCGGCCGGCAGACGGTCCTGACGAACTCGTCGATCCGCCCGACATCCCGCAGGGCGTTCTCGCGGTTGTCGATGAGAATGAAGTCGTTCCCGCTCCCCTGGATCTTGTAGAACTCGATCATGGATACCTCAAAAAGGGCTTAGGGCTTAGGGCTTAGGGCTTATGGGTTAGGGTAAAGAATTCGTCACATTCGCCTCATGGAAGCCATCTTCATTATCCTCGAGCCTTATGCCTTTAGCCTTATGCCTTTAGCCTTATGCCACCTATTTCAGATATCCCGGCACCTTCTCCCCCCTGACCAGGTCCGCGTAGGCCTCGCGCCTGCGGATCACGTGGAACGTCTTGTCCTTCACGAGGACCTCGGCGATCCTGGGGCGGGAGTTGTAGTTCGAGGCCATGGAGAACCCGTAGGCGCCGGCGCTCATCACGGCGATGAGGTCGCCCCGCTCGAACTTCGGGATCATCCGCCCCTTCGCGAGGAAGTCGCCCGATTCGCAGATCGGGCCCACGACGTCGGCCAGGAAGCTCCCCCGGTCCCTCAGCACCACGGGCTGAATCTGGTGGTAGGAACCGTAGATGCTCGGACGGATGAGGTCGTTCATCCCCGCATCGACGATGACGAAGTTTTTCTCCTCGTTGCCCTTGGTGTAGAGGACCCTCGACACGAGGATCCCCGCGTTGCCGACGATCACCCGGCCGGGCTCGAAGATGAAGGTCACCTTCAGGTTGCGGGCCGATTCGATGATGGCCCGGGCGTATTCCTCCGGCCGGGGCGGCATCTCCTCGTTGTAGGTGATCCCCAGCCCCCCGCCGAGGTCCAGGTAGCGGATCTCGATGCCCTCGTCGCCCAGCCGCCCGATGAGGTTCTTCAGCCTCTCCAGGGCGTCGATGAAGGGGGAGATCTGCGTCACCTGGGAGCCGATGTGGCAGTCGACGCCGACGATCTCCACGTGGGGCAGCGTCCGGGCCCGGCGGTACTCGTCGAGTGATTTTTCGATGTTGATCCCGAACTTGTTGGACTTCAGCCCCGTCGAGATGTGGGGATGCGTCTTGGGGTCCACGTCGGGGTTGATGCGCAGCGCGATGCGCGCCTTCTTCCCCAGGAGGCCCGCCCTCTCGTTGATGACCCCCAGTTCCTCGGAAGACTCCACGTTGAACATGAGGATCTCCGACCGAAGGGCGAAGTCGATCTCGTCGATCCGCTTGCCCACGCCGGAGTAAACGATTTTGCCGGGGTCGGCCCCGACCCGGAGCGCCCGGTAGAGCTCCCCGCCGGAGACGATGTCGACGCCCCCGCCCTCCTTCACGAAGAGGCGCAGGATGGCCAGGTTCGAGTTCGCCTTGGCCGCGTAGCACACGATGTGGGGCACATCCCCGAGGGCCTCGTCGAAGACCCGGAAGTGCTGCAGCAGGGTCTTTCGGCTGTAGAGATAGAACGGCGTGCCCACTTTCTCCGCGATCGCCTCGACGGGCACGTCCTCGCACCAGAGCCTGTCCTCTCGATAGTGGAAGTGGTTCATACAGTTTCCTTCGGGGCAAACGGCTCAGGTCGAAGGGCTTGAGGCGCAAGAGGATCGGTTGTCGTATTCGCCTCTTGCCTTCAGCCTTCAGCCGCAATGTTCGGCCGTGTTGAACATCGTTTTCGCCTTCGGTTTCTCCGGCGGGACGGGGTCCCCCTTCTTTCCGCAGGCCGGCATCGCCAGCAGCACAGCGATCAGGATCGCGGCGAGGGCCGGTCTCCAAAAGCGCATTGTCCTCATGTTCCGCCTTTTGCCTTTTGCCCTCGGCCTTTCGCCTTCCTCTCGGCCTGGTCGATCTGCCGGAGCACTTCCTTCTTCGCCGTGCCTCCCCGGGTGCTGCGGGCGTTGACGGCCTTCTGCACCGGGATCACGGCATAGACCCCGTCGTCGAATCCCGTGTAGAACTTCCGGAATTCACGCAGGCTGATCTCCTCGAGCCCCTTTCCCCGCGCGATGCAGTAGGCCACGAGCCGCCCGACGATTCCGTGGGCCTCCCGGAAAGGCACCCCTTTTGTCACGAGGTACTCCGCCACGTCGGTGGCCGTCGAAAAGCCCTTCGCGGCCTCCTCCATCATCCGCTGCCGGTTGAACGAGAGGCTTCCGGCCATCCCCGTGAGGACCCGGAGGCTCATCTTCACGGTGTCGACGGTGTCGAAGAGGGGCTCCTTGTCCTCCTGCAGGTCCCGGTTGTAGGTCATGGGCAGCCCCTTCAGGATCGTGAGCATGCGCACGAGGTTGCCGTAGACCCGCCCGGTCTTGCCCCGGACGAGCTCGGCCACATCGGGGTTTTTCTTCTGGGGCATGATGCTCGAGCCCGTCGTGTAGGCGTCGTCCATCTCGACGAAGCCGAACTCCCCCGAGGACCAGATGATCAGGTCCTCGCACAGCCGGCTCAGGTGCATCATCAGCAGGCTCGCGTCGAAGATGAACTCGGCCGCGAAATCCCGGTCCGAGACGGCGTCCATGCTGTTGGCCGAAACCGATGCGAAGCCGAGCAGCCGGGCCGTGTATTTCCGGTCCAGCGGCAGGCTCGTGCCGGCCAGGGCCGCCGAGCCCAGGGGCATCACGTTCACCCGCTTCAGGCACTCGGCCAGTCGCTGCGCATCGCGCTCGAGCATCTCCCGAAAGGCCAGCAGGTAATGGGCCAGCAGCACCGGCTGCGCCTTCTGCAGGTGGGTGTAGCCCGGCAGGATCGTGTCGATCTCTCTCCGGGCCAGGGTGACGAAGGTCTTCTGCAGCCCCTCGACGAGGGCGAGGATCTCCCCGATCTCCGCCCGGAGATAGAGCCGCATGTCGGTGGAGACCTGGTCGTTGCGGCTCCGGCCCGTGTGCACCTTGCCGCCGACGGGCCCGATCCGCTCAATGAGCGCCCGCTCGACGGCCATGTGGATGTCCTCGTCGCCCGGATCGAAGCGGAACGCCCCCGACCGGATCTCCTCCCGGATCTCTCCGAGCCCCTCGACGATCCTCGCCGCGTCGGCCGGGGGGATGATCCCCTGCCTGCCGAGCATCCGGCAGTGCGCGATGCTGCCCTCGATGTCGTGGTCGAAGAGCCGCACGTCGAAGGGCAGCGACGCCGTGAAGACCTCCACGAGACGGTTCGTCTCGCCGCTGAACCGCCCGCTCCACAGCTTTCTCCGTGTTTTTCCGCTCATGGTTCAACCCTCCGGCCAGGCCGAGGGCAAAGGGCTTATGGCTCAGGGCCGGAAAGCAAGGATCTGTCCCGTCTTTGCCTTATGCCTTTCGCCTTGCGCCCCCGGCCGCACGGCGGTCAGCCGCGCTTTTTCTTGAGATACGCCGCGATGCGCAGGCGAAGGGCATTGAGCCGGATGAACCCCGTGGCGTCCTTCTGCTCGTAGCCGCCGCTCTTCTCGAAGGAGGCGATGTCCTCGCTGTACAGCGAGTTGGGGGACCTGCGGCCCACGACGATGCAGTTGCCCTTGTAGAGCTTCAGGCGGGCCGTTCCCGTCACGTTCTCCTGCGAGGCGTCGATGAACTGCTGCAGGGCCTGCCGCTCGGGGGCGAACCAGAACCCGTTGTAGACGAGCTGGGCGTACTTGGGGATCAGGCCGTCGCGCAGGATCATCACCTCGCGGTCCATGGTGATCGTCTCGACGGCCCGGTGGGCGGCCCAGAGCACCGTCCCGCCGGGGGTCTCGTAGACGCCGCGGGACTTCATGCCCACGAAGCGGTTCTCGACCATGTCCACGCGCCCGATGCCGTTGGCGCCGGCCACCGTGTTGAGGTGATCCAGCAGGACGGCCGGGCTCATCCGCTTGCCGTCGACGGCCACGGGGTTGCCCTTCTCGAAGTCGATCTCCACGTAGGTCGGCCGGTCGGGGGCCCTCTCGGGCGAGACGGTGATCGTGAAGATGTCCTCCGTCGGCTCGTTCCAGGGGTCCTCCAGGATGCCGCCCTCGTGCGAGATGTGCAGGGCGTTGCGGTCCGAGCTGTAGGGCTTGTCCTTCGAGACGGGAAGCGGGATGCCGTGCTTGGCCGCGTAGTTGATCATGTCCTCCCGCGAGGTGAACGTCCACTTCTCGTCGCGCCAGGCGGCGATGATCCGGATGTCGGGGTCGAGGGCCATGTAGGTCAGCTCGAAGCGCACCTGGTCGTTGCCCTTGCCCGTGGCGCCGTGGCAGACGGCGTCGGCCCCCTCGCGGTGGGCGATCTCGATCTGCTTCTTGGCGATCAGCGGCCGCGCGATCGAGGTGCCCATCAGGTAGGTGCCCTCGTAGATCGCGTTGGCGCGCAGCATGGGGAACACGAAGTCCCGCACGAACTCCTCGCGCAGGTCTTCGATGGTGCACTTGCTGGCCCCTGTCTTGACGGCCTTCTGCTCGAGGCCGTCGAGCTCCTCCTTCTGGCCCACGTCGGCGGCAAAGGCGATGACCTCGCAGCCGGGATAGGCCTCCAGGAGCCACCGGATGATGACCGACGTATCCAACCCGCCCGAATAGGCGACAACCACTTTTTTCACCGGTTTCGACACTGATCGTTCCTCCTCTTCTTCCGAAATACCGCTCAGCTTCCGCTGTTACTTGCCCATCAGGATTTCCAGTATCGCCTTCTGCACGTGCAGCCGGTTCTCCGCCTGGTCCCAGACCACCGACCGGGGCCCGTCGAGGACCTCGGCGGTGATCTCCTCCCCGCGATGCGCGGGCAGGCAGTGCATGACGACGGCATCGGGCCGCGCGTGCTGCAGGAGCCTGCGGTTGACCTGGTAACCTTCGAAGATCTTCACGCGGGCCTCCTGCTCGGCCTCCTGGCCCATGCTGGCCCAGACGTCGGTGTAGACCACGTCGGCGTTTCGCACGGCCTGCACGGGGTTGCGGTGCAGGGAGATGCCCTTCGGGGCTTTCTTCCGGCCCCTCTCGAGGATCCGCGCGTCGGGTTCGTAGCCCTTCGGGCAGGCCAGCGCCAGCCTGAAGGGCAGCCTCGCCGCCGCGTCGATCCAGGAGTTGGCGACGTTGTTGCCGTCGCCCACGTAGGCGACCTTGAGGCCCTCGTAGGTCCCCTTCTTCTCGACGATCGTGAAGAGGTCGCTGACGATCTGGCAGGGGTGCATCAGGTCCGTCAGGCCGTTGATGATGGGGATCGTCGCGTGCTGCGCGAACTCCTCGACGGACTCCTGGGAAAACGTCCGGATCATGACGGCATCGAGGTAGCGCGAGACGATCCGCGCCGTGTCGGCGATCGTCTCCCCCCGCCCGAGCTGGGTGTCGCGGCTGTTGAGATAGATGGCAAGCCCCCCCAGCTGGTACATCCCGGCCTCGAAGGAGAGCCGCGTGCGCGTCGAGGACTTGTCGAAGATCATCCCCAGCGTCTTGCCCGCAAGGGGCTGGTAGATGATCCCGTCTTTCAGCATGGCCTTGAGATTCGCCGCATGGCTGAAGATGCGGTCGATGTCCCTCCTCGTCAAGTCGTAGACGCTCAGGAAATCTTTCTTCACCGTTCCAACACCTCATCGAGTACTTGCACCAGCCTGTCGACATCCGGCCTCGTGACGACCAGCGGGGGCACCATCCGGAGGACGTGGTCGAAGGTGCAGTTGACGAGCACGCCCCTCTCCAGGCAGGCCTTCACGACGGGATTGCCGTCGACGGAGAGCTCCAGGCCGACGAGCAGCCCCTTGCCGCGCACCTCCCGGACGGCGGGGTGGTCCTTCCGCAGCGACCAGAGCCGCTCCCGGAGGTAGTCGCCCATCTTCGCGCAGTTTTCCAGAAACCCGTCGGCCAGGATCGTCTCGAGGGTGGCGACGGCCGCCGCCATGGCGAGCGGGTTGCCCCCGAACGTCGAGGCGTGCGTCCCGGGGCCGAAGACGGCCGCGACCTTCTCCGTCGCCGCGAGCGCCCCGGCGGGAACGCCGTTGCCCAGGGCCTTGGCCAGCGTCATGATGTCGGGGGTCACGCCGTAGTGCTCGTAGCCGAAGAGCTTCCCCGTGCGTCCCATGCCCGTCTGCACCTCGTCGAGGATCATCAGGATGCCCCGGCTGTCGCAGATCTCGCGCACGGCCTTCAGGTAGCCCTCGTCGGGAACCCGGACGCCGCCCTCGCCCTGGATGGGCTCGAGCAGGACGGCGCAGGTCTTCTCCGACACGGCCGCTTCGAGCGCCGCAACGTCGTTGAAGGGGACGTACCGGAAGCCCTCGGGCAGGGGTGCGAATCCCGCGTGGAATTTTTCCTGGCCCGTCGCCGTGATGGCGGCGAGCGTCCGGCCGTGGAAGGACCCCTTCATGGTGAGGATTTCGTACTTGCCCCCTAGCTTGTCGTGCCCGTACTTGCGCGCCAGCTTGATGGCCGCCTCGTTGGCCTCGGCGCCGCTGTTGCAGAAGAAGACCCGATCGGCGAAGGAGTGCTCCGTGAGCATGCCGGCCAGGCGGATCTGGGGCTCCGTGTAGTAGAGGTTGGAGACGTGCATCAGGGTGCCGGCCTGCCGGCAGACGGCCTCGACCACTTTCGGGTGGGAGTGCCCCAGGCTGCAGACGGCGATCCCCGCGACGAAGTCGATGTACTCCTTCCCGTCGATGTCCCAGAGGTGCGCGCCCTCGCCCCGGACGAAGAGGACGGGCTGGCGCCGGTAGGTGCCGATGATGCTCTTCTCAGAGAGTGCGATGAGCTCGTCTTTGGTCATTCCGCCTAGCCTGTCGATTCGATAGCCGCAGCAGCACGGCTCGAGCCGCAAGGATGTCAACTCCCCCCGCCCCCTTTTACCGAAGGGGGGACCTTATCGCCTCCCCCTTTCATGAAGGGGGATTGAGGGGGATTCTTGTCTGGTTGCTTGATGCCTGCTGCCAGTGCCTCACAGGACGATCTCCGTGCCCACGCCCTGGTCCGTGAAGACCTCCAGCAGCATGGCGTGCTTCTTCCGTCCGTCGATGATGTGGGCCTTGCCCACCCCGCCCCGCAGAGCCTTGAGGCAGCACTTCACCTTGGGGAACATGCCGCCGGCGATCGTGCCGTCGTCGATCATCTGGAGGGCGCGGCGGTTGTCCATCGTGTTGATGAGTCGCTTGTCCTTGTCCCAGACCCCTTCCACGTCGGTCAACAGCACGAGCTTCTCGGCCTTCAGGGCCGCCGCCACCTCGCCGGCCACGATGTCGGCGTTGATGTTGTAGGTCTCGCCGTTGTCGCCCATCCCCGTGGGGGCGATGACGGGGATGAACCCGTCCCGCACGAGCGACTGGATGAGCCCGGCGTTGATCTCCTTCACCTTGCCCACGAGGCCCACGTCGATGATCTCCGTCGGGATGTCCTTCTGCTTGTCCTCGTTGAGGTAGTACTTCTCGGCCCGCGTCAGGCTGCCGTCCTTGCCGGAGAGGCCGACGGCCTTGCCGCCGTTGCGGTTGATGAGTCCCACGATCTCCTTGTTCACAGAGCCCACGAGCACCATCTCGACGATGCTCATCGTCTCCTCGTCGGTGACGCGCATGCCCTGGATGAACTGCGACTCCTTCCCGAGCTTCTTCAGGACGGCGCCGATCTGGGGGCCGCCGCCGTGGACGACGACGGGGTTGAGCCCGATGTACTTCATCATGACGATGTCCATGGCAAAGAGCTTCTTGAGCTCCTCGTCCACCATGGCGTGGCCGCCGTACTTGACGACGATGGTCTTGTTGTAGAACCGGCGGATGTAGGGCAGGGCCTCGAGGAGGATCTCCGCCCTCTCCTGGGCCCCCAGCTGCTTATCGGTCATCTCAACACCTCTGAAATCCGCTTATCGTTGAGACGGGGGGAATCTTCCCTCCGCCTGGTGCCTGGCGCCTTACGCCTCATGCCTGCCGTTACAGTATGTAACGGCTGAGATCCTCGTCCTCGACGATGTCCTCGAGCTTGTCCCGCACGTAGGCCGCATCGATGACGACGTCGCGGTCCCTCATGTCGGGCGCTTCGAAGGAGATGTCCTCGAGCATCGTCTCCATGATCGTGTAGAGCCGTCTCGCGCCGATGTTCTCGGTGCGCTCGTTGACCAGGGTGGCCACCTCGGCGATCTCGGCGACGGCGTCCTCCGTGAAGGCCACGCGGACCCCCTCCGTGGCGAGCATCTCGATGTACTGCTTCACCAGGGCGTTCGAGGGCTCCGTGAGGATCCGGATGAAATCGTCTTTCGTCAGCGAGTCGAGCTCGACGCGGATCGGGAACCGCCCCTGCAGCTCGGGGATCAGGTCCGAGGGTTTTGTCGTGCTGAAGGCGCCGGCGGCGATGAACAGGATGTGGTCCGTCTTCACCATGCCGTACTTCGTGTTCACCGTGGAGCCCTCCACGATGGGCAGCAGGTCCCGCTGGACCCCCTCACGCGACACGTCGGGCCCGTGGCCGGCGTTGCTCCCCACGATCTTGTCGATCTCGTCGAGGAAGATGATCCCCGACTGCTCGACCCGGTTGTGGGCCAGCCGCACGACCTTGTCCATGTCGATGAGGCGCTGCACCTCCTCTTCCTCGAGGATCGTCAGCGCCTCGGGGATCCGCACGCGGCGCCGCTTCTTCTTCTGCGGGAAGAGGTTCCCGAACATCTCCTTGATGTTGAGGCCCAGGTCCTCGACACCGGACGACGAGAAGACCTCGATCATGGGCCCCCCGGCCTTCTCGGTGACCTCGAGGTTGACGACACGGGCATCGAGCCTTCCCTCGCGGAGCATCTGGCGGAGCTTCTCCCGGGTGTCCGAGGGTCCCGCTTCGGCCTCGCCCGCCGCGGCGTCCATCCCCTCGGGGCTTCGGGCCTCGGCGCGCCGGATGGGCAGCAGCAGATCGAGGACGCGGTCCTCGGCCAGCTCCCGGGCCTTGGCCCGCACGCCTTCCCGCTCTTCGTTCTTGACCATGTTCACCGCGATCTCCATGAGGTCGCGGATCATGGAATCCACGTCGCGCCCCACGTAGCCCACCTCCGTGAACTTGGACGCCTCGATCTTGAGAAACGGCGAGTTATCGAGCTTCGCCAGCCTCCGGGCGATCTCCGTCTTGCCCACGCCCGTGGGGCCGATCATGATGATGTTCTTCGGGGCGATCTCGTCGCGCAGGTCGGGCCGGACGTTCTGGCGCCTCCAGCGGTTGCGCAGAGCGATCGCCACGGCCCGCTTGGCCTCCGCCTGGCCGACGATGTACTTGTCCAGCTCGGAGACGATTCTTTTCGGCGTTAGCTCTATGGCAGACATTTACTTTCCCAACACCGGACTGTTCGCCGGGTTCCTTTCAGTTCACATATCTCGAGAAGGTGCGTGCGTTCTTCCGTTCTTACCCTCTCACCTTCTTACCTTCTTACCCTCTGATTGCGGGGTGCCTACCGCTTCCCCTTCACCTTGCGGTCCGGCTCGGGTTCCTCCTCCGCGTTGAGGTCGATCTCCTCCAGCGTCACCCGGTCGTTGGTGTAGATGCACAGCTCCGCGGCGATCCGCATGGACTCCCGGGCGATCTCCGCGGCGTCGAGATCGGAGTGCCTCACGAGGGCCCGCGCCGCCGCCTGGGCATAGGGACCGCCCGAGCCGATGGCGGCCACGTTGTCGTCGGACTCGATCACGTCGCCGTTTCCCGAGATGACGAGGAAATCGCTGCGGCTCACGGCGATCATGAGGGCCTCGAGATGGCGCAGCACCCGGTCCGTGCGCCAGTCCTTCGTCAGCTCCACGGCCGCCCGCAGCAGGTTGCCGTTGTACTGCTCGAGCTTCTGGTCGAAGCGGTCGAAGAGCGTGAAGGCGTCGGCCGTGGCGCCGGCAAACCCGACGATGACCCGGTTGTGGAACAGCCTGCGGACCTTGCGCGCCCCGTGCTTGATGATCGTCTGGTCGAAGGTGACCTGGCCGTCCCCGGCCACGACGACCTTGTCCCTGTGGCGGACGGCCAAGATGGTTGTGCCGTGAAACTTCATGTCCATGGATTGCCTATTCCCACAGATCACGGAATCGGTTTTCGGCAAAAGGCTTATGGCTGAGGGCTTATGGCAAAGAAAAAATGCCTTCCCCTGTTTCTTCGAGCCTTGAGCCATCCGCCTTGTGCCCTGAGCCCGCGCCTCACCCCTTCGCTTTGGGGTGAGCGCGATCATAGATCTCCATCAGCTTCGCCACGCTCACCGACGTGTACTTCTGCGTCGTCGACAGGCTCTCGTGGCCCAGCATCTCCTGGATCGCCCTCAGGTCGGCCCCTGCGTCCAGCAGGTGCGTCGCGAAGCTGTGCCGAAGCGTGTGGGGGCTCACCTTCTTGCGGATCCCGCTCTGCAGGGCGCAGCGGTCGAGAACCCTCGCAACGCTTCGGGGCGTGATCCTCGAGCCGCTGCGGCTCAGAAACAGCGGCGGGTCGCCTTCCCCCGCCTGCGCCTTCCGGGCCCACTCGTCCCGCTTCGCCAGGTATTGCTGCAGGGACCGCAGGGCCTGTCCGCCCACCGGCACGATCCGCTCCTTCCTCCCCTTGCCGCGGACCTTGACGAGGCCCTGCGGCACGTCGATGTCGCCCAGGTTGAGCCCCGTGAGCTCGCTGACGCGGATGCCCGAGGAGTAGAACAGCTCCAGCATGGCCCGGTCCCTTGTCCCGGCGACGTCGTCCGTGAACGTCAGATCGAGAAGGGAAAACATCTCCTCCACCGGCAGGAAGGCGGGGAGATGGTGATCGGCCCTCGGGGCCTGGACCATCTCGGCCGGGTTCAACCGGAGCCGTCCCTCCCGGACGAGGTAATTGAAGAAGGTTCGCAGGGCGGCGATCTTCCGGACGATCGTCACCTTCCGGGCCTTCCGGCGAACCAGCGAGCCCAGGAAGGACCGCACGGCCATGTGGTCGATGGCCGCCAGCTGCTCCGGCTCGCTCCCGCCCGCGGGGAGCAACCCGTTTTCCGCGAGGAACGCCCGGAACTGGCCCAGGTCCGCCAGGTAGCTGCGCCGGGTGTGGGGGCTCAGGTTCCTCTCCGTCGCCAGGTGGTTGCCGAAGTCCTCGATCGCCCGCTCCATGGCGATTCCTCTATTGACGCTGTTCGTCGGGTCAAACGCAGAAGGTGAGAGGGCGAGAGGGGAAGAAGGTCGGACAGGCCGTCAGCCTGACGCACACCCCTGCTCCTCCAACCTTCACACCTTCTCAGCCTCTTACCCTCTCTATCTTCCCGCCGCTCGCTTCCCTTTCGTGCCTGTACAAACGGCCGGAAGATGTCTCTATATCAGGCCCCAATAAAAAAAGCCACGAAAACGCACAAGAAAGTCCATAAAACCGGGTTTATGACTACTTGATGCGTTTCAGTGGCAAACGGGCCTTTTCGATCATGGGCAGCGTCGGATCCCGGCGTAGTAGCAGCACCAGGCATGGGCGAAATTGTTGTCGAAGACGCGGACGCGGCCGTCCCGGAAGACGATCTTCACGAAGGAGTTCCCGCCGAGAACGGTGGAGTTCTGCTCCTCCACCACCCTGCCCGTGCCCCAGTGCGGGTAGCGCAGGTGAACGACCCGGTCTCCCATTTTCAGATAGATGCGTCGGATCTCTTCCACGCGGGGCCTCTTCGGGCGGTGACGGCGGCGTCACATCTTGTACTTCCCGAAGTCCTCCTCGGGAAGATTCTCCAGAAACTCCTTGAGCTCTTCCGTCTTCTTCTTGTCCAGCTCGTCGACCTTCTTGGCGAAGTCGATGTTGCGGGATTTCTCGATCACCTTCTCGTCGATGAAGATGGGGCAGTTGACCCGCAGGGCCAGGGCGATGGCATCGCTCGGCCGGGAATCGACGATGAGCGTGTCGCCGTTGCGCTTGAGGTGGATGCAGGCGAAGAAGGTGTTGTTTCTCAAGTCGACGATCTCGATCTTCTGGACTTTCGCCTCGAGGATCTTGAGCAGGTCCCGCATCAGATCGTGCGTCATCGGGCGCGAGAAGCTGATCTTCTCGAGCTCCGTGGCGATGGCGCTCGCCTCGAAGAGCCCGATCCAGATGGGCACGGCCCGCTTGCCCTCGAGGTCCTTCAGGATCACGATGGGCGTGTTGGTCAGCGGGTCGATGGTCAGACCGGACACCTTCATCTCGACGAACATCGGGGAAACCTCCCTTTATGCCGGCATCTCGCCGCGGAGGGAATGCAGAAACGCCTTCACGATCCGGACCTGCACGGTCTTCCCGACGAGGTCCCGGGCCCCCGTGAAGTTCACGATCTTGTTCGACCTCGTGCGTCCCGTCACGTCCCGCGCCGCGTTGCGGCTCGTTCCGTCCACGAGAACCTCCACGGTCCTCCCGACCAGGCGGTCGTTTTTCTCCTGCGCGTGCCGATCCTGGAGGGCCTGGAGTTCGATGAGCCGCCTGCGCTTTTCCCCGGGGCTCACCTTCCCGTCGAGCCCCGCGGCGGCCGTTCCCGGCCTCTCGGAATACTGAAACGAGAATAATGTATCAAACCTGACTTTTTCCATCAGGTCAAGCGTTTTCTGGTAATCCTGCTCTGTCTCTCCGGGGAATCCGACGATGATGTCGGAGCTGATGGCGATCTCCGGCGAGGCCTCTCTCAACTTGCGAACCCGGTCGAGGTAATCGGCCCGGGTGTAGCGTCGGTTCATCCTCGCGAGCACCGCGTCGGAGCCGGACTGCACCGGCAGGTGGATGCTCTCGCACAGGGGCTTCACGTCCCGGAAGCACGCGATGATGTCATCGGTGAGATCCTTGGGGTGCGAGGTGGTGAAGCGGATCCGCTCGATGCCCTCGACGTCCCCGACCGCCCGGAGCAGCTCGGCGAAGCTGCGGCCGCCGCCCGGCGACTTTCCGTAGGAGTTCACGTTCTGGCCCAGCAGGGTCACCTCCCGGACCCCGTGGGCGGCCAGCGCCCTCACCTCGGCCAGGATGTCCTCGAAGTTCCGGCTCTCCTCGCGGCCCCGCAGGTAGGGCACGACGCAGAAGGCGCAGTAATTGTCGCAGCCCTGCATGATCGTGACGAAGGCGCTCACGGATCCCTTCGGGGGCAGCGCCAGGACGCCGATGGAGGGGACCGTTTCGCAGAAGCCCGTTGCGACGACGGGGAGACCCGTCCGCCGGGCGCGCCCGGCGAGCTCGGGCAGGCGGTGGATGTTGTGCGTCCCGATGACGAGATCCAGAAAGGGGGCCTTCGCGAGGAGCCGCTCGCCCTGCTGCTGCGCCACGCAGCCGCAGACCCCGATCTGGAGACCCGGTCTGGACTTCTTGAGGTGCCGGTAGCGTCCGAGCTGGCTGTAGACCTTCTGCTCGGCCTTGTCTCGGATGCTGCAGGTGTTGACGATGATCAGGTCCGCGTCCTTCGCGCTGTCCGTCCTCTCGTACCCGTCGCCCTTGAGGATTTCCGTCAGCTGCTCCGAGTCGTGGACGTTCATCTGGCAGCCGAAGGTGCGGATGTAGAGTTTTTTCGTTGCCAAGACTCCTCTTCCGATTCCAACGCTTGCTTGTTTTTTTCCTTATTACAGCCCCCCGGGGGGAGTCAATCGCAAAATGATCGGCTGCCCTGCAAGACCGGATGACACGCCCCTTGCTGCATGTTTCTCCGGTCTCTCGAGGACACCGTGATGAAAACGGGAGGATGTCATGAAAAGGATGCGCTGCTCCCGCCCAGAGCGGGCAGTCCATTCCGGCTCACCTTTTTTTCGTAGGCTTTTCTAATACCCCGATTAGAAAAAAATCATACTTTACTTTCCCCTGCAGGCCTCCTACCCTGTTTGCAAGGCGGCCCGGGCGGCTGCCCGCGAGTACCCGTAACCCGGCGGCCCATGCAAGGACATCGACATGATCAAAAGAACCCTCCTCCGACTGTGTCTTTTCGCCCTGCTCCCGATCCTGTTTATCGTCTTCCTGCCGCGCCAGCAGGCCCCCGTTGCATCGAACGGCGGGGCCCTGTTCGTCACCTCCTGGGGCTCCGACGTCACGAGCAGCGGCAAGTTCAAGAAGCCCCTCGGCATCGCCGCGGATTCCTCCGGCCTGGTCTACGTCGCCGACTCCCGGAACAGCCGGATCCAGGTCTTCAACGCCTCGGGCACATATCTGAGTGCCTGGGGGTCCTTCGGCACCGGAAACGGGCAGTTCAACCTGCCCTCCGACGTGGCCATCGACTCCGTCGGCAACGTCTACGTGGCCGATGCGGGAAACCACCGCATCCAGAAATTCACTTCGGCCGGCGCCTACATCACCCAGTGGGGTTCATTGGGCATCCTCGACGGCCAGTTCCATTCTCCCACGGCCGTGGCGGTGGACAACCTGGGCAATGTCTACGTGGCCGACACGGGCAATCACCGCATCCAGAAATTCACCTCCCTGGGCGTCTTCGCGGGAGCCCTCGGCTCCTTCGGGACGGCCGACGGCCGGTTCGACAGCCCGGCGGGCGTCGCTGCCGATGCGAGCGGTTTCCTCTACGTGGCCGACACGGGCAATCACCGCATCCAGAGGTTCACCCCGGGAGGCCTTTTCCTCAACAAATGGGGCTCCTTCGGATCCGGAAGCGGGCAGTTCGACGGGCCTTCGGGACTTGCCTTGAGCCCGAACGGCAACCTTTACGTGGCCGACACGGTGAATCAGCGGATCCAGGTCTTCTCCCCCGTGAGCACGCCGGGGGACGACTCGGCGGTGTTCGTGAGCTGCTTCATCGCCACGGCGGCCTTCGGCTCGGCCCTCGACCCGCACGTCCAGGCCCTGAGGGACTTCAGGGACCGGGTGCTCGTGCACAGCCCGGGCGGCAGGGCCTTCGTCGAGTTCTACCATGCGTGGTCGCCTCCCGCGGCGGCGTTCATTGCGCAGCACGAAGGCCTGCGAACGGCGGTGCGCTGGGTCCTCACGCCGATCGTCTACGCGGTGAAGTACCCGCTCCTGCTGGGCTTCCTCTTCATCCCGGCGATCGGTTTCGCCTTCGCGCGCAGGCGGCGCATGACGAAACGCGGCAGCTGATACGAGCAGTCAACAGGAAAAGCGAAGCCCCCTTGCTCCCCATTTCGTGCACCAAGAGGGAACGAGGGGGTTCCTTCTTTCCTGTACCCTGTACCCTGTACCCTGTACCCTGACCCTGGCTTTCAAGAAAGCCTTTGCCCTCATTCCTTTATTTCTGCTAAACAATCTCCCAGCAATCCCACCCCGAGAGGTCGGCCATGCGCTCATGCATCCCGTTGCGCGGTCTCGTGTGCTTTTCCCTGTTAACCTGGATCCTCCTCGCAACGCTTCCGCCCCCGGCCGCTTTCAGCGCCGCCGACGGTGCGCGCATCGAGATGTTCGCGCCCCAGGGCACCGTCAAGGAGATCCGCCAGGTGACGGCGCGCTTCTCGGAGCCCATGGTTTCCTTCGGCGACCCTCAGCTGGCCGATCCCTTCGAGATCCGGTGCGCCGAGAAGGGACAGGGGCGCTGGGTGGATGCCCGGACCTGGTCCTACGACTTCGAGCGGAACCTCCCCGGCGGCGTCGCCTGCCGGTTCACCCTGAAGGCCGGCGTCAAGACGCTTTCAGGGGCTTCCGTCGCGGACGACAGGGACTTCTCCTTCTCCACGGGCGGGCCCGCCGTCATCCAGTCGCGTCCCTACGAGGGGGACACGTCCATCGACGAGAGGCAGATCTTCGTGCTCACCCTGGATGCGCAGCCCGTGCAGGAAACGCTGCTGAAAAACGCGTGGTTTTCGGTTGACGGGGTCAACGAGCGGGTGGGCGTAACGCTCGTCACGGGCAAGGAGCGCGAACAGCTCCTCAAGGCCCTGCGGATCCCGAAGGACGAGGGGACGCTGCTGACCCTCCGGGCAAGGCAGGCCTTCCCGCCCTCGGCGAAGGTCCGGCTCGTCTGGGGCAAGGGCATCGCCGCCGTCGGCGGTGTGGCGACGGAGGAGGACCAGGTCCTCGAGTTCCAGGCCCGGGCCCCCTTCCGGGCCGAGTTCTCCTGCCCCCGCGAGAAGAAGGGCGGCGGCTGCATCCCCGTGCTTCCCATGCGCATGACGTTCTCGGCGCCCGCGCCCTGGGCCCTCGCGAAAGACATCGTCCTGAAAGACGCAAGCGGGAAGACGTGGAAACCGAAGACGGGGGACGAAGAGAGCCGCACGCACACCCGGTTCATCACTTTCCCGGGACCCTTCCCGGAGAAGACGGCATTCTCCATCGAGATGCCCAAGGGCATGAAGGACGACGCCGGGCGCCCCCTGGCCAACGCCGGCCGGTTCCCGCTTGCGGTGAAGACGGAGGGATACCCTCCGCTGGCGAAATTCGCGGCACGCTTCGGCATCCTCGAGGCGGCAACCCCGCTTCTGCCCGTGACGGTGCGCAACATCGAGGCGGAGCTGAAAAACCGGCTGCTCACCGTCGAGGGTGACGCCGAGGAGACCGTGCCGGAGACGCCGGAGCCATCCGCCCGTCCGGGGAGGCGCGTGGAGATGACCCTCGACGGCCGGCCCGCTCTGGACCAGCAGGTCACAGGCAGGGTCCGGACGGTGAGCCTCGCCGAGGAGCAGCGCGTCATCCACTGGCTGCGCAACGTCGCCGCGGCCACCCGCGAGAAGTCCCTCTTCGCGGGCCGGACGGCCGGGAAGGAATTCATGCTCCCCGCCCCCGGCGGCGGGAAGGCCTTCGAGGTCATCGGCATCCCCCTCGAAAAACCCGGCTTCCACGTCGTGGAGCTCGAGAGCCGCATCCTGGGCCGGCACCTGCTGGCAAGGCCCGCTCCCCTGTACGTCCCGGCGGCGGCCCTCGTGACGAACCTGGCCGCCCACTTCAAGTGGGGCCGCGAGTCCTCGCTCGTCTGGGTCACGGCCCTCGACACGGGCGCCCCCGTGGCGGGCGCCGCCCTCTCCGTGCGCGACTGCAGCGGGAAACGGATCTGGCAGGGCAGGACGGACGAGCGGGGTGTCGCCCTCATCCAGGGCACCCTCCCCTCCCGGGAACAGCAGGCCCGATGCAACTGGCCCGTCAACTACAGCGAGCACACGGGCATGCTGAGCGGCATGGCGACGGGCCTCTTCGTCTTCGCCCGCACGGAGACGGACGCCACCTTCACCCACTCGAGCTGGGAGGACGGCATCGAGCCCTGGCGCTTCCAGCTCCCCTCGGGCGACTGGCGCGGACTCGACGACGTCGTCGGACACACGATCCTGGATCGCACCCTGCTGCGGGTCGGCGAGACGGTGCACATGAAGCACATCCTGCGGGTGCCCACGACGGCCGGTCTCACCCTGGCCGGGGACCGCTCCCGCTTCGACGAGGTGTCGATCCGCCACGACGGCAGCGGGCAGGAGTACCGCCTGCCGCTCACCTGGGAATCGAACGGCAGCGCCGCGACGGACTGGAAGATCCCCGAGGGGGCGCGGCTGGGATCCTACGAGGTGAGCCTCGCGCGCAAGGGCGACAGGAACGCGCCGAAGCTGGCCACGGGCTCCTTCCAGGTGCAGGAGTTCCGCATCCCCCTGATGAAGGCCGTCGTGCAGGGGCCCTCCGTACCCCCCGTGCAGCCGAAGGAGGTCGGTCTCGATCTCTCCGTGTCCTACTTCTCCGGCGGAGGCGCGGGGAGGCTCCCGGTGAAGCTGCGCGGGGAGATCCGGCCGAGGGTGCTGAGCTTCGCGGGATACGACGAGTACACCTTCTCGGGCGAGCGCCTGAAGGAGGGCACCCGGACACTGTCGGCCTACGACGAGCCGGGCCTCGACGACGAAGACGCCCCCGGCCGTGAACGGCTGCGCCGGCTTCCCACGCAGGAGCTGAAGCTCGACGGGACGGGCGCCGCGCGGACGAAGTTCGCCAAGCTGCCGAAGATCGACGCGCCGAAGTCCCTCCACGCCGAGCTCGAGTACCGCGACCCCAACGGCGAGGTCCAGACGGCCGCCGCGGACATCCCGCTTGCCCCCTCGAAGCTCGCCGTGGGCCTGAAGCCGGAATCCTGCACGGCCTCGGCCGATTCGCTTCGCTACCGCGTGGTCGTGCTCGACCTGGCGGGCAACCCCGTGCCCGACACGGAGGTGGCCGTGGATCTGTACCAGCGCAAGACCTACTCGCACCGCAGGCGGATCGCCGGCGGGTTCTACTCCTACGAGAACGTCTCCGAGGTCAAGCGCATCGCCGTGCCCTGCCAGGCAAAGTCCGACGACGCAGGGAGGGCTCTCTGCGAGGCCGGACCGCACTGCAAGGGCAGGACGGATGCCTCGGGGCTGCTGCTGTGCGAGGCGCCCTCGCCCGTCTCGGGCAACGTGATCCTGCAGGCCGAGGCGAAGGACGCCGACGGCAACCCCGCCCTGGCGACCTTCAGCCTCTGGGCGGCCGGCGAGGACGACTGGTGGTTCGAGGCGCGCAACGACGACCGCATCGACGTGATCCCCGAGAAGAAGCGCTACGAGCCCGGCGAGAAGGCCCGCCTGCAGGTGCGGATGCCCTTCCGCGAGGCGACGGCCCTGGTCACGGTGGAGCGCGAGGGGATCGTGGACGTGCATGTGCAGAAGCTTGCGGGCACCAACCCCGTCGTGGAGATCCCCGTGAAGCGAAACCACGCGCCCAACGCCTTCGTCTCGGTCCTCGCCGTCCGGGGGCGCACGGCCGAGGCGGCCCCCACGGCGACCTTCGATGCCGGCAAGCCCGCCTGGAAACTGGGCATCGCCGAGATCCGCGTGGGCTGGAAGGAGCACGAGCTGGCCGTGGAGGTCAGGCCGGACAAGCCCCTCTACCGGGTGCGCCAGGAGGCGGACGTGCTCTTCCGGGTCCGCGCGGCCTCGGGGCAGAAGCTGCCGGAGGGGACGGAGCTGGCAGTGGCCGCCGTGGACCGGGGCCTCCTGGCCCTGCGGCCCAACGGCACCTGGAAGCTCCTGGAGGCGATGATGGGCCGGCGGCCCTACGAGATCTTCACCTCGACGGCGCAGATGATGGTGATCGGCAAGCGGCACTTCGGCCTCAAGGCCCTGCCGCAGGGAGGCGGGGGCGGCAAGCAGATCACCCGCGAGCTCTTCGACACGCTGCTGCTGTGGAAGGCGTCCTTGCCGCTCGACGAGAAGGGCGAGGCGCGCCTGAAGATCCCCCTGAAGGACAGCCTCACGGAGTACCGCATCGTCGCCGTCGCAACGGGCGGGCCGGACCTCTTCGGCACGGGGCAGGCCGACATCCGCACGACGCAGGACCTGCAGCTGCTGGCGGGCATCGCGCCGCTGGCCCGCGAGGGCGATTTCCTGAAGGCCGGCGTCACGATCCGCAACGCGACCGAGAGGCCCATGAACGCCGAGGCGCGGCTCGCCGTCACGGCGGGGCAGGAGAAGACCGACTACGAGACGCTGCGCGTCGGCCTCTCGCCGGGCGAGGCGAAGGAGATCGGGTGGGACATCCGCGTGCCCGCCGGCGTCGGCACGCTCGACTACGAGATCTCGGCGATGGAACGCGACGGCAAGACGGAGGACAGAATCCGGGTTTCGCAGAAGATCGTCCCCGCCGTCCCCGTCCGGACCCGTCAGGCCACACTGGTGCAGGTCCGCGACAAGATCGACGTTCCCGTGGAGCGCCCCGCCGGCGCCCTCGCGGGCAGGGGCGGCATCGCGGTGCGGCTGCAGCCGCGGATCGCCGACGGGCTTGCCGGCGTGCGCGAGTACATGTCGCTCTACCCCTACGGCTGCCTCGAGCAGAAGATCTCGAAGGCCGTGGCCCTTCGCGACAAGGCGCTCTGGCAGGAGAGGATGCGCGAGCTTCCGGCCTATCTCGACGGCGAGGGGCTGCTGAAGTACTTCCCCCTCATGCGGACGGGAAGCGACGTGCTGACCGCCTACGTCATGGCCGTCGCTCACGAGGCGGGCTACGAGATCCCGCCGGCCCTGCGGGACCGGATGGCGGAGGGACTCGCGGGCTTCGTGGAGGGGCGCATCCGGCGCTTAGGCGACCTGGCCACGGCGGACCTCGCCGTCCGCAAGGTGGCCGCCGTCGAGGCCCTCTCCCGCCACGGCAAGGCGAAGGCCGCCATGCTCGCATCCGTGGCCGTCGAGCCCAACCTCTGGCCCACCTCGGCCGTGATCGACTGGATCGGCGTGCTGAAGCGCACGGGCGACATCCCCGACCGGGCGAAGAAGCTCGCCGCGGCTGAGCAGATCCTGCGCTCGCGGCTCAATCTCCAGGGGACGGCGATGGGCTTCTCCACCGAGCGCTCCGACGGCCTGTGGTGGCTCATGGTCTCGCCCGACGTCAACGCCGTGCGCACCCTGCTTGCCGCAACGGACCTCGAGGCCTGGAAGGAGGACGCCCCCCGCATCGCCAGGGGGGCCCTCGGCCGGATGCGGCAGGGCCGCTGGGACACGACGACGGCCAATGCCTGGGGGACGCTTGCCTTCGAGAAGTTCTCGGCGGCCTTCGAGAAGGCGGACGTGTCGGGCAAGACGTCGGCCTCGCTCGGGCAGAAGTCCTCGTCGGTGAGCTGGGGCACCTGGGACACGCCGAAGGGGGGGACGGTGCGCTTCGACTGGCCCGAGGGGAAGCAGACCCTCGCCCTGAGCCACGAGGGGGAGGGCGCCCCCTGGGCCACCGTCCAGAGCCTCGCGGCCGTGCCGCTCCGCAAGCCCTTCTCGAGCGGCTACCGGATCAAGAAGACGGTCACACCCGTGGAGAAAAAGGTCAAGGGCTTCTGGAGCCGCGGCGACGTGGTGCGGGTGCTCCTCGAGGTGGAGGCCCAGTCGGACATGACCTGGGTCGTCCTGAACGACCCCATCCCTGCGGGCTCGGCCGTCATCACCGTGGGCCTCGAGCCGGACCAGCAGAAGAACGCGGGCCGCGCGCAGGAAGCCTACGTCGAGCGCGCCTTCGAGGCCTGCCGGTTCTACTACCGCTACGTCCCGAAGGGGACCTGGAGGACGGGCTACACGCTGCGCCTCAACAACGAGGGCACCTTCCAGATGCCGCCCACGAGGGCCGAGGCGCTCTATGCGCCGGAGATGTCCGGCGAGACCCCGAACCCGGTGCTGTCGGTGAACCCGTGACAGGGGTCATGGACCGGTGAATGAACAGGAACAAGCGTCGAGGTAAATTCTTCTTCGATAGGAATCCTTGCTGCTTGCTGATCCGGGGCAGACCATGAAACGCATCGCTCTGCGAAGTTGGACATTCGCCCTCGCCGCCGTGTTCGTCGGCGCCGCGGCGTTCCTCTGCACGCTTGCGGCGGGGCTCGTCCTCTCGGGCCCCGCGATGCCCTCCTTCGTCGAGGTTCGCGCCTCCTACCGTCTCTCCGACGCCGTGCTCATCGACCGGCACGGAAGCGTGATCCACGAGTTGCGCGTGGAGCCGGAAGGCAGACGGCTCGACTGGGTCGCCCTGGGCGACATCTCGCCCGCGCTTCGCAACGCTGTCATCGCCGCCGAGGACAGGCGTTTCCGCGACCACGGGGGCGTCGACTGGGTCGCCCTCGGCGCCTCGGCGGTTCGCCAAGTCCTTGCCGGAGGAGCCCGGGGCGCAAGCACGATCAGCATGCAGCTGGCCGCCCGCCTCGATGCGGCCGCGGCGCCCCGCAGTGCGAAGAGGACCTGGCGCGAGAAGCTCCGCCAGGTCACGGCGGCCCTCGCGCTGGAGCGGTCCTGGTCCAAGGACGAGATCCTCGAGGCCTACCTGAACCTCGTCACGTTCCGGGGAGAGCTGCAGGGGGTCGCCGCCGCGGCGCGCGGTCTCTTCGACAAGGACCCCTCGGGCCTCGGCGAGGCGGAGTCGCTCCTGCTGGCCTCGCTCATCCCCTCGGCCAGGACGACGGCCGAGGCGGCGGCGAGAAGGGCCTCGCGGCTGGCCGAGCGGACGCATTCGGCATTGAGCGCCGAGGAGATCGCGGCCCTGGCCGGGGAGGCCCTCGGGCGGCCCTACCGGATCCGCCCCCGGTCGGCGCTTGCCCCCCACGTGGCGCGGATGCTGCTTGCCGGCGGCGCGGGGCAGCAGGCGCAGTGCACGCTCGACGGGGAGCTCCAGGCCTTCGTGCTCGAGGCGCTCAACCGCCAGCTCGCGCAGCTCAGGGATCGAAACGTGCGCGACGGCGCCGCCCTCGTCGTCGACAACGCCACGGGCGAGATCCTGGCCTACGCGGCCAACCAGGGCAGCGCGTCGAGCGCGCCCCACGTCGACGGCATCCGGGCGCCGAGGCAGGCGGGCTCCACGCTCAAGCCCTTCCTCTACGGCCTGGCGATCGAGAAGGAGTACCTGACGGCGGCCTCGATCCTCGAGGATGCGCCCCTGCAGGTCCCGACGCCCGGGGGGCTCTACGTGCCGGAGAACTACGACCGGGAGTTCCTGGGGCCCGTCAGCCTGCGGACGGCCCTGTCGGCCTCGCTCAACATCCCCGCCGTCAGGACGCTGATGCTCGTCACGCCCGAGGCCTTCGTGGAGCGGCTCCGGGCCCTCGGGATGGAAAGCCTCGACCGCGAGGCGGACTACTACGGCTACTCGCTCGCGCTGGGCTCGGCCGACGTGACCCTCTACGAGCTGGTGAACGCCTACCGGACCCTCGCCAACGGGGGGCGCCGGGGTAGGCTCAAGATCGCCGCAGGCGAGGCGGCGGAGAAAGCCGTGCCCGTCATGGACCGGCGGGCGGCGCTGATCGTCTCGGGCATCCTCTCGGACCGCGAGGCCCGCAGCGCGACCTTCGGGCTCGAGAACCCCCTGGCCACGCGCTTCTGGACGGCCGTCAAGACGGGCACGAGCAAGGACATGCGCGACAACTGGTGCCTGGGCTACTCCGAGCGCTACACCGTCGGGGTCTGGGTGGGAAACTTCCCGGGCGATCCCATGTGGAACGTCTCCGGCATGACCGGAGCCGCCCCGGTGTGGCTCGACATCATGAACCACCTCCACCGGCGAACCGCCTCGAAGCCCCCGCGCGCGGTCGCGGGGATCGTCGCCCGCCCGGTGAGCTTCCGGGACGGCCTGGAGCCGCCTCGGACGGAGTGGTTCATCGAGGGGACGGAACCGCAGGGCGAGATCGCCTTCGAGCGGCGCCACGCCGTCGCCCGGATCGTCTACCCCCGGCCCGCGACGATCATCACCCTCGACCCGGACATCCCCGCCGAGCTTCAGCGTGTCTCCTTCGTCGGGCGCTTCGCCGGCGACACCCACGAGTGGCGTCTCGACGACCGCCCCCTGGGCACCTCGGCCACCCTCGCCTGGAAGCCCGAGCGCGGCCGGCACGTGCTGACCCTCGTTGACCGGGAGGACCGCGTGGCCGACGCGGTCCGCTTCGTCGTGAAATGACCCGCCCCGCCTTATCCACAGGCGCAACGTCCGTATCGGGCTCATACTTTCTTCGTAGTTTCCCTACTAATCGGTTCCGAGAAAAAAATCACACGTCCGCCGTATTGTCATCGCCCCCGCGTTTCGGTACCATCCTCGCCAGACAAGGGCCGGGCTGTGACCCGGAGAGAGTTGCGTCCGACCGGAGGGGGTTCGAGGAGGAGGATTCATGGAGGGGATTTTTCTGCTTTTCATTCTGACCGGCCTGGCCCTCGTCTACACGCTTCTCTTCCCGGCGCGGAAGGAGAGACGCGAGCGGGAGAGATGCTGAGCGGCCGGCAGGCCCGACCGTAGAGTGTCGTTCTCGCCCCGGGTTCGCCCGGGCCATCCCCTAGGGGAATCTCCCTTTTTTGGAAGGAGGGGGGGAGGTTCCCCTTTTTTATCGGCAGCCGCCGAACCGCCAGATTACTTTTGACAGAAGCGATTCCATCCTTTTATACTTGCCCCGAGAAAGCCATCGTCCCGGCGGCCGCGACCCCCCGTCCATTCGGGATACCGGGGCGGCCTGCGGGAAGGACAATCCCGTGGAAAGAGGCAACCGTCAGAAAAGGGACCCTGCTCGTTTCACGCCGGCGGTGAAGGCGGGTGCCCGAGCCCCGCGTCTCCGGGGCTCAGAGCTCTCCCTTTTGTCGTCAGCCGCCGCATGGGTTCTCTGTCTGGCCCTCGCGACTTCAGCCCCGGCGGCCCCGCCGCAGACGCGCACGGTCACCACGGGGGCACTCCAGATGACCGGAATGGGTTTGGGTTCGACGGAGGTGAGGCTGACCAGCGACGCGCTGCAGATGACCGGGTTGGGCGGGGGAGCGGCGACAGTGGCCCTGACCACCGGCCCGATTCTGATGACCGGGCTGGGTTCGGGGTCGGCGGAGGTGAGGCTGTCCACCGGCGCGCTGCAGATGACCGGGTTGGGCGCAACAGGGACAGGGATACGCGTTACCACGGGGGAACTCCGGATGACGGGGTTCGGTTTGTGAGCAGGCAAGGCCACAGGAGGGCAAGATGAAACCGTCGAGGTGGGTCATCGTTTCGCTTCTCGCCATGATCATCCCCGGCGTCGCTCAGGCCGAGGATTTCATCTTCACCGTGCCCCTGAAGCTCAACAACCTGCATTCGAAGGTCGGAATGGTGCGGGTGTTCTGTCAGGCCCTGAATCCCTCGGGGGTTCTGATCGGAGGCGGTCACACGATCGTCCCCGTGGGTCCCACGGGAAACCTTTCGCAGAACGTCATCGTGGCGTTCAACGCCGAGCCGAACCGAATCGCCGGCGATGCCTCTCAGTACCGCTGCTGGTTCGACATGAAGGCCAAAGAGGATTCGGTCTACACGCAACCCAAGTCGGCAACAGTGCCGATGTACCAGGCCAAGCCGGGGACCCCTTTCGTCCCTGCGGTCAGCGGCCCGATCCCCCGCAGCGCAACGATGTCGACTCCCGCGCCGAGGGCCGTCCCGATGACGCCCCGGTGATCGCCGCACGCTCTTGCTCTCTCATCGCCTCGTGGACCCTGCGGGCCTGCAGGAGGAACGTCTCGAGCCGGGCCGTGACGATCTGCGGGAAGGGGCTGCCGTCGCTCTCGACGGCGAGAAACGGCAGGTGGTCGAACCGCTCGAGGATCCGCCGGATCTTCGGGCTGCCGTCCTTCAGGGCGCCTTTGCCCTCGCGGTTCATCTCCCGCGAGAGGATCGCCTCGGCGATCCGGTTCGGCATGCAGCCGAAGGGCCCGATGGCGATCACGCCGCAGTAGTCCTCGAGGACCTCCGTGAGCGCCGCCCCGACCGTGAGGATCGCCTCGCCCACGAGCCGCGGGCTCAGGAGGTGGCGCACCCCGTCGATGAGGCGGTCGACGTCCTCGCGGCGGTAGTGGAAGAGGCCCGAGGGCCGCAGGAGGCCCTTGAGAATCCGCTCCTGGCGCCTCATCACCGCCTGGCGCAGCATGAGCTGCAGCCACTGCCGGACGGAGATGTCGTCGGCCGTCATCCGGTTCGCGTAGCACCAGTCGGTGTAGTAGATCCACTCCATGGCGCTCGACACCTTCACCGCGAAGCCCTCGTCGGCCAGCCTCTCGACGAGCCACTGTCGCGACAGGTCGTCGTGGCGCACGAAGATCTCCCCGGTCAGCAGGATCAGCGGCGTCTCGTCGGGCCGGCGCCGCAGCTCGATCCGCGCCAGCTCTTCCGCAGTCGACACGACCGCCTCGCGCAGCGCCCGCGGTTCGCAGCCCCGCTCCAGGACCCCCAGCAGGCGCGACCACCCCTTCCAGAAGATCTCCATCGCCCCGGGTCTCCGGGCCGCGCAGGCCAGCAGCATGGAGTAGACGTCGTGCATGACGTCGGCCAGCACGACGGCCGTCCAGGCCTTCCTCGTGAAGGAGCTGCCGTGGAAGTCGGAGTAGCTGTTTTCGCCGGACAGCGAGAAGAGGGCCACGTCCTCGAAGCGAAGCTTCTCCAGGAGGCGCTCGATGAAGGGGGCGTACTGCCCGAAACGGCAGGGGCCCGACGTGGTCGGCATCACGTAGAGCAGCAGTTCGCCGCGCCGCTCGCGCCCCTCGAGGTAGTTCAGGAGCCCCCCCGTCACGAGCTGCAGCGGCAGGCACTCCTTGCAGAGGGTGTTGCCCTTGCCCGTCTCGAGGGCCCTGCGGTCGGCGGGCGGCAGGCAGGTGCTGCGGATCCCCAGCCCCCGGAAGACCGCGCTCATGGCCTCCGAGTTGAGCCGGCCCATGGAGGGGAACAGCAGGTGGACCCTCGGGTCGAGGAAGGAGTGGGCCTTGCCCTGCGAGTCGATGAAGCACCGGTTGCGGTAGTCGAAGCGCGAGCGGGTAAAGGCCCGCGGCCGGGCGCCCCCGCCTGCGCCCCGCTTTCCCCTCATCTCCCGCCAGGCCTCGACGATCCCGAGGAACGCCTCGATGCGCGTCTCCAGACCCGCGTCGGCCGTGTGACTGTCGAGCTCGAGGGTGAGCGAGGGCTTCTCCCCCATGAGGTCCCGGAAATACCCGAGCAGGAACGAGTCGGGCCCGCAGGAGAAGTTCGTGATGTAGCAGCCGAAGAGCTGCGGGTGGCGCTCCACGAAGCTCGCCGCCTTGAGGATGGTCTGCCCCGCCGACCAGTACATCTGGCCGTGCACCGGCTCGTCGTCGATGGGCAGCATGTCGATGGGGATGACACGGATGCCGCGCGTGGCCAGTTTCTGGGGGATGCCCATGTGGGCCTCGGACACGAAGGCGTTGTAGGAACGGCCGAACAGGGCCACGGCGAAGGCCCGGGGGTCGGCCTGCAGCGCCGCGAGGGCCTCACGGCCCGACTCCCGCATCTTCCGCCGGACGGCCCTCTGCTCGGCCACGGCGGCCACGAAGGCCCTCCGCCCGTCCTCGGCCGCCCGGCCGAGGGTTCGGGCCATGTCGACGAAATCCCCCTGGACCGCGTCGGGGCCTTTCGAAAAATCGATGACGGGCGACAGGATGCGGCCCGCTTGCTTCAGGGACTTCCAGGCGGGATGGTCCTTGAAGGCCGCCGCCAGGTAGTAGGGCTCCCCCTGCGAGATGGGGCAGGTGATGCTCTTGGACGGCCCCTGCCCGTCGCGGCCCCCGCCCCGCGGGTCGCCCCCCTTGAAATGGGGCAGGAAGAGCCAGTCGATCCTGCGCTCCAGGAGGTCCTGCAGGTAGCCGTGGGCGATCTCGACGGGCCAGCAGAAGGCCGCCCCCCGGCGGTCGACGCCCTCCGGGCGGATCGCTTCGGGCAGGACGACCCGGAACCCCAGCTCTTCGAAGAACCGCCGGTAGAGCGGGTAGCAGGTGTTGGCGAAGAAGGACTTGTTGAGGCCGACGGTGCCCGCCGGCCGGTCCGTGCCGGCCCCCCTGCCCTCGAAGACCAGGCGCTCCCAGGCGCGCGCGAGATCGAGGTCCGCGGTCTCCGTCTTCCGGTCGAAACGCAGGTTGAACCAGCGGTTGCAGGCCCCCCCGAAGGGATGGGTCCGGCCCTCGATGCGGATGCGGGCGATCTCGCAGCCGCGGTCGCAGCGCTCGGCGCCCCCGTTGCACCGGAAGGGCTTCCCGTACTCGATCTCCCGGTCCCGCAGGGCCGCGAGCGAGAATCGCCGCGGGCGCATGAGCCCCAGAGCGAGGCGCCGCTTGATTTCCAGGGCGACGCCGAAGGCGCCCATGAGGCCCGGGTCGGGCGGGACGATGATCCGCCGGCCCGTGACGGCGGCCATCGCGAGGGGCACGGCGCGGTTGTAGCAGACCCCGCCCTGCATGAAGACCTTCTTCCCGACGGCCCGGCTGCCCTTGACGCGCTTGTGGTAGTTCATGCAGATCGAGTACACCAATCCCGCCACGACGTCCTCCCGGGCGATCCCCTCGTGAAAGGCCCGCTTGATGTCGCTGTTGATGAAGGCCGCGCACTGGTCGTTGAAGTCCGGCGGCCGCCTGCCGGCCAGGGCGATCTCGGCGATCTGCTCCGTTGCGATGTCGAGGGACTCCCGGGCCGCCTCCTCGAGGAAGGAGCCCGTGCCGGCGCTGCAGGCCTCGTTCATGGCGTAGTCCGAGGGCACACCCCCGGTGATGAAGGTGTACTTGGCATCCTGGCCGCCGATCTCGAAGATCGTGTCCACGTCCGGGTCGAACCAGACGGCGGCGGCGGCGTGGGCGGCGATCTCGTTGACGATGCCCTCCGTCATGGCGTGCAGCCCCGCGATCTGGCGGCCCGAGCCCGTGACGCCGAGGCCCTCGATCCGGACGGTCGGGGCCAGCGGCCCGAGCTGCTCGCCCAGGGCCCGGTAGCATTCCCGCGAGGCGCGCACGGGGTCGCCGCGGGTCCGCAGGTAGACGGAGGCGACGACCGTGTCGTCTTCGCAGCGCAGCAGGACGGCCTTCGTCGTCGTGGAGCCCACGTCGAGGCCGAGGATGAGCGCTTCCCCCGCCCTCGCCTCGCCCCGTCGCGAGGGCCGGAACTCGACGCGATCGGCAAAATCGGACAGCGGCCGGAGGACCGCGAAGGAGCTCTCCCCCTCGCGGAAGAGCTTTTCGGGGCCCGGGAAGGGGGCCGTCTCGTTCTCGAGGGCCCAGAGGGCCGCGCCCAGGGCCTCGAAGTAGGGCGCCTCGTCGGGGACCCGAAGGTTCTCGATCTCCCCGCGCAGGTGGTCCATGAGGACCTCGTTGCGGGCCGTGCCCCCGATCACCATGATGTCCCGCCGGGGCACCTGCCGGAGGATCTCGAGGATCTTTCCCGCCATCATCTGGCACAGGCCGGCCACGATGCGCCCCTTCGGCACGCCCTTGTTGGCCGCGTGGGTGCAGTCGCTCTTGCAGAAGACGCTGCAGCGGCCCGAGACCCGGTAGGGGCTCTCCGAGCGGGCGAGCCCCGTCGCCTCGTCCACGCCCATGCCGAGGCGTTTGATCTGCTGGAGAAAGAACTCGCCCGTCCCCGAGGCGCACTTGTTCCCCGTGTGGACCGTCGAGATGCGGCCGTCCTTGCCCAGGGTGTAGACCAGGAAGGTCTCGCCGCCGGCGCTGACGACGGCCTCGAGGTTCTCGCCCCGCCCGTTGAGGTGGGCGAGGGCCTGCTCGACGGCCTCGGGCTCGGGGATGGAGGAGAGATTGAGGAATTGACGGAAACGCCTGCCGGTGACGCATACCCGGTCGTAGCGCGCCGCATCGACGTCGCGGATCATCTCGAGGAGGGTGCGGCGGGGATTGCCGTGATGGGCCTCGACGCGCGCCTCGCCGATCCGGACCGCGCCGAGCGCATCCCGCTCGACGGCGGCCGCACTGATCGTGGAAGCCCCGACGCAGATCCCGAGCGCCTTCATGAGGTCCCTCGCGAGTGTGCGTGACCGGAAAAGACGGCCCCCACTCAACCCGCCCGGGGTTGAACGGGGCGAGAATAACGCTGACGACGGCAAGAAAAGGATTGGGGACATTATGGACAAAATCCCCAGGGAGCGCAAGGGGCAAGACAGGGGTCAGCGTTCAGGGTAATGAATAGGGATACCGTCCCATCGAAACCGGCGGAGCCCGAAAATTCTTTACCTCGTCACCCGAGGCGTGTATATCAAACCGCCGAGGGATGATCGGCAATGCAGACACCGGAAGGCAAGAACCGCATGGATAAGCGGCCCGGCGTCATCCGCCCCCTGTTCAACCGGATGGCGGCGACCTACGACCGGGGCAACCGCACCCTTTCCCTGCTGATCGACCAGGTCTGGCGGCGCAGGACCGTCAGCGCCCTGTCCCTCCGTGACGGCCAGTACGTGCTCGACATCGCCACCGGCACGGCCGATATGGCCCTCGAGGCGGCCCGCCAGGCCGACTGCCGCATCGCCGGCATCGACCTCTCCGAGGAGATGCTCCGCATCGCCCGGGAGAAGAACCGCAAGTCGCCCTTCCCCGGCCGCTGCTTCTTCCTGCAGGGCGACGGCACGCAGGCGCCCTTCCGGGACGAAAGCTTTCACCACGCCATGATCAGCTTCGGCATCCGCAATGTCCAGGACATGGACCGCCTCTTCCGGGAGACGCTCCGGGTCCTGAAGCCCGGGGGCCGCTTCGCCATCCTGGAGTTCTCCCTTCCCGAGACCCCCGTGATCCGCCAGGGCTACCTCTTCTACTTCAAGCAGGTGCTCCCGCTGATCGGGGCCGCCATCGCCGGAAAGAAGGAGCCCTACTTCTACCTGCGCGACTCCGTGCTGGACTTCGAGCCCCCCAAGGCCCTTGAGCAGAGGATCCTGAGAAACGGCTTTCGCCTGGCCGTCTCGAGGCCCTTCACCTTCGGCATCTGCCGCCTCTACGTGGCGGAGAAACCCTGAATCGGGGTACCGGCCCCCGGGCCCTGGCAGAAATCTGGTATTGCATTTCGCCGCATGAACCGTTACCCTTTGCGCCGATCCGGGGCCGGAACCCCAACATATGGGTCCGGGTGCAGTTTTGGACCCCCATATGTAGTATGATTTTTTGACGCTTCGAGAAAAACCGTCACCCGGGGCCGAAAGGCCCCAAAAGGCCCTCCCCGGGCGGCTCCCGGGACGGATGCCTTCTCATACCCCGTCAAAAAACAGGCACTTGCCCCAGAAATGCGCGAATTGCCGCCCCGAGAAAATTTTTGACCCCCCGGCGGCGGAGGCCCGCTGAGCGATTAGAACCGTTAATCATTACGGCATGTTGTCTTGAAGCCGGCCGCGATGAAGATTTTTTCAATTTTCTCTTGACTAGATGTAGTGCTTGCATCAAAATTGCACCACTATATCTTGTGCGACACGGACACTTTGCGTAGAGGGGACGCAAACCTACTCCTGTCCATCTCATTCTCATGCTCGCGTTCTGTAAAATCTAAGCAAAGGGGGAACCGAATGTTCACTCAAATTCGGAAGCGGGACGGACGTGTTGTCAAATTCGATCCGGAGAAGATCACCAACGCCATTGCCAAAGCCGGGGCCGCCACGGGAGAGTACGAAACGGGTACCGCGCGGCGCCTGACCATCAAGGTGCTCGCGCTGGCCGAGCAGCTCCTGGGCGACCGCATTCCCAGCGTCGAGGAGATCCAGGACATCGTCGAGGAGATCCTGCTCCAGTCTCCGTACCGCAAGACCGCCAAGGCCTACATCATCTACCGCGACCAGCATGCGCGCCTGCGCGAGGTGGTCAACAAGATGGAGGTCGACCTGGTGGACCAGTACCTCCAGAAGGCGGACTGGAAGATCAACGAAAACTCCAACATGGACTACTCCCTCCAGGGGCTCAACAACTACATCTCCTCGGAGGTGAGCAAGGTCTACTGGCTCAACGAGATCTACACCCCCGAGATCAAGAAGGCACACACCGACGGGGACTTCCACATCCACGACCTGAGCCTCCTTTCGGTCTACTGCGTCGGGTGGGACCTTTACGATCTCCTCATCGAGGGCTTCCGCGGCGTGACGGGCAAGGTGGAGAGCCGCCCGGCCAGGCACCTGCGAAGCGCCCTGGGGCAGGTGGTGAACTTCTTCTACACCCTGCAGGGCGAGGCGGCTGGCGCCCAGGCCTTCTCTAACTTCGACACGCTGCTGGCGCCCTTCATCCGCTACGACAAGCTCAGCTACCAGGACGTCAAGCAGGCCCTGCAGGAGTTCATCTTCAACATCAACGTCCCCACGCGGGTGGGCTTCCAGACGCCCTTCACCAACGTGACCCTCGACGTCAACGTGCCGAAGCACTATGCCGACCGCAACGTGATCATCGGCGGTGTGCCCCGCAAGGAGACCTACGGCGAGTTCCAGGAAGAGCTGAACCTTTTCAACAAGGCGTTCCTAGAGGTGATGGCGGAGGGGGATGCGAAGGGCAGGGTCTTCACATTCCCCATCCCCACCTACAGCATCACCCGCGACTTCGACTGGGACAACCCCCTGATGGACGGCCTCTGGGAGATGACGGCCAAGTACGGCGTGCCCTACTTCTCCAACTTCGTCAACTCCGACATGAGCCCCGAGGACGCGCGCAGCATGTGCTGCCGGCTCCGCATCGACAACCGCGAGCTGGTCAAGCGCGGCGGCGGCCTCTTCGGCTCCAACCCCCTGACGGGCTCCATCGGCGTCGTGACGCTCAACATGCCGCGGCTGGGCTACCTGTCCAAGTCCGAGGAGGAGTTCCTCGAGCGCCTCGAGCGGCTCATGTACCATGCCAAGGAGAGCCTCGAGATCAAGCGCAAGGTCCTGGAGACCTTCACGGACCGCAACCTCTACCCCTACACGAAGCACTACCTCCGGGGCATCCGCGAGCGCCTGGGCAGCTACTGGAAGAACCACTTCTCCACGATCGGGCTGGTGGGCATGAACGAGGCCTGCCTGAACCTCATGGGCCGCACGATCGCCGAGCGCGAGGGCATGGACTTCGCCAAGCGCGTGCTGGACTTCATGAACGCCAAGCTCCTCGAGTACCAGGCCGAGACGGGTAACAACTTCAACCTGGAAGCCACGCCGGCCGAGGGGACCTCCTTCAGCCTCGCGCGGATCGACAAGGCGAAGTACCCCGACATCATCTCGGCCAACGACAACGGGGGGCCCCCCTTCTACACCAACTCGACGCAGCTGCCCGTGAACTACACCGACGACATCTTCGAGGCCCTCGACCTGCAGGACGAGATCCAGGTCAAGTACACCGGCGGCACCGTGTTCCACACCTTCATCGGCGAGCGCATCGCCGAGCCCGAGGCGGCCAAGGTCCTCGTGCGCAAGATCTGCGAGACCTACCATATGCCCTACTTCACGCTGACGCCCACCTTCAGCGTCTGCCCGGACCACGGCTACATCCGCGGCGAGGTGGAGG